>JABAOH010115604.1_pt1 | contig 27643 bp, 19 predicted proteins | sample 7062181 | NCBI WGS metagenome assembly JABAOH01 (sample SAMN14538630, study PRJNA623070) | marine sediment metagenome | biome: marine biome [ENVO:00000428]; feature: marine pelagic biome [ENVO:01000023]; material: deep marine sediment [ENVO:00002113]; isolation source: pool of 5 deep marine...
TAGTGCGTTGGGATACTGTCCGCCAGCTCCCGAAACGATCGCATTCCCAGTTCCGGTGGCTCCAATTCTTCCCCGACATGGCCCTCTGGCTTCCCCGCCTCATCGGATGGTATGAATAATGAAACCCACCGCACATCGTCCAACCGTTTTGGCCACCCAGGGGATGGTGGTCACTCCCCATTATCTCGCCTCGGCCGCCGGTCTCCGGGTCCTTCAGGCCGGGGGCAACGCGATCGATGCCGCCATCGCGGCTGCGGCGGTCTGCTCCGTCGTGTATCCCCACATGTGCAGTATCGGAGGGGATAATTTCTGGTTGATTTACGATGCCAAGACCAGAACAGTCCGTGCCCTCAACGGTTCAGGGCGGTCGGGCGAACGCTGTACCATTGACCTGTACCGCAGCATGGGCAACGCCGATGCCATCCCGCGCCGAGGATTTCTGGCGGCTAATACGGTGCCGGGGGCGGTGGATGGTTGGGCGACCGTCCACGACTATGGGCGCTGGAATTTGGGGACAAAGCTTCTGTGGTCCTCTCTTTTCGAGGAGGCCGTTGAATACGCTGAGGCCGGATACCCGGTCACGCCGAGCCAGGCGGTGTGGACTGCGCGAAACACCGAGGATGGGTCCGATCCTCTCCGAGGACTGCAACGGTGGGAAGGGTTCCGGCGGACCTTTCTCAAGCCGGATGGCCGACCGTATCAGCCCGGCGAAGTGATGAAGCAGCCGGAGCTCGCTCGCACGCTCAAGACCATTGCCTACGGGGGAGGTCGATTCTTTTATGAGGGAGATATCACTCGCCGGATTGTCCGCTATCTCGATCGGCACGGCGGCGTGCTGACGGAACGGGACTTTTACGAGCACCGTTCGGATTGGGTTGAGCCGATTCGAGCCGATTACCGGAGACACGCGGTCCATGGGTTTCCTCCGAACACTCAAGGGGTGGCAGCCCTGATGATCTTAGGCATCTTGAGCCACTTCGATTTGCGGCGATTAGGAGAGGGGACCGTCGATTATTATCATGTGCAGGTGGAGGGCACGAAGCTGGCCTTTGCCGACCGGGATCGATGGGTGACCGATCCGGCCTGCACCCGGATTCCCGTGGATCGCCTCCTCTCCCCTCGGTATACGCAGGATCGAGCCCGGCTGATCAACATGACCAGAGCTGTACCACACTATGAGCCTGGGCTCGTGAAGGGGGATACGGTCTACATCGGCACCGTTGATTCGGCAGGGAACGGCGTGTCAATGCTGCAGAGCATCTATTTCGATTTCGGATCGGGAATCGTTGCCGAGGACACGGGGGTCCTCCTCCAGAATCGGGGGACCTTTTTCTCCCTGGATCCAATGCACGTCAACCGTCTTGAGCCAAGGAAACGAACATTTCACACCCTCATCCCTGCCATGCTCCTCAAGGATGATCGGCTCTTCATGGTGTATGGCACCATGGGAGGAGAAGGACAGCCCCAAACCCAATCAGCCCTGGTCACCAGGATCGTCGATTTCGGGTTCGGACTCCAGGAGGCGATCGAGGCTCCCCGCTGGCTGTACGGCCGAACGTGGGGAATGACGACTACCGATCTTCTCTTGGAGTCCCGGATACCGACGTCGGTGGTGGATGGGCTGCGGCATCGGGGGCACCCGGTCCGGGTCGTGGGCGCGTGGGACGACGTGATGGGCCATGCGCAGGCGATCCTCATCCATCCTGAGACCGGCGTCCGGCACGGGGGGGCTGATCCCCGCGGAGACGGCCAGGCCCTTGGCTACTAAAGTAAACGCACAGCGTGCGTTTGCTTTGGAGCAACGGTTCGACCATGCACACCGCCCTGACCCTGTCGAAGGGTGGAACAATGGAACAATAGAGTGATCTTGGGAAAAAATGCTCCATTGTGGTTCGACACGCTCACCATCCCGAGGAAGATCGAGGGGCGGTCCAATGTTCTCTTGTTCAATTGTCACATAAAATGCGTGTGTATTAGCAGTCAACCGTCCGCAGTCAGCGTATTTGGAGCTGTCAGCTATCAGTTCTGGATCTCCAAGCTGACTGCTGTACCCGATTGCTGACTGCTGACATTCTGCTGATCGCTGGCAGCCGAAAGCTGGAGACAAGCTTGCGAGGGACAGGATGTACTGCCGATGGGTAGCAGTTCTCGGACTCGTGGTCAGCCTGGTGAGTTGCGCTGTCGGAGACAAGGCGGCGCTCGCGGAGCGAGCCTATCAGCGTGGCACACGGCAGGAAGAGGGAGGGCAGATCGAAGATGCGCTGCAAAGCTACCAAGAAGCCATCCGATTGCGACCGGAGTATACCGAGCCGCATCGTCGGCGCGCAATCCTGCTGGCGGCCCGTGGTGAGGGTGAGCGGCTTCGTCAAGAATATCGCGCGTGGCTGGAGCGACGGCCCGATAGCCCGGTGTACCACTATCTCTATGGTCGGCTTTTAGAGGACCCGGCGTCTCAGCTTGCCGAGTTTGACCGGGCCATTGCCCTTGATCCCACCTACTATTGGGGGTATTTCGGGCGGGCATATCTCTTAGCGGAGCAGGGCGAGATCGAGCAGGCCATTGCGGCGTTCAAGACAGCCCGCGATCTTCGTCCCGATAACCCGAGGCCGTACCTGTTCTTGGGATATCTTTACACCCTCACGGGACAGGTAGACGCGGCGGTCGAGTCGTATCATAACGCTATCCGATTGGATCCACGTCAACCCCTGCCCTATCGACGGCTTGCATCACTCTACGTCCAACGGGGAGAGTTTCCCCTAGCTATCGAGGCGTACCGCACAGCTGCGAAGTTGGACGCACAGGATGCCCAGAGTCGCTTTTACTTGGGGAACCTCCTGAAGGACTCGGGAGACATCGAGGGAGCTGTAGAGGCTTTGGAGTTGGCGGTCGAGATCCAGCCGGGATTTGTCGATGCCTGGCGAAACTTGGGTCTTATCCATCATGAACGCGGGGAGCTCGAGCGCGCAAGCGCGGCCTACGAGCGGGCGGCCGAGTTCGATCCAGACAGCTCGGTGGTCTCGTACCTCCTCGGCGTGGCTCGGCTTCGAATGGAGAAGTACGATGCGGCTGCGCAAGCGTTTCAACGGGTCATTCACATTGAACCGGATCAGGGGCGAGCCTACTACTTTCTCGGCGAGATCGCCCGGCGTCAGGGGGATCATCAACAGGCGGCGGCAGCGTATGAGAGAGCGGCGAAATCCTTAGGTCCGCATCCAGAAGTATACTATCGGCTCGGTCGGGCGTATGCGGCAATTGGGAAGTATGGCCAATCGATAGCCGTCCTTCGAATCAGTGTGGATCTTTTGAAGGAAGCACCCGAAGGGGACGTCGGTAGTGGTGGGGAAGGTGGACTCGCCATCGATATTCCCCGTGCGCCTGACATTGCGACCGTGTATAGCTGGTTGGGCCGGGTCCTGGTATCGACGGGGGACCTGTCAGCGGCCGAGGCCGCCTATAAGAAGGCGGTTATGCATCGGTCAAAATTGCCCGAGGTGCATCGGGCGCTGGGAGAGATATACGAGAAACGCGGTGACCGCCAGCTTGCCATCGGGGCGTATGAGACGTACCTTGAGCTTGCCCCAGATGGGGGCAGCGCAGAGAGTGTTCGCCGTCGTCTCGAAATCCTGAGGAAAACGCGATAGGCGGGATAGTCCCTCTCAGCCAAAGTGGTCCGAAACTCTTGTTTGGTGGATTGGTGGGGCGTGAGGGATATCAGAGTCGGCGGCGCTCTTCGAGCGCAATCAATTCGCCTTTCAGTCCACGCACTCCGGGGACTGTCTGGGCGATCCGGTCCGCCTCGTCGCGGTCGAGGACTTCCGCAACGACCCCGCGAAGGGTCACTTCGCCATCGTTGGCGACCGCATCCACATCCAGATGGGCCGTTTCCCGGTGGGACTTCAAGGTCGCCTTGACCTTCGCCGCAAGCGCCAGGTTTTGAAGTTTTCTTCGCGAGGTCTCGGTGGGCTGAAACTCCGGGGCTTCGGCTAGCCGCATCACCTGGGCAACCGCCATGGCCAAAGAGACCTTACCGGTGTTGATGGTGAGGTCATAGCCGTGGGGGTCAGCCCAGTCGACCTCGAAGAACTGACGGATCCGGCTGGCCACCCCTTCATCGTGGTGACGGATCTGCTTGCGAGCCTCTGCCTCTCCGACCGAGAGGCCCTCCATGAACCGGCGCATCCGGACGTCGAGGGGGGCACAGACGCGGATCCGGATCGCGTGATCCACTTCCTTGAGGAGCTGCGTCGACCAGCGTCCCAAGATCACCACCCGCTCCCTCAGCGCGAATTCGTACACCTCGGCGGCCACGAAGGTGTGGTGACGCCGTGCCGTCTCGCTCAAGACTTCGAAAAATCCCGGCTTCTCCTCGACCGCCTCCACGAGCTTTGCTTCCAACGCGTGATACTCCCGCGCCGCCTCCCGGATGATGTCTTGACGGATGAATTCGTAGCCGAGTTGGCGAGCCACCTCCTGACCGATGGAGGTCCCGAGGCTCCACATCTCTTTCGTCATGGCGAGGATCGGCATGACGGTCCTCGAATGTTGGATAGCCCTGCGGGTGCCGCTGGAGATAGCCGGCTAGGCCTTAGCCAATGCAACACGCCGCCGCAAGTGGCTAATTATGAAGCCGACCACAGGGAGCGAGTACAGCATCAAGCTGGTCCCCATGAGGGCCGCAGCGATCGGATGGGAAAATACACCCCCCTCGAAGCCGAAGAAGATGCCGACGGAGCCGTGGGACATGATGAGGCTCTGGCGCAGGGAGACCTCTGTTCCAGGGCCGAGGACAAGAGCGAGGACCATGGGGGCAAGCGGATAGTCGAGCTTTCGGAAGAAGTAACCGGCGACCCCGAAGACGAAGACTAAGACCATGTCGAAGACACTAAAGGTCGGCGCGTACCCTCCGACCGCACAGACGACGATGACCAGCGGGGCCAGGATAGTAAAGGGGAGCCACAGGATCATGGTGAAAACCGGGATGGCAAAAAGATTGATCAGGACGGCCAGAACGTTGGCCACATAGAGGCTGCCGATGAGCCCCCAGACAAACTCGCGGTGTTCGATGAAGAGCATCGGGCCCGGGAGGAGTCCCCAGATCACGAGGGCACCCAGCATGACGGCAGTTGTCGGCGAGCCGGGGATGCCCAGGGTCAGCATGGGGAGCATGGCCCCGGTGCTTGCCGCGTTATTGGCCGTCTCCGGCGCGATGACCCCTTCGATGGTCCCGGTCCCAAAGCTCTCAGGGTGCCTGGAAAAGCGTTTCACCACGCTGTAACTCATGAATGAGGCTGGGGTGGCCCCTGCCGCCGGCAGCATCCCCACGAAGAATCCCAGGAGCGAACCAATCCCGAAGGCCTTTTTGAACACGGCCATCTCTTTGATGGTGGCAAGGATATCCCGCAGCCGGACCTTCGCCTGAACGCGTTCACCGGCCACAAGCCTTTCCTCGGCCGTGCTCAGGATCTCGCCGACTCCGTAGAGGCCGATGGCGAGGACCAGGAAGTTGATCCCGTGGTAGAAGCCTGGAATGTCGCCGAAAATCATGCGCGGTCGGCCGCTCACGATATCGAGTCCCACAGTGCTGAGCATGAGCCCCATGAGGGTGGCGATGACCGACTTCAATGGGTTGGTGCCCCCCAACCCGGCGAACGTGGCGTACGCGAGGAGCATGAGGGTGAAGACCTCTGGTGGGCCAAATCTCAGAGCAAATTCAGCGAGGGGCGGCGCGAAGAGGGTAAAGAGGATGATCGAGACGGTGCCCCCGACGAAGGAGCTGACCGCGGCGGCGACGAGCGCATGGGCGGCGCGCCCCTTCTTGGCCAGGGGGTATCCGTCGAATGTCGTCGCCACGGCGGTGGAGGCGCCAGGGATGTTCAGGGTGATGGAGCTGATGGCGCCGCCGTACATGGCACCGTAGTAGATGGCGGCGAGGAAAATGATGCCTGCGGTGGGGGGAACGGCAAAGGTGATCGGGATGAGGATCGCCACGCCGTTCACCGAGCCGAGACCCGGCATGGCACCGATTGCGGTGCCCAGCATGACCCCGAGCACCGCCATGATCAGGTTCAAGGGGCTGAGGGCTATACTGAATCCAAACAGGAGATTTCCGAAAACCTCCATGTGACGTCTCACGAAAAAGGGGCGGCGTTCCCCCGCCCCTTGCTGTTGCCCCTACCCGTGTTCGGTGGTCGGCGTTTTTTCTCCTGTCTCCTAGTGCCGTTCCAAGGATCGATGTGTGTTAACTTTGTCGCTGCGCTCGTTCACGACCCTTCGAACACGGCAGGCCGCTCAAATTCGGCCTATCAAGGTGGAACGGCCCTAGTACAAAAAGTAAAACAGCTCTTCGAGATAACCCTTTGGCAGCGGGATGAGCAAGAACTTCTCAAACAGCAGGAAGACTCCCGTGGGGACAGCTAGGGTGACCAGGATGACGATCGGCCACGAATGCTTCCCCATTACACGGGTGTAATAAGACAGGAAAAGCATGGCCGCCAGATACGTGCTGATCACATCGATCAAGGCGAGCATGATGAAGCCGGGGACGGCGATAAAGAGGACTTGCCTCAGGCCTCCCTCGGTGAAGAATCGCTCAGCGGCTCGGCGGGGTGCAGAGCCCTTGAGGAGCTCCTGCACCCCAACCGCAACCGCGACCGCACCCATGATGACCGAAAGCCAGAAGGGGAAGAACCCCCCTCCGGGGCCTGACCCGCGGACCCATCCGATGGGAAGCTCCTGCGCGTACCAGGCGAAGACGGCCGCTACGGCAACCAACACCAGGACAGATGCGAGCTCGGCCCGGCGCATCAGCTAGATCTCTCCCATGGCCGCGAGCAGCTTCTTGTGTTTGGCATCTTCTTTGGCAAAGAACTGGCCGAGCTGATCGCCGGTGAGAAAGCCCAGATCACCTGTGCAATGGAGGGCTTTTTTCTTACAATAGTCCTGCCACTCCTTGGAGTTGGAGAGCTTCGCAAACAAGTCCTCATACCACTTTCGTGCATCGGCCGGAATCCCGCCAGGCGCGTTAATGCTCCGCTGCATGTAGTAGACGAGGTCTTTGCCGAGCTCTCGGAAGGTCGGCACGTTTGGAAACTGGGGCAGCCGCTCTGGCGTAAACGCGGCCAGTGGGCGAGAGCGGCCGGCCTCGAGCCAGGAGATCTGCTCGGACGGGTTGTTTACCGTGGAATCAACGTGTCCCCCAATCAGCTCTTTTGCCACCGTGCCCCCGCCTTTGTAAGGGACGTAGGTGTGCTTGATGCCGTACGCGTCCTCGAGCAGGCCAGTGACCAGGGAATCTTCCTGCCCCTTGCCGGTCCCGCCCATTTTCCACTTGCCGCCCGCGGCTTTTACGGCCTTGACGTACTGGTCCACGTTCTTAATATCCGACTTCGAGTTGACCCAGAGGATGAAGGTATCCATCGCCATCCGGGCGATCGGCGTGAAGTCCCGATAGCTCAGCCCCAACTTGGCACGTAGGGGAGTGGTGAAGAAGCTGTTCAGGGTCACCAGGATGACGTGCGGGTCGCCGTGACTGTCCTTGAGGAAGCGAAGCGCCTCTGCACCGGCACCGCCGGGTTTATTAACTGGGATCAGCGGTTGCGCCGACCAGCCATGCTCCTGCACGATCTTCTGCATCAGCCTCGCGATCCGGTCCGCGCCACCCCCCTTGCCGGCCATGATGACGAACGTGATCGGCTTCTTAGGCTGCCAAGCCGCCTCAGCGTCCGTGTCCGTGAGCAGGACAGTCCCTGGTCCGAGAAACATCAGAAGCAATCCTACTACCGCGAGAGATACCCATTTCTTTCTACGCATGGTGCCCCTCCTTTTGAGGAGTTGAATGGGAGAACTGGGCGATTATTTACGCCCGATGCCGCCAGGGCTCGCGTGTGATCACGAGAAAGGTTTCCGATTCAGTGAACGTGATTCTCGCTCCCTGTGTTCCCTGATTTGTATCATTATTTTCCTATCGATGGAAGTAAGCAATTATTTTCCGATCGATGGAAGTAAGCAATGATAAGAGCGAAAATTCGTTTTGTCAAATAATTGTCAATGTTTTTCGTATGATGAAAAATGGGTCATCATTGCCGGTGTAGGCTTACGTGGACTTCGTTTTAGAAATACAATCCGGGGCTTAGAGCCTTGCGAATTCAGGGGGAGGAATGAAGCAAAAAGGGCGGAGCCACGCCTCACGGGCGTGGCTCCGCGGGGGTCTCCTTACTCGTTGGCTTTGGCCGCGGCGACCTCTTGCTCGGCGCGAGCGAGCTGCTTGCGGATATCGTCACCCATCTCGATGCAGACGGCGCCGGGGATGAGCCACCGGTCCCACATGAGATCCACCTTCTTCTGGAAGTACTCGATGTCCTCGTCCGTGAAGTGGGCAAACCGTCCCTGCTTCAGTAAATAGTCGCGGACCGGCTTCCGCTTTCGCCCCTGCGCGATGCCTTTGGACTTGCCGTAGAACTTGAGCAGCCCATCCTCGACCTCGAAGAGGGGCCAGACCCCGGTCTCCACCGCCAACTCGCCGAGTTCATGGGAGAGTATCGGGTCGTAGTCCCAGCCCTTGGGGCAGGGGTCCAGAGAGTGGATGAAGGTGGGGCCGCCGATCGTGAGAGCCTTTCGGATCCGGTTCATCATCTCCAGGGCGTAGGACGCGTCCACGGTGGCAACGTAACGGCATTCGGGGTGTCCGGCGGCGAGCATCCCCGCCACGTTCTTCTTCCAGCGCTTGTGTAGAATCCGTCGGGCCTTCCCCGGAGGGGAAAAGGTGGTGTTGGCCCCGTACGGGGTCATGCTCGAGAGTTGGATGTCGGTGTTGGCGTACGACTCGTTGTCGTACATGAGGATCAGGAAGTTATACTCGGGGTAGGTCAAGGCCGCCGAGATCGCGCTCAGCCCCATATCGGCGCCGCCCCCATCCCCACAGAAGGCGATGACATTGATTGGCTCTTCCTTGATCCGGTTCTTGCGCATGAGCACCTTGAGTCCCGCCGCGGTTCCGACGGCGGCCGAGCCGGACGCCCCGAGCTGGGTATGCATCCAGGGAACCACCCAGGATGTAGAGTAATACGTCGTGTTCGCGACGTACATGCAACCCGTGGACCCCAGGACCACGGTGCGCGGGCCGGCGGCCTTGGCCATAAGCTTCATCACCAGGGCCGACTCACACCCCTGACAGGTCCGGTGCCCCGAGGTGAAGTACTCCTCGATCGTAATCTTCTTGACCCCCTTGAAGGGGTCAAGGGTCTGGGTCGGTAGTACCGTTAACTCCTGTGCCATGTTCGCTACCCCCTCACGCCAATCCAATAGTTGGGTTGCTCGACTTTGCCAGTCTTGGCCACCTTGAGTAGGATCTCGCTCATTTCGGTCACGCTATCCAAAGTCACCTCACGCCCACCGAGGCCGCAGACGAAACTGATGACGTGGGGCCGCTTCGGCAGGTCGTAGAGGGCGGACCGCACTTCGTTGTAGAGTACCGCGCCGTGGTTGGGAGAGCCAAAGGAGTAGTCACGATCGATCACGCCCACCGCCTTGACGCGGGTGAGTGCTTCCTGGACTTCCGGCGTCGGGAACGGGCGGAGCCACCGCAAGCGCACAAAGCCGACCTTGTGCCCCTGATCCCGCAGTTTCCGGACACCCACCTTCACCGGTAAAGAGAGAGTCCCCTGGCCGAAGAGGATCACATCGGCGTCATCGGCCATATACGATTCGACAAAGGGGTTGCCCCCTTGCCGGCCGAAGATCTTGTGGAAGTCCCGAGAGGCCTCCTGGATCACCCCACGGGCGCGGCGCATGGCTTCATCGTTCTGCTTGCGAACTTCCATCACCCAATCTTCATTGGCCTGCGGGGCGACAGTGATCGGATTATCGGGGTGGAGGAGTTTGTCCCCCCGATCGTACTTGGGCAAGAATTGGTCCACCTTCGCTTTGCTCGGCACTTGGACAAGCGCCTCGGAGTGGGTGAGAAACGCCCCATCTGCCCCAATGGCGCACGGGAGGAAGACCCGCTGGTCTTCCGCCACCCGATAGGCGATCAGGGCCGTATCGAGAGCCTCTTGGGCCGTATCCACCCAGGTGAGCATCCATCCCAAGTCCCGGACGCACAAAGCATCGTTGTGTTCGCAGCCAAAGGCGCCGGGATCGTCGAGCGCCCGGTTCCCGACCAAACACAGCATTGGAAGCCGTAGGGCTGGAGTCACCGCGAGGGCCTCCATGGCGTACATCCATCCGACCCCGCTCGAACCACAAAAGACCCTGGCGCCCACCGCAGAGGCATGCTTGACGATCTCGAACTGGTCGTGCTCGCTGGCGGCGACGATATACTCTGCATCCAGCTCGCCGTTTGAGATCAGCTTTGCCACCGCCTGCATGACGGTGTCGTAGGGCCGAATCGGATAGGCGGTGACCACGTCAAGATCCGCCAGGCGCAAGGCCTCGGCGATGGCCCCACAGCCGCTGATGAGCATCTCCTTGTCGGCCGTCGGCGCGGGTTTCGTTGCTACGCTCATTGCGTCACCTCCGTGATTTTCACAATGTCTCTATCTCTCATCGTACAACGGGCCTTGCCGTTCGTCCTTTAGCCTGGCCCGGCACCCGGCTCCTCGGTAACGATCGCCACACCGCTGTGGGCCTCACCGGCCGCCGCCATCTTGGCTAACTCTTCTTCGTATTGTCCACGGAACCGGAACCCGTGGGAGCGATACGTTACCACCTTGTCTTGGATCTTGCCCTTGAGCCACGTGTCGTAGGCTCCTTTGTCCTTCTCGTACATCTCAAATTGGCTAGCGTTATCATGGAACACCGATTCGTTCACCATGGTAATGCAGTTCTCCACCGGGCAGACCGCCTCACAGACCCCACACCCGCAGCAGGCCTCCATGTTGGCGTCGTAGTGGCCGGACGGAGTGACGTCGAAGCAGGAGTCAGGGCACTGCAACCAGCAGAGGGTGCATTTGGTGCAAATCTCGAAATCTACCACTGGTCGCATGGTGCGCGTGGAGAACTTCTTGAAGGTGGGATTACGACCCGGGCGGTATCCCCCCTCCCAGCCCTCCACGTCCTGCTGCACCGGAATTCCAGGAATCACCAACCCTTCCTTCATCTCCCACCACTTGGGGAGCTGGAACTCGTAGGGTTTTTCCGGATTCCCCTCGCCGGGACCGACCTTCCGGACCTCGACCCGCTCGTAGGCCTTGCGGGCGGACGCCACCTTGAGATCGTCCTTCCACTCGTCCCGAATAGCGGCTTCCACTGATTCGATCTTGACGACGTGGGGGGCAACCTTGGCAATGGCCCCAAGGACCCGGACGTCCGTGTGGTCATCCTTGTAAACCCAAAGGCCGGAGAAGCTGGCAGTCCCTTTGATGATGCCCAAATTCCACTCGGCGTCCTTCTTGTGGCAGTCCTTGAGCAGCTCGTCGGGGGTCTGCGTGGAGGTGGCCAGCACCGTTCCACCAGGCTTCGTGAGCTTGTTGATCGGGTGCAGCCCGTACCAGGCCCAGGATTCCAGTCCCTTGCAGAGGGTGTCGTCCACCGCCACGGTGACGTCATTGTCGGTAGGCTCGTAGCGTGAAAGGTATGCCTGAAGTGTCTCTTCGTTGTCCGCCACGACGGCAAAGCTCTTGGCCGGGATGCCATTTCGTTCCGGCGAATCCCCATACCGCCCAAAGGAGATCCCGACCTTGCCCTCCTTCCGGGCCGCCAGGACGATCGCGCGTGTTATGCGCTGTCCCAGGTGCTTCTGGAAGATCCCCCGGTATACGACTTCGACCGAACCATGCATGCTGCTTCCTCCTGTCTAGTAAAGAGAGTTATGCCTCCGTGCTGCCATCGTCATCACTTGACGTGATTTTCACGACTCCCTCGTCGTCGCCTCCTTTCTCTTTCAACTCCTCCGCGGAGGGTCTAAGGACATTGTGTTCGATGGTCTCGAGATGATTCAGCATGGCCTCTTGTGCCTTCTCGGGGTCTTTCCGCTGGATGGCTTCCAGGATTTCCCGGTGGCCCGCAAGCGAGCGGGGAGGTCGCCCCTTGGTTTGAAGGGACCGCTCCCGGGTTTCCCGGAGCCTGTCCACGATGGCATCGGTGAGCCTCAGGAGAACCTCATTCTTCGCCGCCTCCGCCAGGGCGGAATGAAAACGCGTATCGGCCTCGACCCCGGTCTCGCCCGTGGCGATCTGCCGCGTCTGCTCGTCTAAAATGGCCTCGAGTTCGGCTACTTCCTCTGCCGTGGCCCGGTCGGCCGCCAAGGCTGCGATGGCCGGCTCGAGAATCTTCCGTGCCTCGAATACCTGGAGGAGAGGATCCCTTTGGTGTTGAAGCGCGGACGCGACAGACGCGAGGAGCGTCTCGACCGTCGTCGCGATGTAAGTTCCCTCACCCTGTCGGATCTCTATAAACCCTCGAGATTCAAGGGCACGAATCGCTTCCCGAACAGAGGCCCGGCTCACCTGGAACATCTCCGAGAGTTCCCGTTCTGAGGGGAGTTGATCCCCAGGGCGTAACTTCCCATCGGCAATCAGTTCCTTTACCTGGGCGACAATATCTTCGTAAACCCTTGTTTTTTTAATCGCTCTGAGTATCATGGGGCTCCGATTCTGGTTGAGGTCTGAAGGTCTGAAGGTCTGCTGGTCAGACCGCGACCAATATCCTCCACGTCTCTAATCTTGTCAAGAAAAATTTTTTTAGGTGACCCGTCTTTGCTAGATTAGGAAATGCCCGCGAAGAGATTTCACCGAGACAGAGGGAGGGGAAGCGAAGATGAAAAGAGGAAGCATTCGGAAGCAGGGGAGCCCGCACGTCATCGGTCATTGGCGGGCGGATCTTCATAGCCTCGTGGTCGAGACAGAGGATACCGAGTTACGGCGAGTGGCCGGTGAGATCCTACGAACCCCCCAGGCTATTCCGGTGCACGCACCGGAGAGGCATGCGGGACTGAGCTATTCCGAAGATGTCATTGAGAGGCCGGCGAAGCTGAAGTATCTTGCCCTTTTCGCCCTTGAGATGGAGGAACGGGGTTTCGAGGTGGAGCCCGAGGACGAAGATGAAGAAGATGACGATGACGAAGATGAAGATACGGAGGCTGAGGACATGGAAGATCTCGAGGAAGAGGAAATAGACAATGAGAATGAATAAGTGGTGATGGCTTGAGCAGGACGAGAAAAGCGTGCTGGTCCCAGGGAGTCTATTCGAACAGCGAAGGCTGAGCACCCGCTGGCCGCCGGAAGGCGGCGGTTAAGAGGGGTAGGTCCCGTTCGGCGATACCGGCCCTCCGGCACGCGAGGGCGAACAGGTCAGCAGTCTGCTCGGCGAAAATCCCCTCTCCTTTCATCCGGGATCCGAACCGCGGGTCGTTGAGCCGTCCTCCTCGGATCGCTCGTATCCGGTTCAGCACCCTGTCTTTTTTCCTAGGATGGTGCTGTGAGAGCCACGCTTCGAAGAGCGGGGCGACAGCGTACGGGAGCCGGAGGGGGATGTAACCGGCAAACTTGGCCCCGGCCCTGGCGGCCGCGGCGATGATGGCGGGCATTTCGTGATCCGTCAGTCCCGGGATGACTGGCGCGACCATCACCCCAATGGGTACGATAGCCTGGGCCAGCGCTTCAATGGCGGCCAGGCGGCGAGCCGGGTGCGACGTCCTTGGCTCCATGGTCCGGGCCAGCGACGCATCCAAGGTCGTTATGGAGAGATAGACGGCGGCCGCCCGGTGGCGCGCCAGCTCAGCCAGGAGATCGAGATCCCGCGTGACCAGGTAGTTCTTCGTGATGATCACCACGGGGTTTCGGAGCTCGGCAAGCACCTCAAGGGAGCCTCGCGTAATCCTCAGGTGTCTCTCTACCGGCTGATAAGGGTCGGTCGCCCCGCTGATGGCCAGGGGCTGCGGTTTCCACCGGGGCGAGGACAATTCGCGCCGTAGTAACGCCGGGGCATCTTCCTTTACCAGGATCTTTGTCTCGAAGTCGAGGCCGGCCGACAGTCCCAGGTATTCGTGGGTTGGGCGAGCGTAGCAGTAGCTGCAGCCGTGCTCACAGCCCCGGTAGGGGTTGATGCTGGCTTCGAACCCGACGTCGGGACTCTCGTTATACGTGATGAGTGAGCGGGAGGGATCCTTGATGAACTGTGTTTCAGGGGCGGGATCCTCCGCATCGGTCGAGTTCGGGTCGCAGGTGTAGGACAGCGTCTCGAATCGGTTCGGGGGATTGTCAGCGGCGCCGCGGCCGCGGACTGGGAGTCGATGGCTACTCATCCTCGAACTCTCATTATCGGCCAAAGAGATCCTTGAGGCTCTTGAGGAGTTGTTCTTCCGGTTGTTCCTTTTGAGGCTTCGCGGTCTCCGGAGCTGAAGGAGGCGCTTGCTCTTGTTGTGGCGTGGGCTGCGAAGGAGATGCTTGCCCCTCTTGTGTTGGTTCCTGTGGCGGAGGGGAAGGTTTTTTCTTTTTGAGAAGGCCCTTCGTGAGCTCTTCGACCCCTTGCTGCGCCAAACCACGCTGCACCAGGCGCGCCACGTACTCCAGGTCGGGTTTTGGCGTCACGCTCGGGAGGGTACCGGACAACGTAAAGGGGATCTCCACACGGCCCTGGCGATCCGCGAGGAACTTGAGGACCTTGGTGCTGGAAATCAGGTCCGCCGAGAGCTGCGGCGAGAGGAGCAGCTGTCCACGCAAGTTCAAACGTTGGTCGAGCGTTACCCACCCGTTTCCCCGGACCACCCATTCGGAGGCGGCCATGAGCAGGTTGTCGAGATGAACCTTTCCCTCTCGGATGTTGAGCGAGCCTTTGAGCTCGCCGAACTCGGAGTTTTGGGTCGTGAAAATGGCTGGATATTTGCCTCGGATGTTGGGTGAGATCAGCTGGGAAATTCCGGGGACACCGGTGAGGCCGGTGAGGGCGCCTTCAGCGATATTGACGTCGAGGAGCGCGCCCTTCTGGACGTCTGCCTGTCCCTGTCCGGTGAGCGTTTGTTGGAAGTCCGTCCATTGATTGCCGGTGCCGTTCAGTTTCAGGTCAAGGTTGGCCTGCCCCCGAATGTGCGTCGCCCCAGATCCAGATGCTGGACGGAAAAACTCGGAGACGTCAATCCTGCGGGCTTGCGCGGTGACGGTAAAGTCGGGGGGCGTCTTCCGCATGTCGTACCGCCCCTGTCCTTGGAGGGAGCCGTTGAGGGTCTGAAGTTGGAAGCTCTCGATCGTTGCGATCTGATTGGTCATGGAGACCATCGCCTGCAGGTTCCTGTAATCCAGGTCGGCGAGCATCCCGCGGGCCGACACAATTTTTCCCTGATATACCAGCGATCGCTGGCCCATCGAGGCGCGGCCGTCGCTCTTGACGTCCCGCAACACTTCCGGCTTGTTGGTGGCTGCGCTCCCTTGGCGAAAATCAGACACCCAGAGCTCCGGAGCCGTAAGCCGGTACGTCAGCATCATCGGGACGAATTTCTCGATCCGGGCCGCCAGGCGCATTTGAGACTTCCCCACGCCGAGGGGAGTCTCGGGAAGCTCAGCGCGTTGACCGGTGAAGGTGACGGTGGCGCCCTGCGCCGTAAAGGGTTGAGGGAACTGTGGGAGTGTGGCTCGAAGATCGGTGAACTTGAGCGAGCCGTTGATATCCGGGATGTGGTCTTTTTTCCACTTGCCCCGGACGCGGGCGTGCACCTGCGCGCCCCCGGCCAGGCTATAGCCCCGGAGCACTGGAAGGAGTTTCTCCCAGCCGACCATGTCCGTTCGACTCGAGTCCATATCAAGATGCAACACAGGTGTTCGACCTCGCGTAATCGTTCCAGTGGCTGTGAGTTTCATCGTATGCAGCGTGATGGTGGTCTTCCGCAGCGCAATCTCCTTCTTGGTAACCCGGGCGTCGGTAGAGAGGGTCAGGGGAATTCCTTTCGCTTTACGGAACCGATCCCCTAGGTGTATCGCGCTCGCCGTAACGTCTACGTCGCCTGCCAGGGCAAACTGTTCCAGGGTCCCATCCACGTGCGCGCTGACCGAGAGCGGTCCATCGGCGTTGAGGTCTTTCGGCAGAGTCTCAGCGAGAGGGGCGAAACGTCTCAGATGCGCCACGGGCACCGGTCCCAGCGTGATGTCACCGCTCATGGTGAGATTTGTGAGGTTGCTCGAGGCCAGCGAGAGGGGGAGCGGGCCTATCTTTCCTTGGATCTCGAGGTTCTGTCGATCAGCGTTGACGGCTGCGGTCAGGTTAATCGAGACGGGTCCTTCATAGCCGAGGTCCGCGACCGTAAGATCAATCCGACTCACGCGAAGGTCGACACCGTCCTTTCGGTCTACGTAGCGCACGTCGCCATCGGCCACGTCCACCAGGGAGACAAGGAGGGGGAGGGCTTCGGCTGTTGCTGGGGGACCGGCACCCTGCGGTTCCTGTTGTCGTTCTTCTCGCTTCGGAGGGCCGATACTCGCAAAGTTGAAATTTCCCTTCTTATCGCGAATGACCGTAATTTCCGGCTGATGCAGGATCATCCGTTTGACGCGCAGCTCTTTTCGGAGTAGCGGGAAAAACTCCACGTTCACCTGAAGATCGGCGGCACGAAGGAAGTCCTTCCGGGAAAACGACCTGTCATCCGCCAGGGAAACGTTTGTGAGGCGCACCCCGATCCCCCCCCACACGGTGACACCAATGTCCTCGACAGCGACTTTCCGTCCCAGCGCCTGCTCGGCCTGGGCCAAGATGTAGTCTTTGTTGCGATTGACCAGTCTTCCCAGGTTCATCAGGGCGAAAGCGACAAGAGCGCCCAGGATGAATACAATGACTGCCGCGATCACGAGTTTCCGCATGGTATGCTGCCCTCGGTGGGAAATCACCTGTGCGAATACAGTTTATTCCCTGAGTCCAGGAAACCGGAATTGGATTTGAATGTCAAGCCCGATATCTGCGGTCGTTCCGTTGCGTGCCCGCCAATCGGACGCACATCATTCGATGAGGGACGTATCCAGTATCAGAGGCCCATGACTGAGATCTGTGAGCAAAACAGGAGCTAGCCCGGATTATGCACATAGAAGTGAATAATCTCCCCTCCGGGCTTCGACTCCGCCCCGCGTTTGGGGGGCGTCGCTCAGGGCTAGCCTTGAGTCCCGCCGCAGCGGCGGGATCGAAACCTGCCGGTGCGGCCGAGCCCGCACCAGCAGGCGCATTATTCACGAACGGAGTGTCTTCGTGAATAATGCGGGCTAGCAACCGTTGGAACTGCCGACAGAATCGAGCTGAGCTGTTGGACTGAGTCCGGTTTTCAAGTTTTCAATCATCCAAACTATCCGCGCTCTGTCTGTGGTCAGGATTTCGATGACGTGTCCTTCTCTTTGCCGGGCAGAAAGGAGCACCTCATATTTTCCGAGAATCAGTCTAAAATCATTCATACATAAAGCGAAGAAGGAAACCGCTCGCGGTTCATTTATTGCTTTGAGCGCGAGTTGTCCACTTTCTCTATCGGGACGAGCTTCGTGTGGTAAACCTATTCCGTAGGAAGGAAAGTAAGTCTCCAGTAGAATTATGCGATTGTCCTCATCAACGGTAAATACTCCGGTGACAGGAATCCTTTCCACAGAATGGATGTACCTCAGCCTGAATCTTTCGCCGGCGGATATTCTTTGCGCAAAGATTTCCTCCCCTGTCGTTTTGTCTCGCGCTACGAGGAGACGCAAGGGTTGGAAGCTAAGAAATATGACAGCAGCGCCCAGAACAGCCAGAAGCATATAGATTCTGTAGTTCATGGCCACAGAAAGTCAATCTGAGTGCAGTTTAAGCGTTTTCGATTTGATTCTCTGCCAGAGATAAATCAGACCAAACGCTGACAGTCCAATAATGTTGTTATAAAGTCCAGGGCGGATTAAAAGAACAGCTACAGCGAGCATTACCAGACGTGCGATGGGGTTGACTTTAGTCATGAGGTAACCGGCCTGGGCTATCGCGAGGGCAAACATGCCCAACACAGCCATGGTACTTATCAAAAGAATCTCCCAAACCGTGGTGTCAATTAAAAGGAGCTGAGGTGAGAAAACGTAGATGAACGGCAGGACAATGATGCGGAAATCCAGCTTAAATCCTTCTAGGCAGGTCTTGAAAGGTTCAGACTTGGCAATGCCAGCGGCCGCATAAGCAGCTACCCCTACGGGAGGGGTATCATCGGCGACAATGCCAAAATAGAAAATAAACAAGTGCGCAGCGATGAGGGGGATGAAGGGCCCGGCTGTGACAATGGCGGGAGCAAGGAGGACTACCACGATGATATAGGTCGCTGTGGTGGGTAGTCCCATTCCCAGGATAAGGGCGGCCACCATAGTAAGGAGCAGAGTGAGATAGAGGTTGTTTCCTGCCAAATCCAGAATGATGTGAGTCACATTCAGGCCCAGCCCGGTTAGAGTGGTCACACCTATTATCATCCCAGCACAGGCGCAGGCGGCGATGATTCCAATCATATTCCTGGCTGCCGTTTCAAAGGCATCAAGAAAATCAGTAAGGACCAGTTGCGGTATCCTAGCCGGACGGTCGGAAGTCTGTTGTTGTACGACATAAGGATTGGGTTTCCCCCTCAGTCCAAACCAGGCTGAAGTGATGATATGGAGGATCATGGTGGAGAGAACTGCCGCAAAAGCGGAGGTCATGGGAGAATAAAATTTTATGATCAGAAGATACAGCAAGACGCCCAGGGGAATAAGGAAATGGATTCCGCTGAGGAAAGAGGGCATGAATCTGGGAAGCTCTTCCTTGGGAAGTCCCCTGAGATTTAGCTTTATTGCTTCCAAGTGAACAGCAAACATGAGGCCAATATAGCTTAAGACCGCCGGAATGAATGCCGCCTTTATTACCTCGACGTAAGGGATAGCCAAGAATTCAGCCATAATGAAAGCAGCCGCTCCCATAACCGGAGGCATAAGCTGACCATTGGTGGAGGCGGCGACCTCCACCGCGGCTGCTTTCTCTGGAGAAAGACCTACCTTCTTCATCAAGGGTATCGTAAAGGCCCCTGTCGTCACGGCATTGGCCACAGAGCTACCCGAGACCATACCCATGGCTCCGCTCGCCAGCACCGCACTTTTCGCTGGTCCACCTCGGTATCTGCCCGTCAAGGAGAAAGCAATATCAATAAAATACTTGGCGGCGCCACTGCGCTGCAGTAGGGTTCCGAACAGAACAAAGATAAACACGAAGGTGGAAGAGACGCCGATGGGAATTCCAAAAATGCCCTCGTGGGTCATGTAAAGATGATTCACTAATCGATAGAAACTGTACCCTTTATGCATGAGAAGACCGGGAAAGATGGGTCCGAGAAAGGCATAAATGAGGAAGCCGACTACTACGATTGCAAGGGCAGGGCCGATGGCTCTGCGGGTAGCCTCCAGAATGAAGATTATCGCGAGGACTCCGACTATCAGATCTACGGTGCTCGGAGCACCTACCCGACGCACCAATTCATGATAGAAAATCACCTTGTAGGCAAAAGCACCCATCCCTAGAATAGCCAATGCGATGTCATACCAGGGTAGTTTATCTTTAGGAAATCGCTTGAGGAGTGGAACGTACAGAAAAGCCAGCGCGACCCCAAACCCGAGATGAATGGATCTTTGAAGAAAAGCAGTCAGGGGGGAGATACCGGCAGTGTAAAACTGGAAAATGGACATGGAGATGGCGACGGCGGCCACCCCCATTCCCAGAAGCCCCTTCAGCTCCCGCTGGACGAAAAGTTCTCCGCGAGGAACCGAACCCACGTTCTGCTCGTTGGATCGGGAATCCATACATCCAACCGTTTAGGGTTTTAGAGTTACAAAGGGCATCTTCCCTTAAGAAGATGCCCTCGTTTGCGAGCCATCTCTCTTACAAGGGGCATCTTCTCCAGAGGAGATGCCCTGCTGTGTTAGCTTACTGTCTTACTGCGAAATTCCCTTTTCCTTATAGTACTGTTTGGCACCAGCATGAAGAGGAATGGCCATCCCGTCAAGGGCGCTGTCCAAGCTGATGAAACCGGCTACTCGAGGTAAGCCTTTCTTGATCTCCCCGAGACCCTTTTCATCAAATATGACCGTAAGAAGGTCGTAGACCATTTTTGCCGAGATGTCCTCGTGTGCCACCATCTGCGCTAGAACCGCTACTGTCTGCCGATCTTTGTCTATGCCGCTGTACGTGCCACCGGGTACACTTACTTTGGCGAAGAAGGGGTATTTGGCCTTGAGCTTATCGAAGACACCGTCGGGAATCTCAACCAGATCCATCGGAGTCACGAGGGCGGGTTCGGCCACCGCAGGCATCCCCAGTCCTCCAGTAAAGAAGGCAGCATCCACTCTCCCTTCCTTCACGAAGACCCCAGCTTCCGCAGCTCTGAGATACTCGACCTTGATGTCGTCGAACGTCATGCCATAGATTCCCAGGATATTCTTGGTATTTACCTCTGTGCCGCTACCCAGGGGTCCCACAGCGACCGTTTTCCCCTTCAGGTCAGCTACGGATTTGATTCTCGCGTCTTTTCTAACCAGGATGTGGACAGACTCTGGGTACAGAGAGGCTACCCCTCGGATGTTCTTCACACGTTTCTTGAAATCAGCCAGGCCATTATAGGCGTAGTAAGCGACGTCATTTTGGGTCAGGGCGAAATCGGTGAGCTTCTGAGAAATGAGCTTACAGTTAGCTACTGAGGCACCCGAGGACTCCACGGTAGCTCTCACGCCAGGAAGGTATTTGTACACGATCCTGGAGAAAACCCCTGACAGTGGGTAATAGGTCCCTGTAACCCAACCAGCAGCGATTGTGATGAGTTGAGGCTTTTGGGCATGGGTGGCACCCACAAAACCCAAAAGGAGTAGGGGAAAGGCCAGTACTACGGCTGCTCTTCTTATCATGATAGTTTTCCTCCCTCGCATAACCAATCTGGTGATACGCCCCTAAAAAAACATGTACGCCCGGGAGCGTGTGCCCACCGGGCGCCTCGAATTGAACAGATCCTGCGAAATCAAACGGATACGAGGAAGCACAACACACCTTCCCCTGGTTAAAATGTGCTTCTGCCGTAGCGGGCTGTCAAGGGTTTTTCTTTGGGCCACCGTCGGATTCGACAACTCCGAAAACGCACCCGGCTGGAGCGCTGGCACCTCTGGTCCCTCCGGCGACAGCCTTGCCTGCGTATAGGAAGGCGGGTATAGTCCGGGGCGGGTCTACCTGGTACACCTTTTGCAAGTGTGACCCTAGATAAAGGCAGTGGGAATGGTCGAGCGTGACATGGAAGAGATAGTGCCAATTCTCCCAGATAAGGGGGAAAAGACGAGAATCCTCCTCGTCGACGACCACCCTTTATTCCTCCGATACCTATCTCACTTCTTTCCCCGCCAAGAATACCAGCTGGTAACTGCCTCAAACGGTGAGGAGGCCTTGGACCAAGCCCGGCAGCTAGAGCCCGATCTCATCGTTCTCGATCTCGATATGCCCACCCTTGACGGGATCGAGACCTGCACGCTCCTCAAAGCCGACGAGGCCACCCGCCACATCCCTGTCATTATCCTAACCGCGTCGGAGAGCCTGGAGGTGAACCGGAAGGCTTTCGGCGCCGGCGCCCAGGCTACGGTCCTCAAATCGATGAGCCGGGAGCGGCTCATGAATCTCGTGGATCTGACTGTGCGGGTCAAAAAGGTTACTGATTCGCCATAGATCCTGAGGTCACGCCCTGGTCCGGCTATGAATTCCCAATCACTTTTGATAAAACGACCCATCGACGGGTTCTCTGGGGCAACTTTGCAATTCGCTACAAGCGCGATGGTCCCGGGGGGTGAGTTGTGCCTGAAAGCCGAATCAAAAGGAGGGCTTTCCCTTCTCAGCTTCCAGCGCTCGTTGGACGCGAGTGAACTCGTTCTCCAGTTGTGCCAGGACGGCATCGGCTTCGTGCACCGATCCGGCGCGTCCCCTTGCCACGAGATCGTTACACCGCGCTTCCAGCAGGCGGGCGCCGAAGATGCTACAGCCCCCCTTTAGGCGGTGGGCTTCCCGCGCCAGGGCCCCCGCGTCCTCCCGCGCTAAGGCCTCCCGGATGGCCGCCAGCTGGGATGGCACTTCCCGGAGGAATTGATCGATCAGGTCGGTCAGGAAGTCTGACTTGCCTTCGTGCTCGGGCTCGCGGAGGAAGGCCAGCGCGTCAGCATCAATTGGTTCTTCCGTAGCCACCGCAGCCGCCACGCCTGACTCAGTCGCCCTTGGCTCCTGTGACAATCCCGGGAGGTCGACCATGGGAACCGGGAGGGCAGGCACCTGCGTGTCCAAGGGCTCTTTCCCCTTTAACACCGAGACCACATCGATGGCTTGTCGCTGTTCGCTTAGGCCTTCCTGAACGAGCTGAGCGAGGAGGATGTGGGAGACCCCCCGTTTCTTGAGCTCCTGCTCGAGCGCACCGCGATTGACGTCCCGCCAGAAGACCTCCACGAAGTGTTGGAGTTCCTTCAGGGTACAACCCTTCAGGAAGGTGATCGCCTGGATCCCCCCCTTGTGAAGCCGCGCCACAAGATTGCGGGCGAGGTAAGGCTTGGCCGGTAAGGGCGCCCCGTCGAGGAGCAGAGTGTCGTGCAGGAGATCGAACGTGATCCGCTCTCTTCCGTCCAGAAGCTGCAGAGTGTCCTTGAGCTTCTGGAAGGCGGCCGTGGCGGAGTAGAGGCCAAGCTTCTTCCACGCGGCCTTGAGACGCAGGAGGAGCTGCTCGGCCCCTCTGAGCTTTAAGTTGGTCGGGGTTGCCTTTTTCCTCTCGGCTTCAAGCGCTCGACGAACCCGGTTGAACTCACTCTCCAGTTGTGCCAGGAGAGCATCGGCTCCGTCTACTAACCCGGTGCGTCCCTGTGCTTCGAGATCTCGACACAGGTCTATGATTTGCCGCGAGCCGAAAACGCTACACCCCTCCTTCAGGCGGTGTGCCTCCCGCGCCAGGGCCTGCGCGTCCCCTTGCGCCATGGCTCCCCGCAACGCCGCCATCCGGGATGGTGCTTCGCGGAGAAACTCGTCGATCAACCTTGTCAGGAAGGCCGCCTCGCGCTCTTCCTGGGGCTCGCGCCGGCTGGCCAGCGTGCCGGCATCGATGGGTTCCTCCGGAACCACCGCGGCACCCGCACCTAAGACAGGCGCGTCGGATGGCTGCCCAGAACGCACGATCCAGCGCTCCAGTACTGCCCGCAGCTCCTCTGGCTTCACCGGCTTGGAGAGGTAGTCGTCCATTCCCGCTGCTAGACACTTTTCCCTGTCACCCTCCATGGCGTGGGCCGTCATTGCAATGATGGGTGTACGTCGGTCCACCCCTTCACGCCTGCGGATCTCAGCGGTCGCCTCGTATCCGTCCATGTTCGGCATCTGGCAGTCCATGAAGACCACATCGTAGGGGAGCATTTTCAGCATGTGGACCACTTCTCTGCCATCGGCGGCCACGTCCACCCGGCAGCCGAGCTTCTCTAGCAACCGCACGGCGACTTTTTGGTTCACGACGTTGTCCTCAGCGACGAGCACGCGGCCACGGATGGGCTGGCCCGTCGCTGTAGGCGAAGGCGTCGCTCTGGACCGGGACTCGGCCAATGTATGATACGTGACCAATTCAGCTGGCACCCCCTGTGTACGGACTCCCCACACAGTGACCAACGCGTCCACGAGTTGCGACTGGCGTATAGGTTCGACCAGGTAGGCCGCAAATCCGGCTTCTGTCATGCGCCTCGCGTCACCCCGCTGACCCGCCGAGGTGAGCATCACCAGCACGGTTTCGCGGAGCGCGGGGTCGGCTTTGATGGCACGTCCCAGCATCTCGCAGTCCATGTGCGGCGGCCGGTGGCCGAGGATGGCGATCTCATACGGGTCGCCAGAGTCGCGGGCCGCCCGAAGCGCTGCGAGCGCCTCCTCACCCGACCCGACCCCGTCATTACGGATGTCCCAATTTGAGATTTGCTCATGTAAGACGCGTCGGCTGATCTCGCCCTCGTGCACGATCAGCACACGTACTCCCGTCAGGTCGGATGCGGGAAGCGGCACGGCGGACGCCTGGCTGTCCAGGGGTAGGCAAAGGCTGAACCAGAAGGTCGAACCCTCACCCGGGCGACTGGTCGCTCCAACGGTGCCGCCCATCAACCCTGCCAGTTGCCTACAGATTGCGAGCCCCAGTCCCGTTCCGCCATACTTGCGCGTTGTTGAAGCGTCCACCTGGGTGAATTTCTCGAAGATCTGTTCGAGCTTATCTTCGGAAATGCCGATGCCGGTGTCTTCGACGACCAGCCGCAGTTGCATGTCCGCCCCAGTCTGTGCCTCGTACTCCACATTGATCAGGACATGCCCCTGGTGCGTGAACTTGACGGCGTTGCTCACAAGGTTAGTGAGTACCTGGCGAATGCGGCCTGGGTCGCCGATGAAGCGGCGGGGGGCGTTCGGGGGATAACGGATGATGAGATTAAGGCCTTTTTCCCCGGCCTTGACGGCCAGGAGGTCCGCCACCTCTTCCACGGCGACCTGCAAGTCAAAGGAGATCGGTTCGATGACCAATTTCCCCGCCTCGATCTTGGAGAAGTCGAGGATGTCGTTGATGATCGTCAGCAGGGCTTCGGCGGAATGGTGCAAGGAATCCAGGTAATCGTGTTGCTCTGGGGTCAGTTTCGTATCAAGGAGTAGGCCGGTCATCCCGATGATGCCGTTCATCGGCGTACGGATCTCGTGGCTCATGTTGGCGAGGAACTCGCTCTTGGCGCGATCTGCAGCTTCAGCCTCTTGTTTGGCGAGCTCTTCGTCGCGTGCGCGCTGTTTCTCGCGACGCACCCGGTCAACGAGGTAGCCGTAGAACGCGGCTGCGGTGAAGAGGAATGGGATCCGGATAAGCGACGGTGAGGTCCATAGGGGCCCGGGTCCGCCGGTTTTCGTCAGTACATAGACGTACGCAGCGCACGCGACGATGGCGCCGATCGCAATCAGCCCCAGGTTCTCGCCCATCGCGGCAAGGAGGAGCACAAAGAAATAGACATAGAAAAACTCGGCGTTAAACCGACCAGCGTAGAGCAAAGCGGCCGTAATCCACGCGGTGTCGCCGACCATGACACCTGCGCTGAAGGTAGTCGAGTCGGTGATGCGGGCGGGAAGCCGCATGATCACGACATTCGAAATTAGCGCGGCGCCAATAAGCAGGATGAGACCGCTCCCAGGAGCCGAGAATTCTCCCTCAGCCAGCAGCAGGTAGGCTATGGCGATGATAAGCGTGTAGCGCAGGAGCACAAACGCGCGGCTTTTCGGCAACTTTTCCGTGATGGATTGCACAGGTATTCTCCCTCGTGGTTCAACGGGCTCTGAGAGCTCCGTGCGCCCGCGGTCATTGCTCAATCTCACCCGTATGGGGGAGGACCTGACGGGCTATCGTTCGAAGTGGCAGCAAGATCAATGCCAGTAGTGGCTCGGAAATGTACGACCGAGGAGAATTCCGTGCCCCTCGTAAGCGGTGCCAAGGGGGGCATTACGTGTTGAGCTGGGAGGGAGACCGTACATGAAGCAAATGGTGGTCAAGAGCAACCATTGGGGGTGGAGGCTCTGGTACGAGAGGTGGGGTGCGAGATGGTGCTGTTTAAGGTTGCTCATGCGGAGGCAAAATGGGGGGCACACTACGCGAGAATACCCAGAAATAGTGACTGCAAATATATCATTTTTTACTTTAATAATTAAAATCTATCATCTTATTTATTAACGATATAAGATCCGGAAGCCGGCGGCTTGAACCGAAGCACATAATAGGGTGGCCTCGAGAGGTTTTTTCTGGCGTTCAAGACCGCCAAGCGGTGGAGTGGGTTGCGTTGTCATGAGCTTGAGCCCCGAGGCGGTCGTTCGTACTCCTCATAGGGCNNTGCAAACCCCATCGCTTGCCGAATGCTGACCGTTCAATGCTCACGCCAATCCCTTGGACCACAAAATAGGCGGTGGGCAGACCATAGCCGCCTCCCGCGGGGACCGAAATGACTAGCTCGTGGATGAGCCCGGATACGAGGAAGGTGACAAGCCTAGCCCCTCCAGTGCCGAGGCGGCGAATCGTGGGTCGACACACAACATCATACAGGAACTCCCGAAAGGCCAGGTTCCATCGGGAACCCCAGAAATCCGCCGGAGATCGCGCCAATACCGGGGCATGCATGATGGGGTGAGCATCAGCCCCTGCCCGCTGCCAAAGTAGGGCGAGGACGTGAGAAATTCCAAAGAAAGACAGGAACACCAAGCCGACAAATCCGATCCATCCGGCGAGGAGCGTCTGCCGGGGGGGGACCCGCCTCGCAATTCCCCACAAGAGTGCTGCCCCGAAGAGCGTGTTAAGGATTGCTGAAAACCATGCCGTCCTCGTCGGCTCGGGCGGTTCCGCCTCCATTTTCAGAAATACCTGAGCATGCATTCCCGGCCATGCCAGGAGGTAGCCCACCGACCGTGCCGTGCTGGCGTGAGCGCCGGCCGCTTTCGCCCGCCACCAGGTCAACCACTTGCATCCAAAATAAATGGAAAACCCCAGCACTCCCATGAACGCCCAGGCCGGGAGGTACGGTCGCAATGGGAGAGTAAAAAGAGGAAATCCGGCAAGTGGCAGCCAGCCAACCTATGGCACGGATTTCTTGGGTGTATCCCGTCCTATCCGTCGCATTTCATATAGGAAATGGTATATACTCGGGAAAATTTCAAGGGCCTTCGAGGAGATTTTTCCTTAGGATGTTGCATCTGCTGCATGAGAGCGGGTTTGCAAATTTCGTGGAAGAGCTTGCCGAAAGTGAGAAGGGAGCGTAATCATGTACACGCGGATACTGGTCCCTCTGGATGGGTCTGAACTGGCGGAGCAGGTGCTGCCCTATGTCCGCATTCTGGCGAGGGCTTTTCAAGCGTCGATAGAACTCCTTCGCGTCTTTGAACCTGTCTCCCCGAGCGTGGCTGACCCTGATCACGGTCTGTACCTCGATCGAATCGTCGAAAGTATCCGTATCCAGACCCAGGACTATCTGGAAGCGGTTGCGTCGTCACTGCGAGAAGAAGGGCTGACGGTGGCGTCCACCGTGCATGAGGGGAGTCCTGCCACCCATATTGTACATGAAGCCGAGAAAAAATCGGTCAGCCTCATTGCGATGTCCACTCACGGCCGGTCTGGGATGAGCCGTTGGGTCTTAGGGAGCATAACGGACAAGGTACTCCACGCCACGACCAAACCGCTCTTGGTGGTTCGGTCTCAGGAGCCACAAGTGCTCTCAGGAAAAGTGAGACTGAATACCGTTATCGTTCCTCTGGATGGGTCTGAACTGGCTGAGCAGGTCCTGCCTCACGTGGTCGGTTTGGCTAGGGCCCTGGACGCGAAGGTGATGCTGCTCAGGGTTACCGCCTCGCCTGCCGACTATCATCCTTTGGGCTACGCGGTTGGTCCGTATACGGATCTTTCGATCGAGGTCGACGCGGAAGCCGCCGATTACCTCGACCAAGTAGGTCAGAAACTACGCGGGGAGGGTATTTCCTCTGTGGAGCAGGGACTTCTACACGGGGATCCGGCTGGTGCTATTGTAGATACCGCTCGCCGGACGCCAGACAGCATGGTTGCGATGACGACCCATGGACGCTCTGGAGTGGGACGGTGGCTCATGGGAAGCATCGCCGACCGGGTGGTGCGATACTGCGGAGATCCGGTCCTGGTTGTCCGTGCACC
>JABAOH010001378.1_pt2 | contig 27632 bp, 27 predicted proteins | sample 7062181 | NCBI WGS metagenome assembly JABAOH01 (sample SAMN14538630, study PRJNA623070) | marine sediment metagenome | biome: marine biome [ENVO:00000428]; feature: marine pelagic biome [ENVO:01000023]; material: deep marine sediment [ENVO:00002113]; isolation source: pool of 5 deep marine...
GTTTTTAAAAAGGGAAAAGTCAGAGACCTTTACAGCCTTGGTGAAAAACTTCTGATTGTCTCGACAGACCGCATCTCAGCTTTCGACATAGTGCTGCCCAATGGCATCCCACGCAAGGGGGAAGCTCTTAATCGGCTCTCCGTATATTGGTTCAATGAAACAAGCAGCATAATTGGGAATCACATCATAGATGTCGTTGACCCACGAATTGCCCTCGTAAAGAAGACGAATAACATCAAGGTTGAATTTGTCGTTCGAGGATACCTTTATGGTTCTGCGTGGGAAAAATATCGAAAAGGCAAGCCAATATGTGGAATAAGTTTGCCGAAAGGCCTAGAGAAAGCGGAGCAGTTGCCGAATTTCATTCTAACACCAACCACAAAAGCAGAAGCTGGTCACGATGTAGAAATGACACAGAAGGAAGTGGTCGACAAAGTTGGAAGGGATTTGTCAGAGAAAATTGAAGAAGTGTGCCTGAAGATTTATGGAAGAGCATTGAAGAAAGCAGAAGCCAAAGGCATAATATTGGCTGACACCAAACTGGAGTTCGGCGTCCTTGACAATGAACTCTTGCTTATAGATGAGCTGCTTACCCCTGACTCGTCAAGGTTTTGGCCCAAGGATCAATACAAGGTCGGCGAGGATCCACCAAGTTTCGACAAGCAATTTGTACGCGACTATTTAACGTCGATTGGATGGAATAGACAGCCCCCAGCACCAGAGCTGCCAGCGTCTGTGATTCGGGAAACTTCGCGAAAATATGTAGAAGCTTACGAATGGTTGACAGGTAGAAACTTCTAGAGGGCTTTTAGCTCGCTGATGAATTTCTCAATTTCCTCTTCAGTGTTGTAAAAATGAGGAGAGACTCGCAGACCTCTTGATCGTGCTGAAATTATGATTCCCTTATGTTTCAATTCCTCCGCTATTTCCTGTGCATTAGCAATTAGAAAGTGAACTATGGCTGATCGGCATTCCTCATCTTCTGGCGTAGTGAGTTTGAACCCCAAATTTTTCACAGAGTCTAAAAGCACCTCTGTCAAATCTAAAACGCGCCTCTGGATTTTTTTGATTCCGATTTTTTGGAGAAGTTGGAGAGCAGTAGCCGCCCCTACAAAACTGATGAAGCTTGGGGCTCCCACCTCAAAGCGGCTAGCTGTTTCGGAAAGCTGCAAACGCCAGATGTCCCAAAATTCGCTTGTATCGAAAACTTCGGGTTTCACGCTTGCCCAACCAATGAAAGGAGGCTCCAACTCTTCCAGAAGCTCTCGACGGACGTATAGATACCCTGAACCCGCGGGACCTAGAAGCCATTTGTAGCAGCTTGCAGTTAAAAAGTCTACATCGTTCTTTTTCACGTCCACCGGTATCACACCCAATGCTTGAATGCCATCAACGATCAGGTAGGCTCCATGCTCATGGGCTATTTCAGCCAAAGCTTTCAAGTCATGTTTGAAACCGTTCACATACTCGACGTGACTAACGGCTATTGCAACGGTCTCGTCAGTTACGACTTTTTCTATGTCTTCAACAAGAATCCTCCCACCAACATTTTTCACGTATTCAACGTTCACGCCTAGACTTTTCTTCAGCCAGGGGTACACTACCGAGGGATACTCTAGATCAGTCGTGACAACGTTGGACCCTCTTGAATAGTCAAGCGTGTTTGCAGCTATGTTTAATCCGGTAGACGTGTTTGGAACTAACGCGATTTCCTCTTTTGCGGCACCAATGAGTTCTGCAAAAAATTTCTGCCCAAGCCCATATTTCGTCTCGTCAACTTCAAAACAGCAAAGATCTTCGTTATATTTTTTCATAACATCTGCAACAGGTTGCGGAAGAGGCGAATAGCCGGAATGATTCAAGAACAGTTTGCTCTTAGTAACGGGGAAGTCTTCACGAATTCTCTCTATGTTCTCCATTCAGTCCACTGTCTGCTTCCGAAATGCACGGTAATCGGAGGTGACTATACTCTTGAAAGCTGTCCAGTGGAGCTGGTTAAATTCAAGTCACGATTTCTGAGAGCAGCCCCCTCTCTCGTGCATTGACTAGCTCCAGAGCGATTCGGTCACCCATGCTCATCCTACATATGTATTTTGCATTTGAATATTGTGCCCCAATGCCCATGTGTGTGTTAGTTCCCCCTCCATGCCTAGTCGCCACGTCCTGCACTTTTGGAACGTGGTCACTTAGAGTCGTGCCCTCAGGAACGTCATAGAGCCCGTGGCCTACTTTCTTGACCCATTTGAAATCAGGGTCGCCCTCCCGCAGTTCTTTGAAGGTTATCAATGTCTGGATACAATAGGCACCGATCATTCCAGGTGGGTCAATTTCCATCGTTTTTTCCAGAAACTTGTCTGCAATTGGGTGTATTTTTCGGATAAGAGACTCTCTGAGGCTGATGGGAATGTGTGCAGTTACTTCAAACGTCCTCGGGTACGGTGTTTTTTCCCAATTCACACTCAACTGCAACTGAGCACCCATTCTAATGACACCGTCATGGGTGGCTTCCCGTCTTTCGTCTATGGACATAAACTCATTCGCCAACCACATCCTAGCTCTCTCGCGACTTATTGCTTTGGCGTCCATCAAGTACTTCTCGAATTCCCCCCAATCCTGCTTCGCATAGAGGGGAGAATAGAAGAAGTTAAAATTCGCTGTGACTCCTGGAACATATTCTTCAGCCCTACCAACCGACAAGTCTTTCGAGTCGATTATCCCAGTTCTCAGGTAATCTTCAACTTTCTCTTCCAGATCTGAACTGTTGGCGGCAAAGATGAACCCTCTCTCCAATCGCCTTGACTTGTGCGGGACTTTTAATACTAACGGTCGGTCAACCGACGCGTTAAACCTGATTCCGGTCTGGTCGCCTCTGACATCGAATATATACTCTTCAGGATGAGGAATTTCAGCCTGCTCGAGATACCAGTAATAGTTTTTCTCCACTTCTTCTCTGTTTTCTATTTTCAACAAACTGCGAGTTCCAATTATAGGAACATCGAATCTATCTTCAATTTCTCTGCAAGCCTCACCACCTACATAAACAGCGAAAGCTCTGTTTGGAATCTGTATACATTCTAGCTCCCGCAACTCATCAGTGAACTTCAGGATGTCTTTGTAATTGTCCAGAATCAGTATGCAGTGGTTCCACGAGGTTGTCCTTTTGATATCCCTTGGATCATTTCTTACTATAACATCGTTTCTAACATGAGAAGGCAAATCCTTTATCGGCTTATCACGGCCGACAATTGGATTCTGCAGGTATATGTTAGCTCTTGCAGGCGTCGTGTATATGATACGCCTTAAGCGGAAATTTCGTGCACCAGCAGCTGCATCTAATGCAGAGTGGGAGCCTAGAATCAGAGGCATTGGCTGCTCATAGGACTTGGCGACTTCTTGCATCTCTTCTCGTTGAATCATGCTATTCACCTAATTTCAAGGCACCTGTTTCGTTACAGTCCTACGAATGTAGCCTCATAAACTTCACTTTGCTTATATGTCTTTTCTTAGAGGCACGTCGATTAGCTCAGGTGTGTCTGAAACGTCTTTATATACGACTCGCTTACAGCTAAGCGAAGGGATTGCATGGCAGAACCTGCAGAGGATAAGATTGCGGAAAAAACTACTGAAAAATTACCCATCTCAGAAGTCTACAACGTCTTAGACTATGTGACAATTTTCAAGAGCAGCAAATGGTGGGAAGCTGTCGCCACATTTGAAGCTTATGGCAAGCGTTCCATTGCCATGTACATGTGGCAATTCAAAGATGGAAGGTGGAAGAGAAAACACAAGTTTCAAATCAACTCAGTAGTTGAATGGAATAAAGTGAGGAATTCTGTCGAGAAGTTTTTGCCTCGACTACAAAAAGGGGAGTGAAACAGATCTTCGGCGAGGTGGCCATTCAGCCGCAGGTGGTTCTCTTATAAATCGATACACCACCACTTAATATTTTGCAATATATCGACATGTTATGTCGAAACTCTCTGTTTTAGGCTTTTCTGTCAATAAAAGCAAAGAACCTCGTTTTTTTTTAAAAGTTTGCTTATTTAAAGGTTATTTTCGATTTTAGCGTTAACTGAAGCACGGTGTAAGTGATTGATTTCCTGGAAATTTTCATTGGAGGAAATAAACGGCGAATTAGAGCTTGCCAAGAAAAAGAAACAAGCTTTGGAAAAGCTCTTCAACGAAGGCAAAGTTTCCCAACTCACCTACGACTCCTTTAGCAATGACATCTCCAAGGCCATCGCTGAAATCGAAGCAAAGCAGAAGACATTGGTAGAAAAAATGACGTCCAAGGTAGACGAGTTGGAACAACAGATGAAAACGCTCGAACACCTACTTGTAAACTCCGAAATTCGCCATGTCTCGGGAGAAATTGAGGAAGAAATATACACACATGAATGCAATGTGCTTTCTCTCGGATTAGAGACCACCAAGCAGGAACTAAATGAAATCAAAGAAGCAATCTCCAACATAGGCGAACAAGATCTAGATCTGCCATCTCCACAATCCGAAGAAGAAACAGCTTCCATGGAACCGGAGACTGAGAAGAGGCCTGAAATAGTAATGGACACTGAAACCACAACTTCCATAGAAACAACTGTTGAAGAGGAGCCGACATCTGAAGAGATAGAAGTGCCCGTGGAAACAGCTCCAGAACAAGAAGAAAGCATCGAGTCCCCTGTCGAGGAAGCGCAAACACTCTTTCAAAGCGAGGAACCACCGCTATCAACGGCCTCCGAAGAAATCGATGAAGCCGACCCTGTAGGCTCCCAAGAATTTAAAGATGAAGAGGAGACGACGTAGAAGCACGCGTTGACAACACCCATCGCTTTCCTTTTTTTTGTCTATTATCTCGCCCAACATCTTTTTAGATCGCACGCCAATTGAGTAGATGTGAGTCTATTGCGTGTAGGTATCACATTTCACGAAAAATATCGGCAATACGACTTTGGACCGGGGCACCCCTTTAGAGGGGACCGCTTCGAAAATGCTATGAGAATCTTTAAGGAACAAGGATTGCTAGGATTACATCACGTTCGCATTCTCAAACCTAGAATGGCACAGCTTGAAGATTTGCAGTCAGTTCACACTAAAAGCTACATTGACCAGATCTTCGACTTCGCAGAAAAGAGTAGACCATATGATCTCGACACACCGCTATCGCCAAGCATTCTCGAAGCAGCACTGTACATTATGGGCGGCGCGTTGAAAATTGGCGAATCACTTTCTGGAGGAGTGGTTGAACGTGGCGTTTCCCTAGGCGGAGGACTACATCATGCAGGCAGAAATTTTGGCGGAGGGTTCTGCATTTTCAACGACATTGCAATACTGACGAAGTATCTCCAGAAGGAACACGGTGTCAAACGTGTTTTGATCTTAGATTACGATGTTCACGCGGGAAATGGAACCAGCGACATTTTCTATTCTGATCCGTCAGTGTTGTTCATTTCCATCCATCAAGACCCCAAAACACTCTTCCCAGGAACCGGGTTTATCAATCAGGTTGGAAGCAGCGAAGGAGAAGGATTCAATGTTAATGTGCCTTTGCCACCGGGAACGGCGGATAAGACCTATTTCTTTGCTTTGAGACAAATATTTCCTCCTCTTGCAACAGAGTTTAAACCAGACATAATTTTGGCTAATGGAGGAAGCGACCCTCATTTCGCCGACGTTCTAGGCAGTCTGGCTCTAACCGTGAAGGGATTCTCCGATTTGTCCAGGCTCATCGTAGATCTAGCGACGAAAGTCTGCGACGGAAGAGTTGTTTTACTGGTGGGCAGTGGGTACAACCCCACAGTGCTGCCTGCCTGTTGGCACGCGTTAGCAGCAGGGGTTGCTGGTGTGGAGGAGCCATTAATTGCTGATCCCTCATCGCCACCAGTCGAGCCCCCATGGTGTCGTGACAGAGTTCAGTCAACATTGAAAGAGTTGAAACTGATCTTGAAGAAATATTGGAAATGCTTCAAGTAATACGCGCACAAGCGCGCCAATCTAGATCTCACCAAATTGGACTATTGAGTTCCAATTCTTCAATTGTGGTGTTAGTTAAGTCCTTTATCTTGTTAAATTGTGTGATTTCTCCATAGCCTACAAGTGATATTGCAGTGCCATCATTTCCCACGCGGGCTGTTCGCCCAATTCTATGAAAATAGACAAGTGCGTCCAATGGAATATCATAGTTTATTATGTGTGTTATTCCCTGGATGTCGAGGCCTCGCGCAGCGACATCGGTGGCAACGAGCAATTTCAGCCCTCCCTTTCTGAAGGAGTTAACAACAGAGTTTCTTTGGGATTGAGTGAACCCGGCATGCAACGGTCTTGCATCGTATCCTCGTCGCTGTAATCTGTCTGCTAAGATGCTTGTATATTTGCGGGTTCTACAGAATATGATGGCGCGTTCAATATGGTTTTCCTGTAAAATGTCGCATAGGATATTAAATTTATTCGCAGGATTCACGATCATGTAATGCTGGTCTATCTGCAAAGGCGCGATTTCGTCTTTGCTCACAAGGATCTTTTCGGGATTTTTCATATACCGGTTGCACACGCTCATTACTGTCTGGTCGATTGTCGCTGAAAAAAGGGCTGTTTGACGACTCTCTGGCGTGTTTGAAAGGATATATTCTATGTCGTCAATGAATCCCATGTCAAGCATTCGATCAGCCTCGTCGAGAACGACGATCTTCACTGCTGATAGACTTAAGGTTCTTCGTTTCAAGTGATCTATTATGCGGCCAGGCGTCCCAACAACAACGTGGACACCTCTTTTCAAAGCTGCTATTTGGGGCCGTATCGATTCGCCCCCATAAACCGGTAAGGTTTCGAATGAAGCGTACTTGCCTAAACGGCTTATGTGTTCTGCAACCTGAATGGCAAGTTCACGAGTCGGATCCAATATCAAGCCTTGGACTCTTCTGACATTCGGGTCTAGACGCTCAATAATGGGAATTCCAAAAGCAGCGGTCTTGCCTGTTCCGGTTTTCGCTTGTCCAATAACATCCTTGCCTTCCAGCATTGGAACTATGGCTTCAGCTTGAATTGGAAAAAGATTATCGAATCCAAGCTCTTCAATACCCTTCATAACTTCCAAGCTTAAAGGTAAATCTTTAAAGTATTGCATTTCATTTTCTCCTGTCACAAAAATTCATGTTATTCCAGAAGGATTCAAAAGCTTCTACAGTCTAAGCATAAACCCGTGTGACAACTCGACTAAACCTCAACTAAGATATAAAAAGGTTTGCATGTACGCGCGGCACAGGCTCAAGAATCGCACAATTCTAGTGTGGCAAAGTGTGTCCTGCTAATTCGCAGGCATGAGCAACAACTTGAAATTGGCGCCGATTTAACAGATGGCTGCATTCAAGCGCCGCCAAAACGTACAATTGAAGCGCTGCTTTGCATGTGTCTTCAAAGCTCTGATTGCCTTCTCCGAGGGCGACTGTCTGCAATGTCGCCCAGTTCTTCCCCATCTTCGCAGAAACAAGACTCCATAGTCGATTTTCAGTATCGTAGAGAATTCGATGGCGTACAGCGAGTATGGGGGCCATGTTGATGGCTAAGACAGACCGTTGAACCGCTGCGGCGTTTCTGCGTCTGAGTTGTAGATTGCCGATTAATCGATGAACTTCTTCAGCCCACCCAGTGATCTCCTTTGCAACCCATCTATCAGCTTGCTTGCTGAGCGGTTTCCATTGCCATCTTCGGGCATCTTGCATAAGAGCGTAGGCAATTTCTTGGGGATCATAGACTATCGCTGCATTGCGCCAAGCGGGGATGACACCACCAACTTTGCTAGGGTCTTTGAAGGCTTGGCGGTGTTGGCGAGCGGTCCTCCAAGATACGGAGACTAGGAACCCTTGATCGCGTTCAAGCCTGTAATGCGCTCCTCTACCGATGGCGTGGATGTCAATGTCCGATTCTCTGTAATAATCTCCACGGACCCAACTACCGAAAAGCACCACTGCTTTCGCTCCCTGCGCAACAAGTCGACGGGAGACCCTTCGGCTTATCTGTGAAACTCTTTCGTTCAACTAACTTCCTCCACACAAACTGACGGTCTGCATGTTTAATACTCTATACGCAAGCGCCCTTGATTGGTATGTGTGGGTTGTGGAACTTGCACCCTACACCACAGTGGAGACATCACCCGAGTTTTCCCGCAATTCCCCATTTTTCCATGTTGACATAATGGAGCCTTTCATGTGTGCAACATTAATATCTGAGATTTTAGATTACAATCTATTGAATAGACTATGTCTGTAAATAGATTAAGTCCAAAAAGGAGACCTTTAACTTTCTCGAAATATGACATTGCCCTCTTTATTGATGAGAAAGGAAAAACCAGGTGGTCTCATCTCCTTAAGGAATTTGTCGAAAATGGGTCGGAACGACATATCTCGAGGCAGAAACTTTCTGATTATCTGAAAGAACTTTGTGCCGAAGGGCTTGTTAATAAGACGATTGATAAAAAAGCTTTGATGTTGAGAATGGTATGGAGAGTCTATCCAGTTTATGTTGTGCCAAAAAGCAGAAAGAAACGGATTGAAGAAATTAGAAAGAGAAAAAAAATATATGAATTCGTTGATTCTGCGAGTCCACAAAAAATCAAGAAGCTACATGAAGCAGTTAGAGATTTAGAAGAAGCTTAGATTCTTTCTCATATCGCATTTAAGTTTACGGTGAAATGTGTGGGGTAGGATTTGACCACTCCACACAATAGAGATATCACCCGCAGCGCGCGCATTGTTTCGAGGGATGATGAGCAGTGTATGAGATACGTGAAGGGCGAGAAGAAGACCGGGATTCAGTAGTTGATCTGCTGACGAAGATCTTCAGACCCATAGAAACCTTCCAGGAAGAGTGGATTTATGGTTGGCGAGAATTTTGGAATCGCCCCGCCTCCAAAAACTGGGCTTTTGTAGCCACGCACATGGGGCGGGTAGTGGCGAATCTGTCTTTCTTCACAAGTAATGTCAACCGCATAAGGGCGAATCCCATGTGTTTTGCGGGTGTGTGGGCAGTGGGGACAGAACTGGAACATCGGCGACAGGGGCTTCTTAAAGGATTGCTCCAGAGGGCATTTTCGGTGATGAATGAACAAAGTATAATCCTTTCAATACTGGACCCTTCACCCTATCAGGGGGCGCAAATCGCCTATGAGAAGTGTGGATATGCAGTAGCAGAGCATCGGGTTAAACACAATTTTTCTCCTAATGCCCTGAGATTACTAGAGGGGAATTCAGACATTACCGTCAGAAAGCTCAAGAATGCAGAGGAATATCGAAAGGTGGCGGATCTAGAGTTGGGGATGAGCCGGTACGGATCAAGAGTTTTTATGCGTGCATGGCATGCATGGCCAGTCATATGCGAATATGCAATAAAGAATGGGCAAATTTCCCTCTTTGAACGCGGTTCAGAACCTGTTGGGTGTGCCAACTGCTCAATCATTCGATCTAATGATGATTTGACATTACATGTTTCCATGACGTACTATAAATCTTACGATGTTCTTCCATCAATTATTGCGTTGATTAGCGAACTATCTGGAAATGTTACACACGTGGAATGGATTTGTGAACCACAGATTCCTATCCAGGATTTCTTTCAGAATATTCACAGACTCGAGACACAAAGTATTGGTACGATGATGATGCGGGTCATAAACTTTGAGGACTACTGTAAATCGATCCAAGTGCCGGAGCAAACAGAGAATAAACTCATTCTGAAACTGACCGATTCACATTGTCCCTGGAATGAAGGGGTCTACCAATTGGATGCGGGGAATGGCAACTTAGAAATCAGAAGAGAAAATGATACACAAAAAGCCGATTTTACGCTTACCGCGTTCCAACTCTCCAAAGTGATAGGTGGTCTTATACCTCCATCAATACTTCAGGAATTGGGGATAATCACTTGTTCGCCTGAAACCGCCAGAACGCTTGAGGCAATATTTCCTACAGATTCCTTTCTATCCTATCCTCGGTTTTAGATTCAGTGTAAGATTGCAGGGGTGGGATTCGCACCTCCCCTACTGCGGAGATATGCGCGCGCGCACTAGGCTCTCTTATCCGCTAACAATCAGAAATGGGACATCTGGGAAGGCTCTCTAGTGCTGCAAGTCATGACATTGCTTAGAAGAGAGACTTGCTTGTGCATAGTGGCTTGAGCGTCAAGCTACATTGTATAGAGAGACTGAGTAAAGTGCTTAATACCTTGCATCTATTTTGACTAAGTTTCCTAAGACCTTGTAATTCGCTTCTATGCTCTCTTGACAGAGAGATTAGCCACATGAATATTGAGGCAATGAAGACAAACCATCTTGTACACAGAGGCTCAGAGAGAACAGAGAAGTTGTCTCGCTCTGTTACTAGGGTAGGAATTCCCTAAGTTTCCTGGGCTTCTGTTTGGCTTCGGTCATCCTGTGACTGCTTAGCTTCCCAACTCCTCTCTTAGCTAGGTTCTCTAGCCTATACGGTGCACCCTAAAGTGTAGCTGTGTTGAACTGTTGTGCTGTTCTCCACTTTCCCATAGAATCCCTCTCTCTCCATGAGCTACTCACTGATTAACATTCTACTCATAGCTCTCTCCCTCATCTCTCTGAATCAAAACTAAGATGTCCTATGCTTCTCTCTGAATCTAATGCAACCTATACGAAAAGGAAATAATGTGTAGTTCAGATTAGCCTTTTCTGAAAGAGAGCCATTTTGAATAATCTATGCTCTCTAAGTGGAATCTTAGGATAATTTCTGTCAGTTGTCCATGCTCAGATATAGGTTCCAGATTTTAGAAATGAATCAGATGAAAATGTGGTTGTATTGCTTCGAAGAAAGTAGGCATCCATTCTAGAGAAACTAGGAATCTAAATTGATCGAAGTTTCTTCCACAAATCATAAAAGTGCTATTAGACACACTAATGAACGGAGATTCTGTTGAAGGATTTTCATTTAAGCATATGCGCGCGCTTCCTTCAGCAGTAAGGCAATCTTTTCCTTCACAGTTTCAACAGAGCAGCCTAAGACTTCGATTTTTGACATGTCTCCTTCGCCTAATCCTCTTTTCACTGCCTCTTGTATTAGAGGAATTTTGAGGGGGTTTATGCCTAAAATTGCGAAGCCCACTGCTTCGACGGCTACGGCGTCTCTGCCTATTACGAGAACGTTTGATTCGATTCGCTTTGAATCGGGCGTTACGCTCAAGTTAGCATACGTGCCGTCTAAGACTGCTAAGTCTATTCCGCCGACGGCTTCATAAATGTCTAGAATTGTGCTTTCAAGTTTTTTGTGGTATTTTGCTTTCTTTTTGTCTGGATTTAGGCCGAAGAGATTTTTGATTACGCTTCCTTTATCGTATGTTCGGAGGATGTGGGTGCTTACGAGGATGTTTGGTTTGAGGAGGATGTGGGATAGGCCTATGTTCTCGTCGGCGATTTTCACTTGTTTTGTGTTTGTGTCTTCTGAGAGATTGAAGGGTATGACGTTTTTGGAGAAGAGTTGTTTCCATATTTGTAGTCTTTTGGTGCCTGCTCCGCGGTAATTGTCTGATTCTGTTAGGTAGATTGTTTTGGCTTTGTCGAAGCCGTCTACTATTGCGTTTGTTACGTCTACTGTTGTGTGGTCTGCTGCTTTGGGGTCGAAGACTCCGACTTTGATGGCGATTGAGCGGTCTTTTGTGTTTAAATCGTCTATGCCGCCGATAAGATTTAGTGCTTGTTTGAATGCTTGTTTGGCGTCTTTGTCTATTTCGACTAGAGCTACTTGTGAAGTCATGTTGGTCACTTTTCTGGCATTTGTTTGTATGCTTTATATTAAGGATTGCACATTGCAACGTGATAAAGGATTAAAGGTTGTTTGGGCTGTTTTTATGGTGAAATTGAGTGCATTGTGTTGAAGTTGGGTGGGTGGGATTTGAACCCCCACCACAAGGGAGATATCACCCAATCTTTCCCCTTTTTTCGTTTGCACACAGGCATCTCACCCATACGCCACTAATTAGCTAGTGTCGGATCGTCGTCGTTGTCCATATAGATTCGGTTGCATTCGCTTTAAATAAGGGTAGTTAACCGTTACATGCTTGAATAAGCTGTGTTGACTTGGCTTTGATGCTTCGTTAGACTTGAAATGGGCGGCTATAAAGGAATTCTCTGCAAAAAGTTTCCCACCAGCGTTTTGAAAAGCGTTTACGATTTTCTTGATCGCTTCGAATGGGCTGGTTCTCAGCAACTTCTCCTTCAGGTTTGTTTCCATTTTTGTGGTCACCTCCATCTGAGTTTGGTGACATCTATGATAGGAAAAATAGCCAAGTATTTTTACAGAATAAGAACGCTTAGGAAGTGAACTAGAGGCTGAAAGGACGAGTTTGTGGGAAATCCTGGAAAAATTGGACTGGAAAAGTGTCGAAAAAAGAATAAAAAACCGAACTTGCTAGTTTTATCCTATTACAGGTTCAAAATGAGCTTCTTCATTTTTCCTTTTTTTTCATAACATACTTATCGACATGTCGCTTGATTGTTTCCTTGTCGTAGGAGATTCGCGTCTTGATTATCTTTCCTCCTCGACCTCGCTCCCCAAGAAAGAGCCGTGTTTCGACAAGTCCGCGTCTTTCCAGTTCAGACATCGCAGGTCCTCGGCGTCCCCTAACACCATAGACGCTAGACTTTGAGATCTTCGCGTCCTTAACGATCTGCATCAGACTTCTCCATCCAGACTTCTCGAGGGATAGTCTCTGTCTCATGTAGTCTTCCACGAAGGCTTTAGTCAGGCAGTCAAACACGGTCTGGGCGGTTTTGGTCCTGAATCGAAAGGCGAGCATAGGATGAACCCTTACGCATACAGCTTCGGGTCTGCATGTTCGAAACCGCCCATCCTCGTCCACGTAGACCACCTGTGGGCTCAGGTCGAAGACGCCAACATCAGTTGCCCGTGCCGAGATCTTGATAGATTCGACCTTGAGAGGGTCAAACCGCTTTCCTCCCATGTCTATTGAATCATCTTCCAATGTATATCGTGGAGGCGCTTCGGTCACTTTGAATCCTTTAGGGATAAGGTTGTCAATTCTGACTAGTAACCCGAAGTTTTTGGCGACGTTAACGAGGTCTAATTTGATCTCAAGATCTTCTCTTATGGTCACGTCTTCTGGAGCTGTGAGATGACCTTGGATGTTGGCGTGCTCGAATCTTTCTAGGCCAACAGCCTTTTCGTGGGTTGGGGTTGGGGTGGTGAAAGATGCCGTCGTTGAGGCGATTGGTGGTGCGTGTAGCACTTCAGTTAGGGATGCGGCTAGTTCTCTTTCTTCTCTTACCGTCTCCAAGATTCTCTGTATTTCTTCGCTTTTCTCGAGGTGCCTCGCTTTCATGTATGAGTCAGCCGAGGTCTGCAACACTTTCTCAGCCATTTGGTAGTACTTTGCCCTTTTCTGTGGGTCTGTTTCTTTCTCGGCGTTGTTCATGTAAGTGTAGGCGTCGAAAAGTCTCTGAGTAGCCTTAGCGTATTCGGAGGCGCTTTTGAAGCCTGCTTTCAGGTAGCAGGTTTCGGCTCTTTCTATATGTTGTTTGGCCATGGAGTGCATTGTCATGTCTAGGGTGATGTCGAATTTTGTTCCGGCTGCTAGTGCCTTGCAGAAGCTGCTGTTGCCCAGTGCCAGTAGGCTCGTTCTCTTGTTGAGGCTGTGTTCTTTGGCTTGCTCGAAGAGTTGGGATGCCTCTACGTAGAGCTCGGGGGAGGTTTTCTCCTCTGCTAGCGTCATTTTTTGCCAAGCTTGGCATAGGAACATTATTGGTCTTACTTCTTTGCGGGCGGGTTCGGATTCTGTTTCTTCGATTAATTTCCTGAGGATTTCTGCTGCTGAGCCGTATCTTCTTGAGCTTAGATCGTGTTCTCCTTTTCTGTCGAGGATTTTGGCTTCTTCTAGGTTGATTCTTGCTTGGCAGTATCTACGCCTTGTGTCAGAGGCCTTGATTAGTTGGGTGGCCATTTCTCTTTCGTCTGCTGTTTGGATTTCTTTGATTTCTGTTTCGATGGAGGCTTTAGCCTCGTTAAAGAGTTGGAGGGCTTTTTGGAAGGCCTGTATTGCTTCTTCGGTTTTTTCCTTTCTGCTTAGGTCTTCGGCCTTTTCCAGTTGGGCCCATGCCAAATAGTTTGGGGCGAGGTAACTCCACAGCTTTGATGATTCGTGTAGGTTCGCCGCCTTTTCGTAGTGTCCTCTCGACAGGTCGTACTGTTCTCTTGCATGGTTGTGCCTTGCTCTTTCTATTTCGCTCCAAGCCTGCATGTATAATGAATAGTCTTCATAGAATTCTTTGAGTTGCGGGATTTTTTCAGTCGCGAGTTTGTATTTTTCGGTTGCTGATTCGTAGTTGCGCGCGGCTTTAGGGTGGTCGCCGAGGCGTTCATGGAGTTTGGCTATCTCCCAGTGGGCCTCAGCCATGCGGGATGGTTGTTCTAATTTTCCATACGTCTTGGCGGCGTCGTTGTAAACCTCGATGGCTCTTCTAAGGACCGTTTTGTCTTCTGTCAGCAAGTATAATTGATTTAGGATGCGTCCAAACCAGTATTGGAACAGTCCGAGGCTACCGAATTTCCATACTTGCGGATGCTCCTTTACGTCTTTTACAACTAGTTTCAAGCAGTTCTCCATGGATGAAACTGCTTTCTCGAGTAGTTTTCTTTTCTTATGCTTGTCTGTCACTATTCTGGCTAGTTCGGCTTCTGTCAAGGCCCGGTAGTTTTGGCTAACGCCACGAAAAAAGTAATCAAAAGGAGTTACTCGTTGTTCAATGCTGATGGCTCTTTCTCTATGCTTCAAAGCTTCTTCAAGGAGTCGCCTCTTCTCGCTGACTTCCGTCTCCATGTTAGAGAGCCAATACAGTGCGATGCTCAGAGCATTAAATACGAACCGCATCATTTGTGGACAGCCTGATCCCTCGGCAAGTTCCAAGCCCTCTCGCCCCACCTTGACCGCCCTTTCTAAGAGAACGCGCTTTGTTTCAAGGTCGGTTTCAATGTAGGCCAAGCGGGTGAAGCTTTCAGTATAATGATAGTAAGCGAAGACAATAAGAGGACGGTAAGCGATTACGCGTAGGTGTCGGAGAGCGTCCTCAGCGTATTCCGTGACCTTTTTATATCCTTCTCTCTGCTTGTCTCGGTCCTCTTCCAGCGTTAGCATCGTCGTCCAAGTGAAGGAGGCTAGCCACAGGGTTGCTGTACCAATCAGAAGTTTGTCCTTTACGATTGCACCCTGCGCTCGCGCATCCTCAAAATATTTTAGTGCAGAATGTAAGTTGCCAGTATAAAGGGCGGTACTAAGGCCTGCCGAGGAATTCGATATGGAAATTAGGTAAAGATCTCCGATTTTTTCAGAAAGCTTCAAAGCTTTCTTTGAGTAGCTCAAGCATTTTTGGCCGATTTCCTCCCTCTTTTCTTTCAGCGCCCTAAGCCATACGGCCCAAGTGCCGTGAAAGCTCGTCCAAGAGTAGGCGAGAGCGAGCTCGTAATCGTCACCCGCTTCATGCAAAGCTACGATAGCCTTTTCTCCAAGGTTCAACGCCTCTTCGATCATCCCCTCCAGCTCCGACCAGTTCAATACAAGCCACAATCTATGCCTCCAACAAATTTCCAAAAGGTCGTTGCACACTCTTCCGTAGCCAAGGCTGTCTCCAGCCTCCAGGCAGTCCTTCAAAGCCTCCTTTCCAAGTCTCCAGCACTCGTCTAGCAACTCCCTCTTTTTCGACGGGTCTGCTGCAAGCCAATAACTTGCGTCGGCGGCCATAGCCCTAGAATGGTTTATTCTCGCTCTCTTCTCCTCTTCCTCAACCTTCTCAAAAAGCTCAGCAGCCCGCTCATAGGCTCCAACAGCCAGCTTCATCCTACTTCTAAAATCCTTATGAGTCTCGGCTTGCAGAGCAGCTCTATACAAACAGAAACCCATCTGCTCACGAATCTCAGCGACTTCCTCCACCATTTCCTTATCCAAAAAAGACTTTGCTGCTTGTTCATATAGCCTTGCGGCTTCCATCCACTTGTAATCCTTCTCCTCACCATCTGCCTTATTCAATAAAGCTGCTTCTCTTTCTCCCTTCATCATCCACCAAGCCATACAGACCCGATACAATTACAGACAAGCATACCACAAGACCCCCATGAATACACTATAAGCATGTCTATCAAGAGTTGGTTATCAGCGTTATATTTTTTGCCTAATTTGATTCATGCCAAAAACATTCGATAAAAAGAACATCATTGATGCACGCAGGCTGTCGAAGCGCACGCAAGCATTCACGATAGAGACTTAAAGTTAAAGGTGCAGACCAGCGATGGAAAAACCTCTGATGACCCGTCACAGTCCAAGCGAGATGAGGTTTAATACTACGGATAAGTTCACGCTGATGTAAAAACTTAAAGCCCATATTCAATGATTGTGCTGGATGAAAACATCGATGAAGACGTACTCCTACAAGCATCCGAAGGTGTTGTCCCTAATCAACGCAATCCCGGAAGCTGCAGGTAAGGCAAAGGCGATGAACCTGCCTTATTGGATTCTAGCTCAAAAGAGCCATCCGTTTGGAGTCGTGATTGTGGGGCAGGAACCGCAACAACTTACTGCACCGAGTGGAACACCGATAGCGCTTGTTGCGCTTGAACCTTCTCAAGCATCCTCAGAGAACCTGTCAGACTTCATTTCAACAGCCACCAAACTCGTAACTGAGAAGAATCTTGCAAATGCGTTGGTCACTCTGTCGTTCAAGCATAGAAGAGCAGTCATGCAGTTTCAGCAAGCCGGGTTTGAACCATTCGATGATTACTACCTCATGTATCGAGAGCTCTCTCAGCACTGGACTCCCACAATTGGACTCCAGTTCAAACCAATCAAGCCGAGAGAGACACGCGAGTGGTTCATGGTAGCGACTAGATATCTTGCAGGAACAGCTGACACAGCCCTCAACCATGGACTCCAGTACATGCTTGATTTGCCAGACACTTTTCTCACTCGGTACCATGCATCTGAGAAACTCTACCTTGTAGTAAGGGGAGAGACAACGATCGGCGTTCTAGACATCCACGGCACAAACGGGTGGATTGGCAACATGGCAGTAAATCCGCTGAGTCGGCGCCAAGGCTACGGGAAACAGATCCTCACCTTCGCACTCAATCAACTGAAGACCAGAGGCTGCAGCAAAGCAGGGTTAAGAGTCCATGTCAACAACAAGCCCGCTTACCAACTCTACGACTCCTTTGGATTCAAGAAGACAGCACGATTCAAAAGACTACTGTGGTGGAACCCCAGATATGCAGCATCCTGAAACATGTAATACCTATGTATGAATAGATGTTCAAGGCGCGCGAATTATAAAAGCGCTGGCGCGTGTACAGAGGAGCTGCATTCGTGGAGTGCGTCCTTTGTCTTTTGGTATTCCATTGTCGCTTTCCAGTGCTACTAAACCCCTAAGTATTTAGGGCAAAGGGATGATTTCTCAACCCAAAAGGAAACCTTAATGTCCTTTACTCCAAGTATTCGTGAAATTTGCCAACTGGAGCGATCGGACTTTATACCTATAATCAAAGGTTGATCCATGGATTTAAACAATTAATGTGTGGTGCTCAAATTCGCACTTAGATATATCGCTCGTGCGCACACGCAATTACCTTTAGTACATAAGAGATATCTGAAATCCAGAGATTGTCCCCAAATTCCCTTCAGTCTATTCCCCCACGTCCCTGAATATTCCCTGGAAATTTTGTTTCAGTATTACAGGGTAATTGTGGTGTAAGGTAATTAATGGGGTAATAGTGGGGTTGCAGTGGTGTAATTTCGTGGTGTTGGTTGGATAAAAATTTTAACTCTCCCGCACTCCCAAAAAACGGAGCAAAATTCGGGTTTGGGCGTGCTCAACCTTATAAATTCCCCAGATTGTATTTGTCTCTATGAAAATTGGACTTCAGATCCCAAATTTCACGTTTCCCAATGGACCTGCGGGCTTTGCCGATGACATAAAAGACATTGTCACCACGGCTGAAAAAGCAGGATTCTACAGCATATGGGTAATGGACCACTTCTTCCAACTTGGGGAAAAAGGGGGCATACTTCTAGGACCAGCCGAAGATGATATGCATGAAGGCTATTCTCTTCTGAACTACATCGCTGCATTAACAAGAGAAGTAAAACTTGGCACGATGGTCACCGGAAATGTCTACAGACACCCAGGAGTTCTAGTGAAAATCGTAACAACTCTAGACGTGTTGTCTGGGGGACGCGCTTACATGGGTATCGGCGCAGGCTGGTTTGAGAGAGAAGCTGTGGGACTAGGTATCCCCTTTCACAACTGGAAAATTCGTTTTGAGATGCTGGAGGAAACCCTGCAAATCGCGAAGCAGATGTGGAGCAGCAACAATGGAAAATTCAAGGGCAATTACTATAAACTGAAGGAGACGCTCTGCAGTCCCCAACCCCTTCAAAGACCTCATCCCCCCATCCTCATTGGAGGAATGGGCCCGAGGAAGACTTTGCGGCTCGTGGCTAAATACGGAGAGGCCTGCAATCTCTTTACAAGAGGTGGACTTGGCTCTCTTAAGAATGCACTGACCATTCTTGAGAGACACTGTAAAGATGTTGGGCGACCTTTTAATCAAATCGAAAAAACAACTTTGGGAACTGTGCACTTGGGTCATTTAGAATTGCCGAATTTCATCGCGCGTAAAAGAAGAGATGGAACTAGCTACAAAGCACAAATATTGAAGACAGCAGAAAGCACAATCGAGCATTTAAGAGGACTAGCAAAGATTGGCATTGACCATGCAATATTTAACATGCGATATCCCCTTGATGAACATAGGCCATTAGAGATTTTCCGGAATGAGATAATTCCAGCAGTATCAGATCTATAATCCAGATGAACGCCTTGTGAAACTGTGTGTTAGGGGCTCTTTCTGACATAATGTAAGCCCGCGCGTGTACTGGCCGGACCAAAGTAAGCAGCACGGGGGTTCATCCAGTTTAATGGTGTTGGCGCCGGGGGTGGGATTCGAACCCACGTGGCCCGAATGGACCACAGGCTTTCAAGCTGAAATCGTCTCCAGGCTTGAGCTTCGCGGCGTGCGAATCTGCTCCATACCTGGCTCCCCGCACAGCAGCGTTTGCTGAGTGCTCTAGGAGACCCCGGCAGTGGCTAGTCAGAAATAGCGGAGACTCTGTTTTTAGCCTTTTTGGAATATAGGACTCTGTAGCCGCCTTTTCTGTCTAGAATGTTCACGTTGCCGAAGACCGTCTTCAACTCGTCTTGGAGTCGTTTTCCTTCGATTTTGGACTTCACAACTATCTGAAAGGAGCCGTTTTGTTCAAGGTGTTCAGGAGCCTTTTTTATGATTGTCTTCACTACCTGCATTCCGGCGCTTATCGGGGGGTTGCAGACGATGCTTGAGAAGTTCGCGTTCTTTACGGGTTCGTAGAGGAAACCTCGGCGAACTTCAACGTTGTGGATTTGGTTGCGTTTCACATTTTCCCGGGCTAGCCAGGCTGCTCTTTCATTGACGTCTATCATTGTTACGTGTAGGTTGGGGTTGAACGTTGCGGCGGCGATTCCAACTGGGCCGTAGCCGCAACCGAGGTCGAGCAAATCGCCTCGTTGGGGCAGGGTCATTGCTTCAATCAGAAGCCGGGTTCCTGAGTCAACGCGTTTTTTTGAGAAGACGCTGGAGGACGTCATGAATTCGAAGGGGTGGCCGCGTAGGTGCGTGCGGATTAGCGCGAGTCGAGGTTTTGATTTGGGGCGTCTAGCGTAGTAGTGGTCTTCTTCGCGGCGATGGAGCCTCATCTGACTCTTCCTCTCATAGCTTAGCGGGTGTGGAGAGAAAAAGCTGTCGGAGCTACAGTTTTAGCTGTTTTTCGTGGCGTTCCCAAACGAAGCCGACGATTAAGAAGAGAATGCCGAGGATGAAGAAGTAGGTGAGTGGAAGCGTGAAGTTCGAGACTGCTTGTTCGAAGGTTTGACTCGACAGGTGAGAATAGTAAATGGCCGTTACTAGTAACGCTGCAAATGTGGCGAAACATCCAAAGCCAAAACCTACTGCTAGGCCGTTGGTGAAGGCGCTTTTTCGATGATACTTCCGCTCTTTTTCCAAAACCGTCACCGTCCTTTCGATACTGTAGTTTCGAGGAAGATTAAATAAGCTGTTTGAAAGCTGCATCTTGATTGAAATTAAGTACCTCGGCTCCTTCTCCACATTTTGGGATAAATGTCCCGGTCCATTAGTACGCGGATCGTCTTGGCGACAAAGCCGTGATTCATGGCTAGAATCTGCTCTGAGGACGCTGACGCCTGCGCGAAAGCCACTGCTTCGCCTTTCTGGGTGAAGAGGACTACAGGGTCTCGCGGTTTGATTTCAGTTTCGAGAGACAAAACGCCGGGGGCTGTTGCAGAGGCGCCGTGGCAAATGGCGGCTACGGCTGAGTCGCGGACTACGATTTTCGGGATGAGTTCCACCGCTTTTTCCATGGGGTGGACGATTTTTCTGAAGGTTTCTTCGTCGCCTCTGCTGCGTTTCAGGTCCGCATGGTAAAGCAGGTCGTATAGCGTGGTCAACGTCTCGCGTTCGGTGAATGGGCCAGCACGGCTTCGACGCAGCTCCTGCATGTGGGCGCCGCTGCCGAGGACTTCGCCTATGTCAAAACAGAGCTTGCGGATGTAGGTTCCGCCTTCGCAGCCGACTTTGAATAGGACCTTTCTCTCCTGCATTTCTAAAAAGTCGAGGTAGTAAATTGTTCGTGTTCGCAGCCTTCTCTTCACGGAGGCGCGGAGTGGAGGTTTCTGATAGATTTTGCCATGGAACTCGCTCAGGGCTGCTTTGACTTTTTCTTCGGGCACCTCGTGGTGGAGCTTCATCACGCATACGTACTCTTTTCCGCTTGAGAGAAGTGCTTGTATGACTTTCGTGGCGTCGGCTAGCGCAATTGGTAGAACGCCGGTTACTTTGGGATTTCCCTGATTCCTTTAAGAAATCTCTAGGGTCCCGCCGTGGCCGGCGTGGGTGACCTGTATGATCCGTTTGACCCAAGCGGTTATCTCGTGACTGGAGGGTCCTGCCGGCTTGTCTAGGCTGATGATTCCTAGGCGAAGGTAGTCTTTGATGGGTCGCTCTTCAGGTTTGCAGCCGTATTGGGGGTTGGTTGCTTCTTCGGCTTTGATCAGCGTTCTCCGCGTAGTGTTCCATGGTGCAACGACGTGTTTCACTCTTTTCGCCTCTGAGCCAAAATGGGAGTGTCTGTTATTAAAAAGTTGGGCTTCCATCGTGTGCGTCTTGATGTGCGTTTTCATTTCTTCTGCTTTGCCGCAGCTTCTAATTTTTTGGCCACGTCTTCGTCGCTTGCGCCTCGTTCAATCTCTATTTTATCGTCTGTTGGTTCGATGTGCGCCACGTTGGCTCTTCGACGTTTTATTCCGGAGAGTTCTTTGGGCCCGGTTATGAGGACGAAGTTTTTGTCTATCAGGTCTACGATGACGCATTTGCGTCCCGCTTCTCGTCCAGACTTTTTTAGGCAGATTCTTCCGACTTCTATTGCAGGCATTGCTATCGCCCATGGCTTTGAATGAGATGCAGCAACTCATATTTATAGCTAATGGAGCCCGTCGACGTTGCTTCGATGGTGAGAAGCTCGCTGAGAGCCGGTGTGGATCGGCTCAGCCCGCCCGAATTTTGCAGAGGCGGCTGATGGCGAGGCTGAGTGTTCGAAAGACCTCTTCGGGGGTTAGATCGTTTACGTCGAGGATGAGGTCAAAGGGGGAGAAATCGGCTCCGAGGTCGAACCCATAGAGACGCTTGTAGATCGACTGGGTTCGTGAATCCTTCTCGTGGATGGCGGTGATTGCCAGTTTGATGTCGATTCCATCCCGCGCGGCGATGCGTTGAGCTCTCACGTCAGGGGAGGCCTCCAGCCAGATCTTGAAGCCTTTTCTTTTTAGGAGCCAGGGCATCGTCCAGCTGTCTAAAACTACGTTTCCCAGTCTTGCCCATTCTAACAGTTTCTTGTCGACTTCCTTGTCGAATGAGGGTTTTTCGGAGCGTTTTCGCAAGAATTTCATCCCTTCTTGGCTTTCCCACCACCCCCGTTCGAGGGGTTTGTAGCCTGTTTCTAACGCTAGAGCTTTCAGCGCATCGCCCCCGGAGAAATAACGCAATCCGAATTCTTCAGCGATTTTTTTAGCAACGGTGCTCTTGCCACATCCAGCCATCCCTGAGATGCAGATTATTACGCTTCCTTTTGAACAGCGGCGGCTGTGTGGCATGGGCATTTCCCGCGTTCACGTCAACACGGTCGTGCCGCCTGTTTAATCATGGTTCCAGGACGTCTGTCGCGGCTCCGCCGGTTGCCGGGTGGGCGTGTTGTCGGAATTTTGGGTTCGAGGAGTGGGGGAGTCTTCTCGCCCGCAAAGTTTAGACTGGCCTGCTGCGGTCGGCAGGTTGACTTGCTGTTCTTCGTTGAAGGTGTGCAGTGCTGCCCTGATGTAGGGCGGAGCATTCTAATCTACTCCTAATCCGACGCCTAAGATTCGAGAGAATATGGTGTTGAAGAATAGAGAGCAGAGGAGATACCATAGGATGATTGTTAGGAGGCCGAAGCCTGGGAGGAAGGCGACTGGTTCTCTGTAAATGCCCCACAGGACCTGCCATAGGATGAGGAAGGGGACGAAGAAGAGTAACGAAACCTTCATTGACTGCCAGGACATTTTCTGCTGTAAACGCATGATTCGGGCTTTCTGTTTCTCTACTTTGGCGAGTTTCTTTTTGTCTTTGGTTTTTTGGGCTTCTCGCAGGTCTTCGGTCCACGCTTGAACTTCTTTTCTCCACGCACGCAGCTGTTCGGGTTTGGTTAACAAGCGGTTGACTGAGGAGGTGATGAATGATATTAGAATGGCTAGGAGGAGGACAAAAATTGTAGCTGCTGGCGCTTGCGGGCTGAGCAGCCAGTCGATAAATAGAGTGGTGAGCAACTATCGACCCTCATTTTTCAATCTTTTTTTGGCCTTGTCCATCTGTGTGTTGCCCCGATTTTTAACTATTGTGTTCTGCCAGCTTGAGCCTCTGCCGGAGTTTGAAGTTGGCTGAGTGGGGCGCGGGTTAGCCGCCTAGGAAGCGGCGAAAGCCGGGATACATCTCCGCTACGCGTTCTTGCATTAGCTGCTGGTAGTACTGATAGATTATGCCGACCGAGAGGAGCACCCCCATTCCAGTTCCAAAGACGCCGAAAAAGTCTGCGAGGGCTGCAATGAGGCCAACAATTGTCCCGCCCAGAATTGTGACTGCGGGGATGTAGCGTTTCAGCACCATCTCGATGGGTCGCGCGGATCTTCGATAGCCAGGGATGTGCATGCCCGAGTCTACCAGCTGCTTGGCAACTGTGGAGGGGCCTAGCCCTCCTACTTCGAGCCAGGTGACAGAGAAGATGATGCAGAAGGCCACCATGAGGGCGGCAAATATGACTGCTCTCGCAGGGTTCAACGCAACATCTAGTACACTGCGTGGTGCGATGACGTAGTAGACTAAGCCGCCGGTGGGTTCAGGCTGTCCGCCCTGCCCCGTCTTGTAGGTGCCTAGTAGGTTCAGGAAAAAGTTGGTGTTGCTTGGGTTGAGGTTGCTCCAGATGATCTGTGAGAAGAAGTACACGTTTGCAAACAAGGCTGAGGCGAAGATCACGGGTAGGTTGGAAACGTAGAGAAGCTTGATGGGGTATCTGCCCCGATATCCTCGATAGTCCGCGTGGGACACGGGGAGTTCCACTCTGACTCCTTCCACATAAATGACGATGAAGAACACGATGATTGTCGTGATGAGGCCGAGCAGCGAGGGCAAGTCTTGGGGTCGAATGAACGCGTTCTCGGGTCGGGGGATGAGCTGGTTGGCAGTTTGGTTGTAGAACAGGTTGAGGGAGAAAATTGGTTGTCCCGCCGTGATGGTCTGGAAGAGCGCGGGGAAAGCACCGTAGCTTTTTCCGTCGGCCAACCCTACGGTCAGGCCGAAGCTGTCCCAGAATATTCGTTGAGCCACACCGGCCATGATGAAGAGGCTGATCCCGCTTCCGATTCCCCAGCCCTTCTGGATCATCTCATCTAACAGGATTATAATTATGCCGGCAAACAGAAGTTGGAGAAAGATGACGACGCTTTCGGCTATCGGCAGGGCGCCATAGACGCCGCCGACGATGTAGGCTAAAGCCTGGATCCCCGTTAACAGTATCGAAAAGAATTTGCTTGCGGTTGTGAAGAGCCCCCGGTCTTCTTGGCTGGACATGTCGACGCCTATCATTCCGGACCCGGCGAGGAGCTGGAGAATCAAGCCGGCGGTTACGATTGGGCCTATGCCAAGCTCCAGCAAGGTGCCTCTGTTAGAGGCAAATATGACTCTGAGGTAACTCATCTCAAAGCCTTGTCCAGCGGCGCGGCCGTAGAGTGGTATTTCGGCCATGACGAGGTAGACGATTAAGGCGAGGGCTGTCCACAGTAGCTTCTGGTTGAAGCTGACACTCCTTCCCGGCGGTTTGGCCTCTGGCAAGAATCTTGCGATTGGCTTAAAGATGCCTAAGAATCGGCCAGCCATCTTTTCTTCTCCTTAGGTTTAGAACGCAACTTTCGTAGGCGGCTAGTCTAGTTGCGCTGTTTTTTGACTATTTTTCCTCCTGCTTCTTCTATTTTCTGTTCAGCTGACTTTGAATAAGATGTGACCTTGATTGAAAAAGGTTTGGTCAATTGGCCCATGCCTAGGAGCTTAGTGTATCCAAGTCTGTCTAGATCGAGAAGCGTCGTTCCCTCAGCTGTTGCCAAGTTTGTTTCGACCGACAGCCGTGCAGCTAAATCTTCCAGTTCCCCCACGTTCACCACGTTGACTTCTCTCCGGCTTGGCGAAAAGAAGCCCTTCTTGACGAAATAGTCCGGGTCGTACCGCAAAATGTAGGACCAGAAGTGTTTGTGGCGGCCGGCTTTGCCGTGGCCACCTTTTTGTCCGTGTCCCCTATGTTGACCTACCCTACCCCAGCCTACTGTTCGAGTTCCTCTCTTCTTCCGAGTTTTGCGGCGTTTATGCGGCATGTTCCACCACGCTTGTCAAACTAATGAAAAACCATCCATAAATCTTCTTCTACGTCAAACCATGCTTTTAACCAGTTTATTTATTGCGTCACCCCGATATCCGGTGACTCCGCCGGCGGTGAAGCTCCGCTTTATTTTTCCTTTGTACCCCTTTTTTGGCGGGTGGGCTCTGAACACCGGTTTGAGTTCTGGTAGATGCCGAAATTTTATTTCGAGTGTGAATATGGCTTCAGCTAACTCCTCCAGAGTGTTGTAGCCCACTTTGGTGGCGTAAGCGTCGTCAACTTTTTTGTCGCCCACAAGTCGTCCTCTCTTTTTAAGAAGCAGAAGTGTGGTTTCTTTCGTGATTTCGCCCCACGTGACGAAGTGCCTGACCTTCTTCAGCATGCCAAGGAAGCTGGGGCGGCTATCTAAGAGAGTTATGTGGCAGTTTCGGGTTAGATTCAAGTTTTCGAGTGTTTTCTCGATCTGAGGTGAAGCGTCGCCGACTCCTCGGACGCGCACCGCTACTAGGCATTTCTGGCTGGCAGCCATCCTCATCTCACCCAGTCTTCGCGTGTTACGAGACTGTAGGTTTTTTTGAGCGCGTCAAAGACGGCTTTGGCAAAGGAGGGAACGGTTCTTGTTGAGCCAAAGCTTCTCGTCCAGCAGTCCTTGATTCCCGCCATGTCCAAAATTACCTTCGCTGTTTCGCCGGCGACTAAGCCAAGGCCCCGGGGGCCTGGAATTAAGACGACTTCCACGCCTCCGCTTTTTCCCGTTGTTTGGAACAGGATTGAATGGTTTTTTCCACAGCCGCATTCCCAACTTCCGCAGCCTCTGCGGACGAAGCTGATGTTTAACCGCGCGTCTGCAGCCGCCTTCTCAATTGCTGTGCGCACTTGTCGAGCTTTGCCACCGCCCAATCCGATGTACCCGCCTCGGTTCCCCACCCCGACGATCGCTTTAAACCGCGATTTTTCGCCGGCGTCGGTCTGTTTCTGCACCAAGTTTATGTTGATGACTTCCTCCTGCAAGTCTGGAAGCAGGACGTCGACGATTTCGGATTCACGAATTTTCAAGCCCTCCATGAAAATTTCTTCCATGGAAGAAATGTGGCCTTTCTGAATCATCTTGCCGAGAGAAGTCTTCGGAATCCATGTTTCGCTGACGTCTCTCTCTGGTCTTCTTCTTCTTCTACCTCGTGGCTTCCTCATTGTGTTTCACTTTTTCTTCGCTTTTTCCTCGCTTTTTTCTTTGGTGGAGCGGCGATTTTTCCTTTCACTGTTTCAAAGTGGTCCACAAGTTTTTCAGGCGGGATTTTTCGTTTCAAGTATTGAGAGAATTTCTGTTCGAAGAGTTCCACGTCGGAGGATGCGAGCTTTTTAGCGTAATCGGCGATGTGCTGCCCTTTCAGCTCGTGCTGGCTTGGCAGTTTGTTTGGGTCATGCGGCACGTCAACGCCTGCGTCTATGACGCCGCTTAAGGAAGCGAACACACGTGCTCCCTTTGTGGGTTGATTGAGCCCGATGTCTGCGACGGCTTTTGTCACTTTCTGTGCGGCGGCTCGCACTCCGCAGAGGAGGCCCGTCAAGTATGCAGAGGGCAAGTTTGCGCATGCCGCTTGCCATCCATATTTCTCGAGTTCGCGTGAATGGGCTGAGACGACAACGCGGTCTCCTTTAGAAGTGGCTTCTATGATCTGGACGCTCATGTGCTTTAATGAGCGCCTAGTGACGACGCGGGGGAGGCGTGAAATGATGAGTGCTCTTCGGGCCTTGTAGTCTGTTTTGCCTTCTTTGCGGCGTCGAAACGGAATGCGGTAGGACGGCCCTCTAGCCATCAGCGTGTCCTCCACAAGCCTTGCGCCTTGATGCGGCGTTCGAGTTCGGCAGTGGATTCAAAGACTCCACTCCCTGAGAGGACGTAATACCGCCGATAGGTCTCCTTTGTGATTATTCGCTTTTCTTTCAACTTCCGCAGCCTTCTTCGAAGTGCGCGGATCTTTTTCATCCACATTTCTTTCGTCGACACTCTCGATTTGCTTCGTTTGCCAGGGCCTTTTCTTAGTCCCCTTTTTTTCTTTTCGTGCAAAATGCGGGCGCGGGATCGGCTAATTCCCTTTTTAGGCAGCGCTTGTATGGTTTTTTCGTGGATGAGGGTTTTAATTTCTTCGCGCGTGATTGCGATTTCAACTTCGTCGATTCTCTCGGGGTTGATCCACACTCTGTTTTGCCCTACTTTGAGAATTTCAGCAGCAAGACGACGTTGGCTCTTAAGACTCATCCTTTCTCCTCTCCTTCGGGCTTACTCGTTTGGCACGTTTGGAACGTTTCGCTTTTTTCTTGGGCGGAGTGGGTTTTTCCGTGTCTTTTTCCGGTTTGGGTTCCGAGACCTGCGTGTCCTCGTCGAGGGGCATCTCGTCTTCGATTTTGTCCTCTTCAATTTCCCGTCTGACGAGCGGGTTTAGGACGTGGATTTCTCTGTCTCGCGCCCGGGAGGTGATTTGGATGCGCTTTCTAGTGCCCACCGTGTGGGCAATCCGGATCGCATGGGTTTCGGGGTTCACGTGCACCACTTCGTCTGG
>JABAOH010176170.1_pt2 | contig 27624 bp, 26 predicted proteins | sample 7062181 | NCBI WGS metagenome assembly JABAOH01 (sample SAMN14538630, study PRJNA623070) | marine sediment metagenome | biome: marine biome [ENVO:00000428]; feature: marine pelagic biome [ENVO:01000023]; material: deep marine sediment [ENVO:00002113]; isolation source: pool of 5 deep marine...
GGTCCTGATCGTGCTTTCGACAATCGTCAGCGGTGACAGGTCGCTATCCGAACCCCATGCGCTATCGAGCGATCTGTAGCCAGTGATCGATTTGAATGTCAGATTGCCCGGACTCCATACAACAGTCGCCGTGAGTCCGTCAGCATCGATTTCTGACAGCGTCTGGCCCGTCGCGTAGTTCGTGTACTCGCTGGGGGTCAGGAATCGGTCATCATAGGGAACGCCGTCACCGAATCCCTCCACGGAATTGGTCGGCGCGACGAAGAAGTTGTAGGCGCCGGCCAACGACATCGGGTCGGGATCTGCGAACGCCAATGTGAGCACCGCGGCATCCTGACGCGTCCTGGTCAGATCGTAAGCAAAGGTCACATCGATATTGTCGTTGGGGAGCCATCGCAGCGCAGCTCGAGCGCTATCGGTATTGATGTCACCGAACTCTGACCCGTCTTGCAGGCTGGACCCGTACCCGTCCTGGTTGAGACTCGATGCTGAGAACCGGGTGAACACCGTGCCGGATATCGGGACATTGAGAACACCACGAGCATCCAGCCGGCTGTCACTCCCGGCGGTTACATCGGCCCAGCCGGAAAACTCGGGGGCAGGCTGCAGCGTTTTGACCGTGACGGCGCCGCCGGTCGTGTTGCGGCCGAACAGGTTGCCTTGCGGGCCGCGCAGTACTTCGACCTGGGCAACGTCGTGAATGCCGAGAACGCTGCCGATGGCCCGACCGATGTACACACCGTCGAGGTATACCCCGACCGCCGGATCGGCGCTGCTTTCAAAAAAGCTGCCGGACTGGCCGATGCCGCGAATGAAGACCGCCGAGAAATTGCCGGCGCCGAGAAAACTCTGGTCCCATACGAGATTGGGTGTGTAGCGGGCGACTCCGGCAATATTGGTGAGTTTGAGAGCCTCGATTTCCGCGTTGTCGAACACGGAAACCGAAATCGGGACGTCCTGCAGCGGCCGTTCACGTCTTTGCGCGGTGACGATGATCTCTTCGATATAGGCATCGGTATCGACTGCGCTTGATTCCGCCACCGTCCCCTGCGCACGGCCCGCAACAGGGACGAGAAGAAGGAGTAGGGCGAGTAGCAGGAAGAGACATACGAGGCGGGCCAACCGGAAGTGTAGTTGGAGGGCTCGAACAGGGAATGAGCTCTGCATTGGTAAACCCCTTTGGCGCGTATAGTTTGGTTGTATGCCCCCAGGCTAATCAATAGCGCAGCTCAAGCTGCTTCGCCATACGGAAGTTCCGCAAATATTGCCCATGCGCGTTGAACAGCCGATTCCACAGGCAATTCATGCTGACGGTCACATGTCCATTATGGGAGCATAATGCTCCGGTCTTCGGTCACGGAGCAACCCCCAACCGGCGCGCTCTGCACGAATTGCGCCGAGATCGAATGCGTGCAGCAGTATCTCCTCGTCATCTTCTCCCGCTTCCTCCACTATTGCACCCGTGTGATCGGCGATGAATGACGAACCGTAAAACTCGAGTGAGCAGGTTTCGCCGTCTTCCCTGCCGATTCTGTTAGACGCCACAAGTGGCACCATGTTGGCAGCTGCATGACCCTGCATCGCTCGCTGCCACTGGTCGCGGCTCTTGGGACTCGGATCGGGGTCACTCCCGATTGCCGTTGGATAGAACAGGATCTCCGCACCCTGCAGAACCAGGGAGCGCGCCGTCTCCGGGAACCATTGATCCCAGCAGATTCCGACGCCGATGCTTCCGTATTTCGTCTCGGAAACGACAAAGCCCGTATCGCCCGGTGAGAAGTAGTACTTCTCCTGATAGCCCGGCCCGTCGGGGATATGAGTCTTACGATAATGCGAGACGATCAAACCGTCAGCGTCGGCAACGACCACCGAGTTGTAATAGACATTCTTGTCGCGCTCGAAAAACGAGATCGGCAACACAACGTGCAGCTCCCTGGCCAGTTCCTGCATGTGCTTGACGACTCTTGAATCATGGACGGGCTCGGCGAGCTCGAAGTGTTTCTCGAGCTGATCCTTGCAGAAATACGGTGTCGCGAACAATTCCTGAATCAGGATGATGTTTGCCCCATCTTCTGCCGCCCTGCGAACAAGCGATTCTGCATTGGCCAGGTTGGCCTCGATGTCCCAGCCACATGCCATCTGGGTTGCAGCCACATTTACTAATCGATCACTCATTTCGTTTTCCCTGTGCGCAGCGTGTGGGCTGAGCAACATTCTTTTGGGCCTGGTGCGTCTCCGCCAGGAGACTCAGCTGCTCGAGCAAAATCGCACGAGGCAAGTGGCACAGTACCCCCAGCAATTGAGGGGAGACAATACCGGTACATCGTGACGCCTGCCCGAAGGTCTGTGATTTCCGGGTCCGACGCACCCGGTGTGAGCTGAAAGATTCCAAAAGCGTGGTACAGACCCCGGGGCTACGGGAACCAGCTTTCACTTCTCCAATCGGCCCGGAATCGCTTAGAATCCAAGCACTTTCGCTTTTGTGCTCACCGGGAGCTGGATGAGAGTTAACTCCCTGATTTACAGGTGTCGTTCAATGCCGGGACATCAGCTTCCCAAGCGCGGTATGAGGGCTCAATTCCCCTCACCCGGCCCTATCGCCGATCGCGTAGCTACAGAATGGACATTGGACTTCTGATTCTCGGCCTCGCGGGCCTTTGGTTAGGCACCGAGATCACGATCAGTGGCGCAGTATCTATCGCCAAGCGATTCGGCGTGTCCGAGTTCATCATCGGCGTTGTCATTCTCTCGATTGGCAGCGATCTCCCCGAACTTGCCATCGCTATAGATGCCGGTATCAAGAACCTGGTTGGCGGCGACTACTCGGACGTCGTTGTTGGCAGCGCTATCGGCAGTTCGCTGGGTCAAATCGGGTTTGTGCTCGGTTTCGTGGGGTTGCTGTCATACCTTACCCTGCCGCGCCGCACGACTTATCGGCACGGCGCTACTTTGCTTGGCGCTCTCATGCTGGTCGCCGTGTTCGGCTATGACGGTGTGGTGACGTTCACCGAGGGCCTGGCCCTGTTGCTTGTCTACGGGATCTACCTTGTAGCCCTTCTGAACGAAATCAACGGTAGCGCGGATGTCGTGCAAGATGGCGACAAGCCTGCCTGGCGGTCCTCGCTGTATCTCGTCATCGGTTTGATCATTGTCGTGGGCAGTGCCGAGATGACCGTATCGTCAGCCGTCGGCGTTGCACAGATGCTTGGGCTCAGTGACGCGGTCGTTGCAATCATCCTGATCGGTTTCGGCAGCAGTTTGCCGGAACTGACCATCTCGATCGGAGCGGTAATGAAGGGGCACCATCGCATGTCGGTAGGCAACCTGATCGGCAGCAATGTATTCGATACTTTGGTTCCGATTGGCGTGGCGGCCGTCATCGCCCCATTGAGCTTTAACGAAAGCATCTTGCGTGTTGAGGTGCCGTACCTGGCCTTGGTCACGTTTTTGGCGTTGTTCTTCTTTATTCGCAAGCGCGGCATTCAGCGTTGGGAGGCAGCGGTCGTGCTGGGACTCTATTGCGCATATGTCTTCATGAAGCTGACGACTTCAATCGTTCACTGACACATTAATTCCTGATCGCTGAATAGAAGCGATGCCGTACGGCCAGGAGCAGGCAAAGCACGAGAAGCAGCGGGGATATTGCACCGCCACCGCTGCCGCCGGTGCCTTCATTGACCCCGATCTTGATCGTGCGCACCGCGGATGACGTATTGCCGGCCCGGTCGGAAATGCTGTAGGTCAATGTTTGGGTACCCACGGACGTCGTGTTGACTGTGCCTGTGATGACGACCTGGTCCGAGATGTCGCCATCGATGTCATCGATAGCAGTTACACCCGGCTCGACATAGGGTTCGCCGGCGGCGAGCGTGATTGTGGGCTCGCCGAGAAGCTGCAGGTCCGGCGCGATCCGGTCACCGAGACCGAGCTGGCCTATGCCGTTGTTTGCATGTATTTCGAGGCCGGCGCCATCGAACCCGATGAGTACGAGGTCGAGCGACTCATCGCTGTTGAAGTCGACGAGTACACCGCGCGTCATTCCGCTACTGACGAGTTGTTCAGGCGCAAGACTCAGTCCACCGACCGAGGAGCCGAGATAAACCTGGTGTACCCCTGCCTGGTTGATGGCCGCGACATCGGTCCATCCGTCGTCGTTGATATCTCCCGCCAGCAAACCGCTCACTGGCGATGCCCCGAACGATTGGCCGGCGGAAAACTGGCCGTTGCCTTGCTGGTAAAACACCTGGTGCTGAGGGACCTGCAAATCATCGCCGTCGAGCCCCAATAGCAGGTCAGGGCTGCCGTCGCTGTTGATATCAGTGATGCTTAATGCGCGAACACTTCCTGACTGCAGCGTTTGCTGGCTGAACGAGGTGCCCGATCCATTATTGAAATAGAGCTCGACGGTACGATCGGTCGGTCGAATCGAGGCGATATCCGGACTTCCATTCTGATCGATGTCGGCAATCTCGACGTCGAGCCCTCCGGTATCACTGAGCGATGACAGGACAGCATCGTCGGCGTCGCCGCTTTGCGCGATTACGATACCGGCCGAGCCCGCGATAACCAGTTCCGACACGCCATTCAGATCGAAGTCGGCGCCGATAACCTCTGTAACGACGCCGACGTTCGCTTGCAGCCGCGCGGTGCTGGCAAATCCACCCGAGCCGTCGTTAACGAATATTTCAGCCGTACGGTTCGGCAATCCTCCTGCGGCGATGTCGAGGTGACCGTCGCCATTCCAGTCGAGCAGGGTAATGGCATTGGCGCCAGTCGCAGATCCAAGGCTGGTTCCCGGTGTCGCAAGTGCGCGGTTACCGTTGTTGAAGTACACGATTGTCTCTGCGCCTGCGGCGGCGACGTCGATCTGACCGTCACCGTCGAGGTCGCCGGCATCAATATCCGCACCCGCAAAGTTGATTACCTGTGTCGGCCCTTCGCTGAATTCGGCGACGATCTGTGCGCTTGCGAGGTCCGTGTTGTTGTCGGGCCTCCGGTCGTCCGCGGCCAGGACGCCCAGTATCGAATTATCGCCGGCGTCGTCCTGAATGCCCTGGACCGAGTACGTCACAGCTGTTCCCGCTGCCAGCCCCACGATATTGCAAGACATTGTCGGTGAACTCGTGTTGTTGCCCGACAGCGAACAGTCACCCGGGGCCGTCAACGACAACGCGGGTCCCGCCGTGGCCCAGTCAGCAGTCAGCACGCCGAGCTCGAGGTCGCCGGGCCCATTGTTCTGCACAACAAGCTCCCATCGTGATGTTTCTCCGACACCTATCGGGTTTGTTAAAACCTGCACGTCCAGCGACACATCGGCGCGGTTGTCTTCGCGTATCGTCAGGTCGAACCTCAAGATTGCGTATGCGCCGAATCGATCCGTGGCCCTGATTTCCACTTCATACGGTCGGGATCTCGCGTCGCCCTTTTTCGGCATGCCCGATAACACGCCGCTGATTGGATCGATGGCCAGCGAACCACTCTTGGGGAGACCCTTGGCGCTGAAAACGAGCACATCGTCCGGGTCCGGGTCGACAAAATTGTCGGCCAGCGCGAGCTCGAAAATGGCACCTTCCGCGGCTTCCTGATCGTCGACAGGCTCTACAACTCTTGGCGGTGAATTGGGCACCTCCTCGATCGAGATTGAGACCGTTGTGCGACGCGAATAACCCGTGCCATCGAACGCGCGATACCGAAACGAATCTTCATCCGAATCGCTGCCGTCGTGAACATAGATGAACGTGCCGTCCTCGCGGAATTCCAGGCTGCCATGGTCCGGTTCCCTGACCAGGATAGCCGTCAGATCATCGCCCTCGAGGTCGAAGTCATTGTCGAGCACGCTGGCGTTGCCGCTATCCAGCCGGTCCGACGTGCCGCCCCGGGTGACCGTCAACGAGTCGCTCCGGGCAAATGGCGGCCAACCAGTCGCCAATGCGTCAGACGCAAGGCACAGCATGACGAGGCAGGTGATCAGTCGTGGCAAAAGGCGATCCATGATTGGATTCTTGTTGTAATGAATTACGTTAAACAGAGTTTAGCCAAACGCCCGCTCAGCGCAACTCCGAACCGGATCAATAGATTATGGTAAATGATTGATTTAGCGACGGTTTGCTTGCGACCGTCTGCTCTAATTCGATCCCACGCTCGGGTTATCTGTCGTAAACGAGCTGATTCTCAACCAGCGCTTGATGTGCCTCGTGTAGACGGGGGCAGCATCGACCTTCATACGCCCGGCATCAATGGCGGGAAGCATGTCAATCTCGTCGTACCAGATGCGCGTCATGACATCGAGGGTCGATGTGATGTACACGTCAACTTCGAAACCGAGGTCGGTATCGCAAACCTGGACCTCGCCATCACGCACGTGGATATAACCTGCCGGTGCTTCACCGATGTCGGTCAGCGTCAGTTGTATCGATGTGTTTCCGGATGGTAACTGGTCGACATCGATGCCTCCCGCCAGGTCGCGGATCAGCCCGGCGGCGGTGTTTTGTTTGTCGGTCATGCCATCGCGCGCCCAGCACATGCCCCACTTGCCCATCTCGGTCAGGACCGGCGCCAGCGATTTTCCGGACGGCGTCAGGAAGTACTCGTAACGATTGGCCTTTTCGCCGCACTTGCGAATGATGAGTCCTTGTTCTTCGAGAAATCGAAGCCGGTTTCGGAGTAGAGACGGCGAAATGTTCGGAATGAACTTCTGGATTTCGGAATAGCGCGTCGAACCGAAGAACATTTCGCGAATGATCTGCAGGGTCCACCGCTCGCAGAGGACCGAAGCGGCCATGGAGATGGGGCAGGCCTCGTTGTAGTCGTACATCTGTCAAGTCTCCGCTATCCGATTTCCAGCACGAAAAACTTACTACAAAAAGTGTAGTGAATTGCTACAGATTCTGCCCTTATCCGCGAGTCCTGGCCTCCCTAAAGTCTCACTCATGGCATCACATGAGAGGAGAACGGAAATGAAAGTGACCCATTGGAATGCCGGCGACGCCGCTTGCGGAGCCCTCATCGTGGGCCTGAAGCGCCAGCTCGACAAGGTAGCAAGCGGGCAACTGCTTCACGTAACCGCATTGAGCGCGGGTGCCCCGGTCGACCTGCCGGCCTGGTGCCGGGTGACCGGTCACACGCTGGTCGATGCCGACCATCCCAAGTATGTCCTGAGAAAGAAAGACCACTGATTCACATGCAAAACTGATTGAGGAGAAGAAAATGTCTGAGCAAAAGAAACTGGTAATCGTAAATTCACGCGGCTTCGACGACGAGCGTTCATCTGTCGCCTGGAGCATTGCCAATACGGCATCGGCATCGAACATGGACGTTACCGTGTTCCTGGTCGCCGCCGGCGTCGACTGGGTGCGTAAAGGAGCAACGGATGTCGCGCAGCTGAACCCGCTCGACCCGAGCATTGGCGACATGATCAGAAGCTTCCTGGGCAATGGCGGCCGAATCCTGGTATGCCCGCCGTGTGCCAAGGTACGCGGTTACACCGAGGAATCGCTGATCGATGAAGCGACGATTGCCGGTGCGCCTGTCATGCTCGAGGAGATCGCCGCGGGAGCGGCCTCGCTGTCGTTCTAGCGATTGGCGGATTGGGACGACGATCCCCGACTGCCTGGCAGGTGAAGGCTTCCGATGTGCCAGTTACTCGCATCGTGAGAATCGCCACTGACCCGAAATTCCTGCATCGGGAACAGGTAACCAGGCGCGTCGGGGTTATTCCCGAAGCCATATAAGGCATGAAAGCGATCGCGTTCTTCACCCGCGAGGGCGCCGAAGGCCGGGTTACCGGGAAACGAACTGTCGACGCCGAGGATGTTGGCGATAGTGGCCGGCACGTCGATGATCGACGTAGGCTTACCGGAGACCTGCAGCGCGCCGGTCGCCGCCGGCGGCTTGGCGGCCAGCATCGGACTGGCCATTGCCACGGTCATCGCGGTTATCTCGGCGGCCGAAGTCTCGTGACCCTGGAAGCCATCGATGGGCACCCAGGCGCCATGATCCGCCATCAGAACAATCAGGCTGTTGTCATACGCCCCGAGTTCTTTCATTTTTCGCAATATTGCGGCTACGCGAAGCAATCCACAGGTCGCATGTTCGACTACGGTTTCACGCGTTGTCGGCTGTCTGCCGGCATATTTGCAGCTCGCCGTGCCCACGGTTGGCTTGTGAGCCAGCATAACGTGAATCAACTTGTAGACAGGCGAAGATCTGCCGACGGACAGGTTTTCCGCCATCTGGTTCAGGAAGGCGACATCCGAAAAATACTGTATATGCAAATACTCCTCGGATCGCGCTCGAGCCTGGAAGATCCACAGTTCATCGCGATGGACCAGCGCTTTTACGAAATGCGGCACCACACGAAATAGCGCCAGGTCGGCCAGCTTCGCCGACTCGAGTGCAACGATGTCGTCACGGTTAAAACTGAAGCCTGGTGTGATGCCGTAAAGGTTGGTGTGCCTTGCGGCGCTATAGACGTTCCCAATGCCGATCGGTGCGGCAATGTCGACTTCGTAGCCCGCGTCCAGGGCGGCGCCCAATATGGTGTCGCCCCGCAATGCTGCTTCAACAAAGTCATCCATGGGCACCTCGTTGCGGTAAAGCTTGCCGGTCAACAGTGCCGGGATCGTGAGCTGCGTATAGGGGTAGGCGCCGAGGTTCTGTTCGAATAACGTAAAGCCCCGGAGCTCATCGATAATCGAGTCACCGTGCTCGCCATCGAGAATGTTTCGGAAGATGTCGGTCTGAAAACCGTCCATGACAATATGCACGACGTTCGCTTTATCCGATAACTCGAAAATACTTGCGGTGTTTTCCGGCTCCGCGAAGACATCTTCCCGTACGAGCAACTCGCCGTTTCCGGATACGAGTGTTAGCGCCGCACCGACAGTCTGCATTGCAAATACGGCTATCGCGCACATGACAAGCGTGCGACCAAAGCGTGTGTAAAACCTGACGGCCACGGTCAGCACGCCTATCCAGATAGCGGCATCAAGCACGCCCCTCCATGCTCCCGCAGTCCACGCGATCGACCTGCCGTCGAGTGCGCCGTAATTCCACACCAGGATATTGCCCTGCAACCAGGCCAGACAGCCGAGAGCGGCCAGCACAGCCCAGTAGCGGCTGAGCGCGTCCTTGCCCAGGAATGCGCCAGGGAGCGCCAGCGCCAGCACAGCGATAGTGACATAGGGCAAATATGTGACCAGCAACCACGGCCAGGCAATCGAGAATTCCGACACGTTGCCCGAATAAATCGTAAGGCTGACGAATACGGCAACTGTCAGCAGGAGAATTGCTGCAAGCGCGGCCGTGATCCCGACGTTGCTAAGTCTCACCATGTCAGTCTCGCTCGAACCAGTACAGTTTACGTCCGCTGGCCGACACAGTCTCCGAGCGAACGATGCGCGCGCGGTCAGCAAGGAGCGATTCGAAGGAGTCGGCATCGTAGTCATCGAAAATGTCTTCGCGCAGCTGCAGCAAACGTTTCACCATCGGGTCGCTCTTGGGTACGAATTCAAGGACGCCAGCCGGCGCCATTGCGATCAACCAGTCCAAAACCTCGTGCAGCGGGATGTTTCGGGCAATGGCGAGATGGTGGATCAACGCGAGCGCAACCACCGCATCGCCTTTGGCGCGTTCGCTGAAACCGGCACGCTCCGATTCCCGCCAGCCCTGCCCGGGGCTCGGGTTTGCCGCGTCGAGGAGCAAGGGGAGAAAATTGACGCCGGTGTCTCGGGCGCGACGGTAGGCATGCTCGAGCGCGCCGTGGTCGAAGTCGAAACCTATTGATCGTGTTGCGCCGCTCTCGAGCGCCACGATGGAGTAGTCACCGGTATTGCAGCCGATGTCGAGGAAGGTGTTCGGTTTGCCGTGACTGACGAACTTGCTAATGAAGGCACGCTTGTTGGCCGCCTCTTGTTCGTCGTAACTATTGTCCGCGGCGTAGTCCTGCCAAACAGTCCGGCCGTCGGACTTCGGCGTCTGCTTTGCGATCCATCCACGCAAGCTGCGCAACATCTGTTCGAAACCGATCTTGGGCAAGCGTCGGGACTGTGCTTTGGTGAGCGCATCGGAACGATCCGACGATCGTTGAAGCTTCGCCTGCATAAAGACATTGGTAAGAACTTGCCAGGAGAAGCGGCTCTGCCACGGCAGCATCATGCTGAGTTCTTCAGCAGTGATGCCTTCAAGAGACCCGCGGTACCAGGCGTTGTGCGGCACGCCCCGAAGCGAACGAAGTAGCAGCGGATTGATGAACTGCTCGCAGAACTGGCGATGGCCCGCCCAAAATTCGCCGTCCTCGTAACGTCTGAAAGACAGGTGGTCGATGAACACCGGTCGTGGTCCGTCGAACTGCACGTTGTATGCGCTGCTGTCGGTCAGTGCGACGCCCCTGGCGAGTGCAGCGAGCTGGATATCCAGGTGCAACAGCGCCGCATCTTTCAGGGCGGAGAAGCACCACTCATAGGGATAAGAAATCAGCGGCAGTCGCGGATGCTCGAGAACAAGGGCGGCATCGGCCCCGTGATTCCCGAGGACGTCCTTATCGACAACGGTTTCATCGACCAGTTTGCCGATCTTGATGAGCTCTTCGACGAGACCGGTCGAACGAACAAACTCGAAGTCTTCGATAGCCGCGGGCATGACCGTGCGAAAGACACGGCCGCCGACCGTGAAGATGCGCCCCCTGCGATCTCGATAGGAACCGGGCAGAGGCGTGGCTTCGGACATTTAGCTCTGGTCGCCGGAATCGACCTGCGGTGCCGGGTTCTGCTCCGTCTGGTTCTCGACGTTCGGCGTTCCGCCGGTCAGCGATGACAGGAACGACTTGAACCTGTGCCAGTACAGTCGCAGGAACCCGATTGCCACGGCAATACCGGCGAGGATGCTTTGCAGAATGATGCTGCCTGTCCCGGGGTCCAGGTATGCGTGACTGGGCGCAGCAAACATCAATGCTGCGAGGCCAGTGGTACTTGCGAGCCATTTTCCCTGGCCGGGTCTCCGATTCATTGCGCCGAATTCCTGTAAATGCCCTGCGAAACAGCATCTTAGCGTTTAACATAGTCCGCATCACCGGGATTCTTGTGAACTGATCCACAGTTTCCCGTTTTGATGCTATTGTCTCGGAGGCCTCCGGGGAGGGAGCTGCGTGGGAAACCTGTTTAGCGAACTGAAACGGCGCAATGTCGTGCGAGTAGGCATCGCCTACATCGTGATCGGGTGGGTCGTGCTGCAGGTCGGCGACGTGCTTTTCGAGATGTTCGAGACGCCGACGTGGGTTGGCAAGACGCTGGCCGCAATATTGTTGCTCGGCTTTCCGTTTGTTTGCCTGTTTGCCTGGGCGTTCGAGTTGACGCCCGAGGGGGTGAAGCGTACCGAGGAGGTCGATCGCTCCGAGTCGATCACGCATTCCACGGGCCAGAAGCTCAACCTCGTCATTATTGCTGCGCTCGTCATCGCCCTGGGGTACTTTGTCTGGGAGCGCCAGGGCCTGGTCGAGCAAGGTGCCGATGTCCAGCTTGCCGCTGCAGTCGACAAGTCAATTGCCGTGCTGCCGTTCGTCAACATGTCGTCTGACGAGGAGCAGGAGTGGTTCGTTGACGGGCTTACCGAGGAAATCCTGAATTCACTCGCGAGGACGCCCGACCTGCTGGTCGCATCGCGCACGTCGTCGTTCCAGTACAAGGGCAGGAACGAGGACATCTCGGCGATCGCGAAAGCTCTCGGTGTGGCGCACATTCTCGAGGGCTCCGTTCGCCGGGGCGGTGACCGGTTGCGCGTAACCGCACAGCTGATTCGGGCGAGTGACGGCTTCCATCTCTGGTCAGAGACCTTCGATCGGGAACCGAAAGACGTTATCGAAATCCAGGAAAACGTCGCGATCGAAATCGCCAATGCGCTCAAGACCGCGATGGATCCCGAGGCTTTGAAGCAAATGGTCTCCGCGGGCACGGCTTCGGTCGCGGCCTACGAGGCCTACCTGGAAGGACTTGCCCGGGAGGGCCGCTCGGGCGCAACCGGAAACATCGAAGACTACTATAGCGCGTTTGAGGCGTTCGGCCGCGCGCTGGCCGCCGATGAAACGTTCGCGCTGGCGCATTGGAAACAGGCTATCTACTGGTATAGCCAGCTGGCCGTTACGCAGGTGGGCTGGGGTGATACGGAGATCGCGCTTGAAGAGATCGTGGCGAACTACGGGAAATCGCTCGATGCCGCGATCGCCAATGTCGAGAACGAGGCCATGGGTCTGAAGTTCAGGGCGGCCAAAGCCGATTTCGAGTTTCGACTCGTCGATTCTCGAGACTTGCTGAAGCGCTATCTCGAAACCTATCCGCACGACATCGAAGGCCAGCAGAACCTAATGTCTTCTTTCGCTGAGATGACTGATTTCGAGGGGGCTGCCGGGTACGTCGATCGCTTCGTCGATGATTCACACGATGACCCGATACAGATCAATGCGCTGCTCAACAACATACTTTTTGCCGGGCATGTCGACGCTGCCGTGGGCCTCGCCCGCGAGTCGGTGCGGCGCTTTCCACAGCACGCCTTCCTGGCCTACCAGGCGCATCGCGTGCTGCTTTGGGCGGGCCACACTGAGGAGGCGGCAGCCCTTGTCGATCCGCTACGGCGATCGGAGTATCCCGAGGACAATATCCTGCTTGTTCTGATCCGCCAGGCGTGTGCCGAGGGTGATCGGGAGGCTGCAGAGGTGCATTTCGGCAAGCTCGAGGAATTAGTGAAGGATCAACCGGGCACCGAGTACATCGGCATGATGGTACTCGGCCGCCCCAACGCGGCGCATCAACGTCTCGTGGAGCGTAATCTTGATAACTGGGCGCTGGCCAGCTTTCTTATCTATCCGTATTTCAATCACACCTATTTCCCGGAAATGGCGGCCATCCTGGAGCGGCAGGCGATCGACCGCGACTTTATCGACGTACCGCCGTATGCCTGCGGCGCTGAGTAATTACCGCCGACGAGGTGCGACTGTCAGCCAAGGTTTCGGGATCAGATAGTGGCAAGAACGTGGCAAGACACGCAGCTGGGCATCGACAATATCGATCATCCGGTCATCGCCTCGAGAGACCTTGACAACACGCGCGCGCAGTTCGAACGCCTCGGCTTCACGGTACCGCCTCGCGGCAGCCACATCGAATGGGGCACGGGCAACCTGTGCATCATGTTCCCCGACGACTACCTCGAGGTGCGTGGGATCATCGACCCGGAGCGCTTCACGATGTATCTCGACGAGCATCTCGAGAAACACGGTGAAGGGCTGATGGGAGTCGCCTTCGGTACCGGCGACGTCGATGCCAGTCACGCCGAAGCCGTCGAGCGAGGCATCAATGCTGGTGACCTGCGCCAGTTGCGACGCAACTTCGAACATCCCGAGGGTTGGACGCAACCGTCGTTCAGGCTNNCCCGACTTGATCCGAAGACCCGATTTCCTCGAGCACGCAAACGGCTGCCTCGGCGTCAACGAGATGGCGGGAACGATCACAGGCGTTTCGAGTTGCGCCGGCAAGATGCGGCGCTTACTGGGCGATGACGCGGTTTCCGAGAGTGACGACATGGTCGTCGTCAACTTGCCAAGCGGCCAATCGATTGTGCTTGCAAAATCCGCTTCGTCCGGGCTGACGTCACTGCTGCTGCGCGTGCGCAGCTTCGACGATCTCGGCGCGCTGTTCACGACAAACGGTATCGAATTCGAACACGACTCCGAGGGCCGCATTGCGATCGACGCCGCTTACGCATGCGGAACGGCACTCAGGTTCACTGAGGACCTGCCAGCCTGAAGACAATGGAAGCGCCTTTTAGCGAAGGACGGATTTCCCCGATGCCGAAGTCGCTCTGGGCGGCAACGACGGCGCGACCGGAACCCTATCCTTTGCTGCGCGGCAGGATCGATGCGGATGTCTGCATCGTCGGGGGTGGCATCATGGGGGTCAGTGCTGCGCTTGCCTTGGCCGAAAAAGGCGTCAGCGTTGCAGTACTCGAGGCGGCAGAAATCGGCTGGGGAGCATCCGGCCGCAACAATGGCCTCGTAGCGCCGGGTCTCAAGCGGGACCCCTGCGAAGTGCGCGAGCTGCTCGGCGAGGAGCGCGGCAACCGCTTGCTGCGTTACTCCGGCGATGCGCCGAATCGCGTCTTCGAGCTCATTAATGAGCATCGCATAGACTGCGATGCCAATCCCGGCGGCTGGATCCAGGCCGCGAACTCGCGCCGCGCGCTGCGGCGGGTCGAACGGCGAGTATCGGAGTGGCAAGCCCTGGGCGTGGATGTTGGGATGATCGCCCCCAATGACCTCGATGCGAATCTCGGCACCGGTTTCTATTCGGGCGCCTGCCGCTACGCAAACGGTGGTTCGATCAATCCGCTCGCCTACACGCACGGCCTGGCCCAGGCCGCAGCCGGTGCAGGCGCCCGGCTGTTCGAACAATCCCCGGCGACGCGAACGGAGCGGCAAAGCCAGGGCTGGATCATCGGGTCGACGTACGGCGTGGTCGTTGCGCCGTGGGTCCTGTATTGCACCAACGCCTACAACGACAGTCACCCCAGGCTGCATGGCACGGTTATTCCCCTGCGCACAGCGCAAGTCGCATCACACCGGTTGCCGCAGGGCATCGCCGGGAAAATCCTGCCGGGCGCGGCTGCGGCATCGGATACTCAGCGTCTGCTGACCTCGTTCCGCGTGACGGCCGACAACAGGCTGGTCATGGGCGGCGCAAGCGCGACGGCAGGGGATGAGCACCCGGGACTTGTGCGGCAATTGCACCGGGCCGCAGCCGATCGCTTCCCGGAGCTCGGGCCCGTTCAATGGGAATACGGCTGGAGTGGCTACCTGGCGCTGACGCCCGACCACCTGCCCGAGATCATCAAGATTGATGACGGATTTCTCGCGCCGGTCGGCTGCAATGGTCGCGGCATCGCCATGGCTACCGTGATGGGCCAGACCCTCGCAGAAATTGTTTGCGGAGCGGACGAAAACGACTGTAATGTGCCGGTGAAGTCGCCAAAGCCGGTGCCCGGGTTCGGACTGCGTTACATCGGCATTGCAGCGGCTGTGCGGTTAAACCGTTTTCTGGACTCGGCAGAGCGCCGGCTTTGGGGACGATGACGATGAGTAGCGTCTTCTACAGAAGCCCTGGGCACCCGTACCCTCGTGGAGCGCGAGGAGAGGGTGTCTATCTTTATGATGACACCGGCAAGCAGTATCTCGACGGCAGCGGCGGCGCGGCAGTCACCTGTCTCGGACACGGTCACCCCGATGTGATCGCAGCGATCAAGACACAAGTCGACGAGCTGGCCTATGCGCACACATCATTCTTTACGAACGAACCGCAGGAGAAACTTGCTGCGAGACTTGCAGAGCGATTCGGCGAGGAGAACGCGCGCATCTATTTCCTGTCCGGTGGTTCCGAGGCGAACGAAACAGCGGTCAAGCTTGCGCGCCAGTACTGGCTCGCCAGGGGCAAGCCTGACAAACATATCGTAATCAGCCGTGAGCAGAGCTATCACGGCAATACGCTCGGTGCGCTATCGCTCTCGGGAAACCCGGTGCGCCGCGATATCTTTGGCCCATGCCTACATGACTGGCCGCGCATCGCGCCGTGCTATGCGTACCGTCACCAGCAGGACGACGAGACCGATGACGAATACGGCGAGCGTGCCGCACGTGCTCTCGAGGAAGCTATCGTCGACAATGGCGCAGATACGATTGCCGCATTCATTGCAGAAACAGTCGTTGGCGCGACGCTCGGCGCTGTTCCGCCGACCGGTCCATACCTCAAGAGGATTCGCGAGATCTGCGATCGCCATGACGTCTTGCTGATTCTCGATGAGGTCATGGCGGGTAGTGGGCGCACGGGCACATATTTCGCATTCGAACAGGACGGAGTCCGCCCCGACATCACGACCATCGCCAAGGGACTGGGCGGAGGCTACCAGCCGATCGCGGCAACCATCGTCAGGAGCTTCGTCCATGACGCCATCGTTGACGCGTTCAAAATTTTCGAGCACGGCCATACGTATATCGGCCACGCCACCGCATGTGCTGCTGCGATGGCTGTCTCCGACGTCATCGATCGCGACGATCTGTTAACCCACGTCGGCAACATCGGCGAAGAACTGTTCGGCGAGCTCAAGATCGCTTTCGGTGATCATCCGAATGTCGGCAACATTCGTGGCCGCGGGTTGTTCATCGGCATCGAACTCGTTGCGGACAGAGACACCAAGAAACCGATCGATCGCAATTACGGGGGCAGGCTCAAGGGCGCCGGGATGGACAAAGGACTCATCATCTATCCGGGCGGCCGCACGGCCGATGGCGAGCAGGGTGCGCATATCCTTCTGGCGCCGCCATTCATCTACGAACCGAAACATGTCGAAGAACTCGTCAGCAAGCTCCAGGTTGTGGTCAAAGAGGTGGGACTTGGATGACGGGTAAGCGCAAGGTCGTCGGCGTGCTCGGTGGAATGGGTCCCGAGGCGACCGTGGATTTCATGGCCAAGGTCATAGCACGAACGCCGGGCGAGACAGACCAGGACCACATTCACATGCTCGTCGACCATAACCCGACCGTGCCTAATCGCCAGGATGCAATACTCGGGGATGGCGAAGATCCGGGTCCGGCGATGGCCGCCATGGCGCGCCGTCTCGAGACGGCGGGCGCCGATTTCCTGGTCATGCCCTGTAACACGGCTTACGTGTTCGAACAGTCCGTCATCGACGCTGTCGACATTCCCCTGGTATCGATCATCGACGAGACGATTGCCGCGTTGCCGGACGACTGCGACGCGGTTGGTTTGCTGGCCACGGATGGTTGCTTGAAAGCCGATGTGTACCAGAAGGCACTGCGGCGGCAGGGAATCCGGGCCATCGAACCGACTGACGGCGACATGGCGGTACTGATGCAGACTGTCTACGCGATCAAGGCGGGCGACACGGGGCCCGCGGTCGCCGAGACCATGCGCAAGCTGGCTCTCGCCCTGGTCGAAGACGGCGCCGGTGCGGTCATTGCGGGGTGCACCGAGATACCGTTGGTGCTCGATCAAACGATGCTGGATGTGCCTCTGCTATCGTCCACTGACATACTTGCGCAAAAGACCGTACAACTGGCTTTATCGGAGTAGATCGTGCTGGACAAATTTCCCAGGGTGCCGCTGGCGCACCTGCCGACACCCCTCGAACACCTCCCGCGCCTCAGCGCAGAACTCGGCGGTCCGCAGATCTACGTCAAGCGTGATGATTGCACGGGTCTTGCGACGGGCGGCAACAAGACTCGCAAGCTCGAATACTCGATGGCAGCAGCTCTCACAGAGGGCGCCGATACCGTGGTCACCGTTGGAGCCGTGCAATCCAATCACGTGCGCCAGACGGCAGCGGCCGCCTGCAAGCTCGGGCTGAAGTGCGAGGTCTTGCTCGAGCATCGTGTGACGGATCCGACAGACAACTACCTCAATTCGGGCAACGTACTGCTCGACCGGATCTTCGGCGCCAATCTGCGCGAGTATCCGGGTGGGACCGACTTCGATGCGGAGATGGAGAAGGTTGCCGAGGAAGTGCGCGCCGGTGGGGGCACGCCATACATCATTCCGGGTGGTGCGTCGAACGAGGTCGGCGCACTCGGCTACGTCAACTGCGCTATCGAGTTGCTCGGCCAGATCGAGGAACAGGCGCTCGACGTCACTGACATTGTCACCGCGACCGGGAGTGCGGGAACCCAGGCCGGCCTGATCGTCGGTCTCAAGGCAATGGGCAGCTCCATCCCGCTGCTCGGTATCGGCGTGAACGCGCCTGAAGATGAGCAGGAAGAAAAGGTCTTTAATCTTGCCTGCGAGACGGCCGAGTACATTGGTCAACCCGGTTGCGTTGCGCGTGAGGATGTTGTCGCGAACTGCGATTACGTCGGCGACGGATACGGCGTGCCGACCGACTCGATGAATGAGGCCGTGCTGATGCTCGCTCGCTCCGAGGGCCTGTTATTCGATCCCGTTTACAGTGGTAAAGCGCTGGCCGGCATGATCGACCTGATTCGGAACGGCACCCTGGGAAGAGACAACATTGTCTTCCTGCATACGGGTGGCGCTGCGGCGCTGTTTGCGTATGCAGACCAGCTGGAGCTCTAGTCCGCCATAACGGCCTCGATCTCGTCGACCGTCCGCGGAATGTGCCCGGATAAAACAACCGGGCCATCTTCGGTGACCAATACGACGTCTTCGATGCGGATACCGATGCCTTCTTCGGGGATATAGATACCGGGCTCGATGGTCAGCACCACACCGGCTGCCAGGGGCAGTGCGTAATTGCCGGCGTCATGCACGTCGAGACCCACGAAGTGGCCGATGCCGTGGATGAAATACTCACCGTAGCCCGCTTCGTCGAGTACGGCTTTCGCAACCAGGTGCAGGTCATTGTAGTGATCGGCACCGACACGCAGATTCTCGATGGCGGTGTCGGCAGCCTTCAGGACGAGCTCGTAAAGCTCTTTTTCGCGCGGAGAGAACTTGCCGCTTACCGGAAACGTCCGCGTTATGTCTGCCGTGTAATGTTGCCAGGCCGCCCCGGTGTCTATCAACACGAGCCCCGAGTCGTCGATCGGCTGGTCGTTGCTGCCGTAGTGCAACACGGTCGAGTTCGGCCCGTGTGCCAGGATCGTGCCGAAGCCGAGAAACTGCGCGCCTTCCATCTCGTAAATGTGCTCGAGGATCGATTGCAGCTGGAACTCCATCATTCCCGGCTCGACTGATTGCATGGCCGCGACGATGCCCTTGCCCGTTATGTCGACGGCCTTCCGGATCATTTCGACTTCGGCTGGGCTCTTGATACGGCGCATCTCGGGAATCAGGTCGGCCATATTCTCCAGCGTTGTGCCAGGTACGCGCGCCTGCGCATCGCGCAGCATCTCCAGCGCTTTGGGAACGTCGTCACTGGCGCTGACAACGGGGCCGAGAAAGACCGCTTTCCTGCTTCGCTGCAGCATTGCCGTCAGGTGCGATGGCAGGCGCGTCGTACGCGCAACTTCCTCAAAACCGGTTGCCTCCTCGAGGGCGTCGCCTAACGGCTCGCGCCGGCCATCCCAGTTCTCGATATCGGGATCGCGTGGTCTCAGGTAGAGGGTTTCCTTGTAGCGGGGTTCGCCGGGGGCCAGGATCAGNNGCCCTTGACGATTGCGTCGGAGCCGCTTGCGCCGTACATGACGGCGACCCCGCCATCGAGCGCTTCCATGACCTGTTGTCGGCGAAGCTTGAAAACCTCGACATCAAACGACTCGGCGCAGACGGGGCCGGCCAGGACGATGCAGAGGAGGAGGGTTCTGGTTCTTGTTGTTCTGGTCATCGCGAAAGTCTATCAGGCTGCTCCCAGGAAGTGCTCTTCGATGTATGATTCCCGCCCATGCAGCCCGTCATCAGTATTCGTGAACTGACCAAGACCTACGCCGGCGGCTTCGAGGCGCTCAAGGCGGTCGATCTCGATATCAACAAGGGTGAAATCTTCGGTCTGCTCGGGCCGAACGGGGCAGGCAAGACAACGCTGATCAACATCGTGTGCGGTATCGTCACGAAGACGAGCGGTTCGGTGACTGTCAACGGTTACGACAACGTCACCGACTTTCGCCAGACGCGGTCGCGGATCGGATTGGTGCCCCAGGAGTTGCCGACCGAGACGTTCGAGACACCTTACAACGTCTGCCGCTTTAGTCGTGGCCTGTTCGGAAAGCCACCGAACCCGGATCACATCGAAAAAGTCCTGAAGTCGATCTCGTTGTGGAACAAAAAGGATGAAAAAATCCTGATGCTGTCGGGCGGTATGAAGCGTCGTGTCCTTATCGCAAAGGCGCTGGCGCACGAGCCCGAGATCCTGTTTCTTGATGAGCCCACGGCCGGCGTCGACGTCGAACTGAGGCAGGACATGTGGAATGTCATACAGTCCTTGCGCGAGACCGGCGTCACCGTGATTCTGACGACGCACTATATCGAAGAGGCCGAGCAACTTGCCGATCGCGTCGGCGTTATCAATCACGGCGAAGTCATTGTCGTCGAAGAAAAGACGAAGTTGATGCGTGAGCTCGGAAAAAAGGAGCTGGTGCTGCATCTTGCCGAGCCGATCGATACGCTGCCGGTCGGACTCGGGGACTACAGGCTGGAACTCGGCGCGGACGGCAGTGAGCTGACCTACCACTACGACACGAAAGGCGAGCACACGGGTATCACGGCCTTGCTCGGTGCGTTACATGAGGCCGGCATCCGGTTCAATGACCTGCACACGTCGCAGAGCTCGCTGGAAGAAATCTTCGTGGGACTCGTGAAAAAAGGCGCATGAACTGGCACGCAATAAAAGCGATTTACCGCACCGAGATGGCCCGCATGATGCGCACGGTCGTGCAGAGTATCGTCGCGCCGGTACTCTCGACATCGCTGTATTTCGTGATCTTCGGCGCAGCAATCGGCTCGCGCATTACCGAGATTGATGGTGTGAGCTACGGGGCATTCATTGTTCCGGGGCTGATCATGTTGTCGATAATGACCGAGAGCATCTCGAACTCATCTTTTGCGATTTATTTTCCGAAGTTCTCCGGGACCATATTCGAGCTGCTGTCCGCGCCGATTTCCTATATCGAGGTCGTGCTCGGCTATGTAGGTGCCGCAGCGACAAAGTCAGTCATCATTGGCGGCATCATCCTGACGACGGCGAGCTTTTTTGTCGACATCAATATCGTGCATCCATTCCTGATGTTTTTGTTTCTGATTCTGATCTCTGTGTCGTTCAGCCTGTTCGGTTTCATCCTTGGGGTCTGGGCCGACGGTTGGGAGAAACTGACCATCGTACCGATCCTCGTGATAATGCCACTCACGTTTCTCGGTGGGACGTTCTACTCAATAAGCATGTTGCCGCAGACATGGCAAACCGTGAGCCTGTTCAATCCGATTGTCTACCTGATTAGCGGATTTCGCTGGAGCTTTTATGAAAACGCCGATGTCGCGGTCGGGCTCAGCCTTTCGATGGTTATTCTCTTCCTGGCGGCATGCCTCGGCGTCGTCTGGTGGATCTTCAAAACCGGTTACCGGCTGCGCGCCTAGTACTTGTAAGGCTCGAAGATCATTTCCAGGGCGATCTCGTCCGCGCAATAACACGAGTACGGCTTGTTGATGCGCTCGATGCAGGTGGGTGTGCGACCGGCGGGGCAGTCGAGTTGCTTCGCTATTTCTTCGATGTCGGGTCGCGGCCGAAACTCGAGCGGGCCGGTCGATGAGCAGCCGACCAGCAATGCAAGGCCGGCGGCGCCCACGAGTCTGGCTAGAGTGCGTTTGTGCATGAGACACCTCTTCCAACAAGTTTAGACCGGCCGGCCACGCGGTGGTTGCAACGGCGTGTGCTAAGGTGCCTGCCCTATACGTGGCCCGTTATCTCTACATCATTGCACTGATCCTCGCCGGGGAGATGGTATTCGCACTGCCATTCCAGCCAGGCCGCTTCTTTCGGCCGACGATGCTCGAAGTGTTCGATTTCACCAATACGCAGCTCGGCGACCTGTTCGCGCTGTATGGCATTGCGGCCATGCTCAGCTACTTTCCGGGCGGCGCCATCGCCGATCATTTCTCGGCCAGGTCACTTCTCACGACGTCCCTGATAGCGACGGCGCTCGGCGGTTTGTACATGGCGACGATCCCGGGGCCGGTCGGAATGGCTGTGCTCTATGCTTTCTGGGGCGTTACGACGATTTTCCTGTTTTGGGGCGCATTGATACGTGCGACCAGGGAGTGGGGCGGGCGGTCGGAGCAGGGTATGGCTTTCGGCCTGCTCGAGGGCGGGCGCGGTCTGACAGCCGCGATATCCGCAAGCCTGCTGGTGGTGGTCCTGGCGTTCTATCTCCCTGTCGATGCAACACTCGCCACCGACGATGAACGCCGCGAGGGTATGCAGGCCGTGATTCTGGGCTACTCACTCTTTACGTTCCTGACGGGTGTTCTGACGTGGTTCCTGGTGCCGCCACCCGGCGACGAAGTCCACGAGCGGCGCAACCCGTTCCCGAATATGGCGCTTGTCGTTCGTGATCCCATCATCTGGACGCAAGCAGCCATCGTTATCTGCGCCTATTGCACCTACAAGGCGACGGACTATTACTCGCTTTATTTCGTACAGATCATGGGCATGGACGAGGTGCAAGGCGCCAGGGTCGCTTCGTGGGGCGCCTACCTGAGACCGGTGGGTGCGATTGTTGCGGGCCTGATCGCAGATCGTTTCAACGCAGCAAACTCGATCGGTGTGGCGTTCAGCGTCCTGGCCGTAACCTACGCCGCGTTGTCGGTGTTGTTGCCCGATACGGCGGGCCACCTGATCATCTACCTGAACCTCGGCATCGGCCTGTTCGCGGTCTTCGCCCTGCGGGGAATCTACTTTGCGCTGTTACAGGAGACGCGCACTCCACGACAGATAACGGGCGCGGCGGTCGGACTGATCTCGGTCGTCGGCTTCACGCCCGAAGTCTTCTTCGCACCGATTGCCGGCCGGATACTCGATGCGACGCCTGGCGCAGGCGGCTTCCACAACCTGTTCATACTGCTGGCAGCGATCATGGTGGCCGGTGTCGCGATCGTCCTCTGGCTATCGCGGCTCAAGAAACGCGTGACTCGCTAGGCGGGACCAGGATTCGAGCCCGACAACCTGGGCGAAATAATTAACTGGAAACCGGGGTCTGCTCAGTGAGGACAAGGGAAACCTGCGCACGGGCTGGACGCTCGTGCTCGTGACCCGCGATATCAGCCAGATACTGGACGGTCCGCTTCCGAAATCGACAACGGCGCTCCATACCATCTGGGACAAACACTCGGGCAGCCTGAGCGAAAGCAGCGATGCGAAAGACAGGGTCATCGAATCGATCGAGTCTGTTCGTGCGGATACACATCAGCTGCTTCACGAACTGCGCTAGAACAACGACAAGCGAGCGGAGACGTAATTGAGCAGCTGCTCCTGGTCGATTCCAGCCGCCCAGGCAATTTAGGCTAAAATGTCTGCTACTGAAACATTGCGGCCATCGCGCAATCAACGAAATATCGTCAAGAAAAATAAGAAGAGCTAATTATGAATTGGGATGCCATCGGCGCAGTTGGCGAACTAATAGGCGCAATTGCCGTCTTGATCACGCTGGTCTATCTTGCCATTCAAGTCAAAGCCATGCGCGATATGAACCAAAAGATAGCGATAGACGGCACGTACACCAAGTTCAACGACATGCGGCAATCCTTATTTCAAGACCCCGAAGTAGCCAGTCTAATTCTGAGTGGTCTCAATAATCCCGATGATTTGAACAGTCGTGACCAATTTCGCTTCATGCTTTTCTGCGAGACTCTGTTCTTGAATGGCGAACAATTTTGGTTATTGATGGATCGCCGATTAGACAACGAGCGAATAATAAATACGATGAAGTACTATGCGTATTTCATAACGACGCCCGGCGGCAAAGCCTTCTGGGAACACCCGCAATCCCTGAACCTGACTGAGGACTTTCGAAGGATGATTGAAGAACAGGATCATGAGGGCATCGAACGATTTGATCTCTCACAAGAGAATTGATTCCAAGTCCGAGTGTCCGCTTCTGGCCGAAAGCGGCCCCTGGCTTGATCTAAGCTACAATGACCGCTGCTGACCCCAAGCGGACGTTGCACGATCACAAAGAATTGGATGATCAGAAGGTCTTGTCGTTAAGATGAAATCAGATCAGATTAATAGATGGCTGACTCTTGTCGCTAATGTCGGCGTGATCTTTGGCCTGGTTCTAGTCGCTTACGAGCTGCAACAGAATTCCGAACTGATGCGGATTCAGGTCAATCAATCGAGAGCCGATTCTGCAATGGCGAGTAATGAACACTCGTTCAATTCAGACCACATTCCACCAATTCTCGTGAAAGTACGACAGGGCGATGATCTCAATGCCGAGGAGACAATTCGCTTCACTGACTATTTTCGGGCAATGAACCGAAATCAGGACAATGTCCTTAGTCAGTATGATGCGGACATGCTAGGGGACAATACGCCTCGCTCGCTAATCACATACGTGTGTCAATTCATTGGCAGATCAGAAGCCAGTCAGGTGGCCTGGGACTACACAAAAGCCGGCTATTCAGACCGGTATGTTTCGTTCGTTGAAGATGCACTAGATACCTGCCAATAGACCGTCCGCTAATGGCCGAAAGCTGCCAATCCCCCAGATTAAGCTAGAATGACTGCTGATGACCCATAGTGGCCGTTTGTCAACTTCTGCTAACAAAGGCTCCGGGAACAGCAATGAATACTAAAGGACTGCGAAATTGGAATCGGGCGCGGTTTTATGATGCTAGCAGCGCTCTTGTCTTGGTTGGGCTGTATTGGTGCCAAACGCTTTATGCAGATCCGTCCCCATACATAACGACGAATAAGCCCACGATTCTTTTGAGTGTAAACGATGGTGAATCTATTGCGCTGCTGGCCGATCTCCAAAATGGTGAGAAAGCAGAAAATCCTTTGATCACAGAAGATTCGATAACCGTTGTTCGACTTTTCGGCGATCAGCCGCCCGCTATTAATACGGTATATGGAACAACATCGAGCACAATAGCCGGGTCACCGCACGCGGCGATTATCGGGCGTTTCGGGGTTATAACGAATCACAATTGGAGATTTGGCGAAGCAAGGTCGCCGGATGTCGTTGGCCAGAATCAGATAATTTCGATCGATTTGGAATCCGACGACCTACCTGTCGTTTCCCGAATCGAGTTCGAAGCACAGCCTTGGCAGGCGATTGCACATCCGGATGGTCAACGAGTAATAGTCGCCCTTTCGGATCACTGGAGTGTCCTGAATGTTGAGGACAATGGAGCTCTTGTCGAGATCGCAAAGTCTCCGACACCGGGATTTGTGTATTCCTTCGATCTAGGTGTTGATGGAAAGACAATCATTGCTGCGATGGTGAAGGGAAGCGACTTAATGTCAGATGAGACGGGTATATTTCGCTTCACGGTCAATGATGATAGTAGCGTTACAATAACGGGAGAAATCACATCCGATGAATTTCTAATCGATGGGCCATTTTCTCCGAGAGTCTCGCCAGATGGTTCACGAGCACTTGTGCTGAACAGCTTGGGTGGTTCCGACGGTGTATCGGATGATGTTCTTGTCGTTGATCTTGCAGGCAACAGCGTCTCGCATGCAATTACTGGAGTGTGTGATGGTCTGGAGAGCCTGGCAATCCATCCTTCCGGGGAATGGGCCGCCGTATCTTGCTTGGACATGTTCGGGACAACAAAGACCAGCCACCTTGCCGTGATCAAACTAAATGAGGGCTCCGCTCAGCTTTTGTATCACCTGCCGCTTGAGCGGGTACCGGAGGGCATTGAATTTACATCTGATGGAACCAAGCTTTTTGTTGGCTTAACTGCAGCAAATCATATTGCAGTCTTTGATGTCGAGGGCACACGGCTAGTTCGCAGCCCATACGTATTGCCTACTGGCTATGGGCATTCATTGCTGGGCATCGCTACAAACTGAATGGCCGCTTCCGGCCGTAAGCTGCCGTCCAAGCGCTTTGGGCTAGAATGGCTGCTAATGACCCAAAGTGGACGGTCGCAACTAATGGAGAGTCGATGCCTCTATTGACCACGTTTCAAGACTATGTGGTTCAATGCCAGCTTCAAGAAGCCGTTTCCTGAAATTGGGTGCCTCCCGCAGATTAAACGGCACGCGACCCGCAACGTACAACATCGCTCGCAAGAGCTGCAATGACCCGATGGTGCTGGAATCTATCCGGCGCGTGAGGCGATCGACGTTTTCCTCGTCGCCCAGGGCGGCGTATGTGAGGATCAACTCTTCTTGCCGTGGGTTACGCGCCTCAATTTCCGCCGCGATCCGCCTGGCTTCTTCATCCTGCCCCAATAGAGCATGTGCCAACGCAACCAGCGTGTCCTCTTTCATATAAAACTGAGCAGCAAGTTCGACGTCACCGAGCATCAGATGTGCCATTGCCTCAACCCTATTCATGAATTCGTGGTCCCCTACCAGCCTCCGCCCCCTTCGCAGGTAGGAGATTGCGTCTTGCGGTCGATTCAGAGATAGCGATGCAGTTGCGCTATTTATCCAATTTAACGGTTCATATGGGTCAGTCTTCAAATTATTGTTAGCCCGAAGCAAAGTTGTTTCGGCATGACCCAGTGTCGTAAGCACCAGGTCCGTCCAGCCAAGCAATCGCGTCTCGGAGCGGCCAATTTGGGCAGAATCACTAAGATCCAAAAATAATTCGGGAAGCCGGTGCCAAGATTGCAGCATGACGGTGTGATCAATTTCCATGCTTGCTTTCAATGATGCGTCCCTTGCATTTGCAATCGCGTTTTCCAAGTCCGTTCGCATCCGACTTACGGCTTCCGCTTCCGTCAAGTCCAGACCGGGCCCCGCTGGGGCCATGGGATCAGCGCCTTCCGACATCAGGTAATGCGGATACGCATCGTGGTGCATGTAATGCGCCGCAGCGTATGTCGAATCAAACGCCAGTGCTTCCTCGAATAATTCATTCGCAATCCAAAGGGTGTTGGATCGATCCCCGCGATGCACGGCATCGAAGATAGCACGCCCTCTCAGAAACGCCTCGAATGCCTCGACGCTTTGCGTGCCTGTGACGAACATGAATTCTCGCTGGTCGGCGTCGAGAACCACGTTTAGTGCATTTGCTATGCTCTCCGCAACTTCAGTTTGCACCTGCAGGATGTCGTTGGTGGACCGGTTATAAACATTTGACCATATCTGAACCCCATCCGAGTTCCGGATCAGTTTGACGGTCAGGCGCAAATCGTTGTCTATCCGCCGAATGGAACCTTCCACAGTGTATTCGACATCTAACATATCCGCGATCTGATCCAGAGACACATCTTCATCTTTGAAATGGAATGCGGAGGTGCGGGCAATGACACGTAGTTGCGGAAGCCCAGCCAGGCTGTTCAAAATTTCTTCCGTAAGCCCATCTGAAAGCCAATCTTGATCTCCGGCCATAGAGATGTCTTTTAACGGCAGAACGGCCAAGGACACCGGACCGGTTGCGGGCGCAGGCCCGAAGTCAACCCACTTGAATCTGTCGGCGGCAAATAATGCGACAGCCAGGACGAGGATCCCCATAATTATGAAATCAACTTGCCGTCCAAATCCCGACGGTGTCGGAGCGCCGCCAGATTCCTGGTCGGGTTCCTTGGGCTCGTGGTGTGTCAAGTCGTAAACCCAAGCAATTACCAACGTTACAGGAACACCGGCAACGAGAACGATCACGATCGTTCGCATCGCCCACGCGGGTGCGGCAAACGTGTCGAGCAGAATGTCAGCGATCTGAACGAGTAGCCAGGCTATTACTAAATAGCCCACCGCAACGCGAAAAATGTTTCGACGTCGCAAGTCCTCGATGGTTTTAGGAAACCTGAACATAAGGCCACCCCCGACAGGTGCAAGAATAGCGCAGTCCCACACCAGAATCCGAATTCCGGATGGGTTGATCTTCACTGGCGACCGCAACCCCCAAATCCGGTGAATCCAGAGTATCGCGAAGGTCCGCTTCTGGCCGTTAGCCGCCCCTCGATTCAGACCCGTTCAGTTGTTTTCTACGCCCGCTATTGGTGA
>JABAOH010030155.1_pt1 | contig 27611 bp, 26 predicted proteins | sample 7062181 | NCBI WGS metagenome assembly JABAOH01 (sample SAMN14538630, study PRJNA623070) | marine sediment metagenome | biome: marine biome [ENVO:00000428]; feature: marine pelagic biome [ENVO:01000023]; material: deep marine sediment [ENVO:00002113]; isolation source: pool of 5 deep marine...
GATTGTGATGGGCTGAGGGTCCGCTTTCCCCAAGAAGCAGAAGGACGGGACCAGAGCGTGGCGGCAAAGATTAGAAAAGTGGTGTTGGCGTATAGCGGGGGGCTCGACACGTCGGTGATCTTACACTGGCTCATCGAGACGTACGGGTGCGAGGTCATTGCCTTCTGTGCTGATCTGGGTCAGGGAGAGGAACTCAGTGATGTGAACGAGAAAGCCCTGAAGACGGGGGCGAGCCGGGTCTACGTCGAAGACCTGAAAGAGGAATTCGTCCGGGATTTCGTCTTTCCCTGCTTGAAGGCCAACGCCGTGTATGAGGGGGGATATCTGCTCGGGACTTCTATGGCACGGCCCCTTATTGCCAAGAAACAGATTGAGGTCGCCCGACGGGAGAAGGCGGATGCGGTCGCCCATGGGGCCACCGGGAAAGGGAACGACCAGGTACGCTTCGAGCTGACCTATCTGGCACTCGATCCGCACATCACCATCGTCGCCCCGTGGAGGGAGTGGGACCTCAAGTCCCGCTCCGACCTCGTGGCCTATGCAAAGCGGCATGGCATTCCGGTCCCGGTGACCCCGGAGAAGCTGTACTCGAGTGATCGAAATCTCTTTCACATGAGCTTCGAGGGGGGGGTGCTCGAAGATCCCTGGCAGGAGCCGTCCGAGGAGATGTTCACCTTGACCGTCTCTCCTGAAAAGGCCCCTGACCATCCGACCTATACGGAGATTGAGTTCAACGAGGGACTTCCTGTGGCCGTGAACGGCCGGAAACTGTCGCCGGCGAGGCTCTTGGCAACCCTGAATGAAATCGGTGGTAAAAACGGCATCGGCCGGGTCGACATCGTTGAGAATCGCTACGTGGGGATAAAGTCCCGAGGGGTCTACGAGACACCCGGCGGGACGATGCTGCAGATCGCCCATCGGGCCGTGGAGTCGATCACGATGGATCGAGAAGTCATGCACCTCCGGGATGCGCTCATCCCTCGATTCGCCGAGCTGGTGTACTACGGGTACTGGTATTCTCCTGAAATGGAGGTCCTTCAGCGGACGATCGACGAGACTCAGAAGCCCGTCAGCGGGATCGCTCGCGTCAAGCTCTTCAAAGGGAACTGCATCGTCGTCGGGAGAAAATCCGCTGTCTCACTCTATGATCCCGAGATGGCCACGTTCGAAGCGGATCAGGTCTATCACCAAAAGGACGCCGAGGGATTTATCCGCCTGAACGCCCTGCGATTGCGGCTTCAAGCCATACAACGGCCCCGAGGGAAAAAGTAGCGATGGGCAAAGCCAAGAAGGCGTGGGGAGGCCGATTTGCTGGGCCAGCGGAGCGCAGGGTGGAGGAATACACCGCCTCGCTCCCCTTTGATTGGCGTCTCTATCCATACGATATCCAAGGATCCATTGCCTACGTGCGGGCCTTGATGAACGCCGGCGTCCTGACGGACGTTGAAGGGGGGAGGATTATTCAGGGTCTTGAAGAGGTCAAAGACGAGTTCCACAGGGGGAGCGTCGAACTGGACCCCGCGTACGAAGACATCCATATGTATATCGAAGGCCGGCTGATCGAGAAGATTGGGGAGGTGGGGGGCAAGCTGCACACCGGCCGGAGCCGAAACGAGCAGGTCGCGTTGGACTTGCGGCTCTATCTCAGAGCAGAGATCGGTGAGATCCTGGCTGAGATCCGTGGGCTTCAGGAGGCGCTGCTGGATCAGGCCGAGGGGCGCCTCGACGTTATCGTGCCAGGCTACACGCACCTGCAGCGGGCCCAGCCGATTCTCTGGGCACACCACCTGCTGGCCTACGTGGAGATGCTCAATCGCGATGCGGCGCGACTGGCAGATTGTCTGAAGCGTGTCAATGTCATGCCGTTAGGCTCCGGGGCGTTGGCGGGATCTGCCTACGGGATCGACCGGGAGGCGCTCGCTCAGGATCTGGGATTTTCTGAAGTGTCCCGCAACAGCGTCGATGCCGTTTCGGACCGAGACTTCGCCATAGAGTTTCTGACGGGTGCGAGTATGACCATGGTTCATCTCTCCCGCCTGGGTGAGGAGATCGTTCTGTGGGCTTCGGCGGAGTTTGCCTTTCTCGAGCTGCCAGAGGCCTTCGCCACCGGCTCGAGTCTCATGCCGCAGAAGAAAAACCCGGATGTTGCCGAGTTGGCCCGCGGAAAGGCGGGTCGGGTCATCGGCGATTTGGTGGCCCTCTTGACCACCATCAAAGGGCTTCCCTTGAGTTACAACCGGGACCTCCAAGAAGACAAGGAGCCAGTCTTTGATACGGTCGACACCGTGCGAGGAACCCTCCAGGTCCTCTCCCCATTGGTGCGTGGCCTTCAGGTGAACGCCGACCGCATGCGCCAGGCGGCGGAGGAAGGATTCTTGAATGCCACGGATGCCGCGGATTACCTGGTGAGTAAGGGGCTTCCCTTTCGTCAGGCCCATGAGGTTGTCGGGAGGATCGTCAGGTACTCCCTCGAGCGGAAGAAGCGACTCGACCAGCTTACCCTCGAGGAGCTTCGCCAGTACTCTCCTCTCTTCGACGAGGGATTTCACGGCTATATCGGGCTGGAAGCATCACTCAGTCGACGAGGGATTGTAGGGGGGACGGCTCCGGAGCAGGTTCGCAAGGCGATTCAGACCGCCAGGGCCGATCTCAAAAAGGAAAGAGGGAGAGGATGAGGGGCACCTCCTGTCTCGTCCCCTTGCTGATGGGCATGTGGCTTTTGACGGCGTGCGGGGTGAAGAACGACCCCGAACCTCCTAAACCAAAACCCACCAAGTCCTCCGCGACCAAAACCGTGCCGCAATCGTCCACGAGGTCTTTCCTCTCTCGCCTTGCAAGGGAGATCTAGAGGGAGAAGGATGATGGATCGAACTCAGGTTGCGAGAAGAATCGATCACACCAATGTGAGACCCGAGGCAACAGAAAAAGATATCCTCGCGCTTTGCCAGGAGGCGACCGGCTACGGCTTCTATGCGGTGAGTGTTAATCCATGCCGCATCCGAGTGGCGGTTGAGGCTTTGCGTGGGACGGGAATTCATGTGGGCTCGACGGTGGGATTTTCTACGGGAGCAACGACGACGCGCCTCAAAGTCATCGAGGCGGAGCAGGCGCTGTCTGAAGGTTCAACTGAACTCGACATGGTTATGAATATCGGCTGGCTGAAAGAGGGTAATTTGAAGCTTGTCGAGGAGGATATTCGAGCCGTCGGCACGGCTGCTGGCAAGGACATCATTCTCAAGGTTATTATCGAGACAGCTCTCTTATCAGATGGGGAGAAAACGGACGCGGCAAAAATGGTCGTCCAGGCAGGTGCCCATTTCGTAAAGACATCGACCGGCTTTTATCCAGGCAGAGGCGCGACAGTTGAGGATGTGAAACTTCTCAAGGCAGTCGTTGGGAACAGCGCGAAGGTCAAGGCCGCCGGCGGGATTCGAGATGCCGAGACCGCGATAAGAATGATCGAGGCCGGAGCTGACAGAATCGGCACCAGTACTGGCGTTGCCATCGTCACCGCAATTTCAAATTCAAAATAATCACTCTCCTCCCCCCTCTGTTGTTCCGACAGTAGTGCCGTTCGTACCGGCATTGCCGTCCACCCACCTCAACCCCGCGATCGACACACCGGCGTTATTAAACCGTTGTTTTTTCTGGTAGTGGTGACGTCAAAACCTTTTACAGCAATGGCATGCAAAAACTGCATATTGACAGGTACTTATCCGAAAATATATATTTTGACGTCTTTTAAAACGCAGTTCCTTATCTTGCTTGACCGTAAATTCCCTTGGGAACGCAGGGGGACGCGGTATCGTTCGTATCGTGACAGTCGACACAACGGGTGACGCCGTCACCAAGGAGGGAGGTCAGGATGAACCAGCCAACGATGGAAATCCTGGTGCGGCGGCTCGACCGCCTGGAACGACAGAATCGGCGGTGGCAGTGGCTAGTGTCAGTGACGGTCGCTGTGATCGGTCTCCAGTTGATCATAATGCAAGTCATGTCGACTCGGGTTGGCAAGGTACTCGAGGCAGAGATGTTTGTCCTCAGGGATACGGATGGAAAGGGTCGTGCGGCCTTGGGCTTGGTGGATGATACCACCTTCCTGCTGCTCAACGACAAAGACGGAAAACCCGGTGTGGCCCTCAGTGTGCTCCCCGACGGACCCCGCATGGTGAGTTTATTGGACAAGGACGGGAGAACCAGATCTGTACTGACCGCGCAAACTGATGGCGACTCGGGACTGCGGCTCTTCGACAAGGACCGGCTGCATCGGGCTTCGTTGGACGTGATGGCCGACGGCAGGCCGATCTTGCGCCTGACCGAGAAGGACATCGAGGATCCCGAAGCGCCCCGCGTCTTGCCACACAAACCTCGCACGCCGAACTTCTGGGATCTGCCACCGCTGCGGGTAGCTGTTCCAGAATCCTTGGCCAAAGCTCAATAGGGTCAGGCTTGAATATGTGAATAGAGTTTTGTAGACTAGTCCCATGCCTCGCCCGTTGCGCATCGAATATCCAGGAGCGGTCTATCATGTCCTAACCCGCGGGAATAACCGCCAGGCCGTCTTTCGCGACAATACCGATCGACGCGCCTACCTGGCCAGGCTCCGGCAGTACTGTGCGGAGAAAAGAGTTGAGTTGCTCTGTTATTGCCTGCTCCCCAATCACGTGCATCTGCTTGTAGAGACGCCCGAGGGAAATCTCTCCAAAATGATGCAAGCCTTCCAGACGAGCTACACCGTCTATTTCAACCGGCAACATGGCCGCACGGGCCATGTTTTCGAACAACGGTACAAAGCGTTCCTGGTGGATCGGGACAGCTATCTCCTGCAAGTGAGCCGGTATATTCATCTGAATCCGGTGGCGGCTAAACTGGCGGCCCACCCTAGAGCCTACGCGTGGAGTAGTTATGGTGCATACGCGAAGGCGGAGGCAGGAGAGGGACTCAAGCGTGAGACCATTCTGGGACAGTGGACGGGGACGCAGGCGCAGCGCGTGGCCAGGTATCGAGCGTTCGTTGAAGAAGCCCTTATCGAGGGCACTCGGTTGGCCCGACTGCCTGTCACGCGGCAGGCCTTCATCGGGGACGAGGAGTTCGTGGAGGAGGCCCGCCGGCGGGCGAAGCGGCAACCAGAGGCGCCGGCGGGTCCCTATGGGATGCGGGAGATGATCCAGGCTGTCGGCGAAGTGCTGGGAGTTTCGCCCGAGCACCTGCAAACACCGAGTAGGAATGCACAGATCCAACGGGGTCGGGAGTTGTTGATGTATGTTGCCCGTCGCCACGGTCGCGCGAGTCTGCGAGAAATTACGGTATGGCTCGGCGTCAGGGATCTGTCCACTGTCAGCCACGGGGTTCGACGCGCAACGGCGCTGAAGGAGACGGCGCGCGGATTTCGGCGACAGCTGGCGCAGGTCGTGCGCAGACTAGCCCATTCACATATTCAAGCCTGACCCTATAAGCACTCCTCTCTGTGTCGGTCTCCTCAGTGAGCCGCGAAGAAATCGTACACGTAGTCGTGGGCGGCCGGGGCCTTTTTGCTCATGGTGCCCGCCTGGACGCGCTTGACGATCTCCTCCCGGGAGAGGTCGAAGATCGCCTCGAAGATCTCGGCGCGCTCCTGGGCGTTCGCCTCTCCCGCGACGAAGAGCACGCGGGCGCTGTGCTGGACGTAGCGGGGGCAGAGGAGCTGCCGCTTGAGGAGCTCCATGATGACAGGCGCCTTGGCGCGGTCGAAGCGGCCCGGGTCGCCGAGGCGGTCCAGCTCGGCGAAGAACGCGTACGTCCACTCGTTGTGGTAGCCCCACAACTTCTCGAACAGCTCTTTCGTGAACTGGGTGCCCGCCTTGACCTGGAAGGCGTTCTGGGCCGGGACGAGCCCGTCGTCGGTGAGGGCCGGGCCTTTGAGGTAGCCGTCCTTCGTGATGGCGGCCCGGTGATGGATGAGGGTCCAGAGCCAGGAGACGTCGATCCGATAGGTGGCGAGGTCGTTCATGAACCTGAGGCGGAGCTCGTAGTCGTCGATGGCAGCCGCGAAGTTGCCGTTGAGAATCTGGAAGCCGTAGTTCGCCGCCATGTAGAAGGCGTGCTGGATGTTCTCGATCGTGATGTCGCCCTTCGGCACCCCGTAGATGTCCTCCCAGAGCTCTCGCGTGAAGAGTTTCTCCGGCCTGTCGTACATGTCCTTCGTGATGACCCAGGGCGTGATCTTGCCTTGCGCGTTCAGCAGGTCGCGGGATTGGAGGAGGGACCGCTCCGCGTCGCTAATACCGCTGGCGACCGTCGGCACCGGTTTGCCCTTCACGTCCACGGTCTCGAGCGGGGCATCGACGAGGGCCTGGAGCCGCGTCACCGGCGCCTGGAGGGGCCCATTGCCCGCGGCGACGTAGGCCGGCTCCGGGCTGGCGACCCAGCTCTGCCGATAGGCATCGTAGAGGCGTCCCCTGACCCGGTCGGAGAGGATCTCTTCCAGGGTGGGCCTCTGCCCGGCGGGGAGGGGTCCGTCGGGCACGAACATGAGGCCCAGCAGGCGCTCTCTGAGCTTGTCGATGACAATGGCGCGGAGCGCGAGCGGGTTGTACCTGGCGCGGCCATACGGGTCGGCCGGCTGGTAGATCATGACCGCGGCCATGCCGCCGATGGGGCCCCCATGGCTGAGCTCGCCGTTCTTCATGCCGGCCATGAGCATCATCAGCGCGTTGTACCGCTGGTACGCGATATAGTTCGGCGAGGCCATGCCGATCGACTGCGGATCCGGAAAGACGCCCTGCGGGTCGTCCTTCCACATCTCGATGAGGCTGCCCAGGTAGTCCCAGCGGCCGACGTTCGTCCCCAGGAGCCGGCGCCGCAGCACCCAGGCGATCGCGGGCAGGAACCGGCCCGCGTTGCCCTCCTCATACAGCATCTTGATCTTGAAGGTCCCCGGCCGCACGCCGATCGCCTCCTCCACCCGAACCAGGAGCTTCTCGACAATCAGGGCCTCCTGCGGGGTCTGGATCTTCGGGATGTAGTAGTACACACCGGTGCCGGCGCGCGTGAGGGCGTCGTAGGTGTTGACGGCCCAGAGGATGGTAATGGGGATCATGGCGGGCGCAGGCCGGCCGTCCACCGTGATGTGGTCGTACTGTAGGTGCTTCCCGGGAGGCCGGGCGAACCGGGTCGGCCACTCGGCCGGGGACTTCTTGAGCTGGTACACGCGAGGCTGGCCTTTTTTCACCACCTCGTAGGGACGGTCGGCCCAGCGGCCCTCCAGAATGTCTTTGGCGTTCTGCATGGCCGCGAAGACCCCGATGGGCTGATTCTTAGGCGCGCCGTCGGGCCGGAAGTGAGGGGGCGAGGCGTCCTCGAAGTCCGGCATGTTTATGGGCGCCGCGCTATTCAAGGCGTTGAAGGCCATGTCGAGCGGATGCCACGGGCCCGTGAGTTCCAGGCCGGGGTTCGTCAACGGATGGGCGTCCTTCGGGATGGGCACCTCGTCGTTGAGGCGCCAGCGCCACTGGCTGTCCTGGCCGAGGAAGTTGTCGATCATGCCCTGGACGATCTGGTGAAAGGTCCAGGGCTTCCCCGTGACGGGGTCGTCGAAGGTGTCGTCCCACTTCGGCCAGGCGTATTTCTCCCTGACCGGCGCGGAGGATGCGAGGAGCTCCCGGCGCGCGGTGAGGGCCTTCGTGATCTCGGGAGCCAGCTCGCGGGTGAGCGCGACGATCAGCTGTTCGACGTCGACTTCCCGGCCGTTGACTTTCTTGGTCCCGAAGAGCTCCGGAAAGGTTTGGGCGATGTCGTTGTGGATGATCATGGCCTCGGCCTCCTCAGCATGTCCCTGTGGGCATGCCTATTGTCGGGCCCCCGGGCCACCTGGACCTGGCTGCCGTGCGGGCCCTTCCTCGATGCTTCCGGCGGCGGAAATGTGCAGATGCTACAGGAGGGTGAAGCGCCAGTCAAGGGGGTGATCGTGACGGGCGCGGGCCGCGGCATCGGCCGCGGCGCCCGTGTATGCATGGGAGGGTGCGAGTCTGGCGATCTGCTCCGGGAACGCTGACAAGCTGGCGTCCGCACGATGGCCATCAATCTCAGGGGGCCTGGCTGATGGCGTGCGCCGTGATCCCCCACATGGTGTGGCAGAAGGGCGGGAGCGGGATCAACTTTTCCTCCGGCCTCGGCCGTGGAGCCTACCCCGGATGAAGCGGGCCACTACCGCTGGGCAGCTCGTCCCCTGGATCTCCGATCCCCTCAACGTGGTGCTGGATAAGGAGGACCTGCAGGCGATCAACGCCGCCCTCAAGGCGTACTTCGACACCTGTATCGCGACCGGCCAGGGGCTCTCCGGGGTGCGGGTGAACTGAGCGTCGAGAGATCCCTCGTGCCCAGCCCAGAGATGATTGGCACGTTGCCTCAATTATCTGCTGGTGCTACTTTCCCTTTGACAGGGATAAGGAGGTGTGCTAACTAACGGGAAGCAAGGAATTTCCACCGACGTGCGTCTCCCTCCCCGAAATCAACAGGGTCCCGCCGCGCAGGAGGCATTCGCCAATGCATCACTTCCAGTATCGGGGTGAGGACCTCTACTGTGAAGAGGTCCCCGTCGCGGCCCTTGCCGAGGAGGTGGGGACCCCCTTTTATCTGTACAGCCACGCCACTCTCACTCGCCACTTTCGGGTTTTCGACGAAGCCTTCCACGAAATTCCCCATTTGATCTGCTTTGCCGCCAAGGCCAACGCCAACCTTGCTCTCTTGAGCCTGTTCGCCGGCATGGGAGGGGGGGCGGATGTCGTTTCAGGGGGAGAGCTGTTCCGGGCACTGCAGGCCGGCATTCCGCCCGACCGCATCGTCTTCGCGGGCGTGGGCAAGAGTCGGGAAGAGATGGGCGAGGCCCTGAAGGCAGATATCCTCATGTTCAATGTGGAGTCATCCCAGGAGCTCCACCTGCTCAATCAGGTGGCTGGAGCAATGGGGACAAGGGCCCGGGTGGCACTCCGGGTGAACCCCGATGTGGATCCCAAAACGCATCCGTACATCTCCACCGGGCTTAAAAAGAGCAAGTTCGGCATCGATATCTCGTTGGCGCTGGAAGAATACCAGCTCGCCCAGACCTTGCCGCACATCGCAATCATCGGGATCCATAAACATATCGGGTCACAAATCACCGAGGTGAGCCCCTTCGTGGATAGCCTCGGCCGCATCGCCGAGTTGATTGGTGAGCTTCGCAAGGCTGGCATCGACATCCAGTATCTGGACGTGGGGGGAGGTCTCGGGATTCCGTATAGTGATGAAACGCCCCCACACCCGACCGAGATGGCCCAGGCGGTTACCCCGCTCCTGAAGGCTCTTGGCTGTACGATTGTATTTGAACCGGGGCGCGTGATTGCGGGTAATGCCGGGATCTTGGTGACGAGGGTGCTCTATACAAAGCGGACCCCCACGAAGGATTTTGTCATTGTGGACGCCGGGATGAGCGACCTGATCCGGCCGAGCTTGTACGGCTCCTACCACGCCATCCAACCTGTCCGCCGGCAGGGGGGGCGCGAGCCGATGACGGTGGATGTGGTCGGACCGATCTGCGAGTCGGGGGACTTTTTGGCCAAAGATCGACAGATGCCCATGGCGGAGCCAGACGAACTTCTGGCCGTGATGAGTGCGGGGGCCTATGGATTCACCATGGCCTCCAACTACAATTCTCGACCCAGGTCAGCCGAGGTGTTGGTCAAGGGCGATCGCCACTTTGTCATTCGGGCGCGGGAGAGATACGAGGATCTCGTACGGGGAGAGGAGATTCCCGACAACCTCTAATCGGTTCAGAGTGGAGTGCAGAGAGTTGAGCGTGTTGAGGAAAACTCTCGACTCTGAACTCTCAACTAAATGTGGAGGGGAGCGCGATGAAGAAGAGCTTTCAAGGTTCGATAGTCGCAATGGTCACTCCCTTTCGGGACGGAAAGGTCGACGAGGCCAAGATCCGCGAGCTGGTCGAGTTCCATGTCACGAACGGCACGCATGCCATTGTGCCATGCGGGACGACTGGTGAGTCCCCTACCTTGAACCATGAAGAGCACAAGAAGGTGGTGGAGGTCACCATTCAGGCAGTGGCGGGTCGGGTCCCGGTGGTGGCTGGGACCGGGTCCAACTCCACGGCGGAGGCCATCGAGCTCACGGCGCACGCCAAGAAGGCGGGGGCGGACGGCGTCCTGATGGTATGCCCGTACTACAACAAGCCGACCCAGAAGGGCCTCATCGCGCATTACAAGGCGGTGGCGCAGGCGGTGGACATCCCGATCATCCTATACAACATCCCAGGACGGACGGGGGTCAATATGCTTCCCGAGACGGTGGCGACCCTGGCGGAGCTGCCGAACATCGTGGGCATCAAAGAGGCGAGCGGGTCGTTGGAGCAGATGACGGAGGTAATCCACCTCTGCGGGGATAGGCTCACGGTCGTCTCGGGCGATGATACGCTGACGCTTCCGCTCATGGCCGTTGGAGGCAAGGGGGTGATCTCGGTCATTGCCAATATCCTTCCAAAGGATTCGGCGGAGATGACCAATGCTGCGTTGAATGGAGACTGGAAACGAGCAAAAGAGCTTCACCTCCGTATGTTCCCCCTGTTAAAGGCGATGTTCTATGAGACGAATCCGATCCCGGTGAAGACGGCGATGCAGCTTTTGGGGAGACTGAATGGGGAGCTCAGATTGCCACTCGCGCCGATGTCTGAGGCCAACCGGGACAAGTTGGTGAAGGCCTTGAAAGATTACGGACTCCTGTCCTAAGGCGGTTCGTCGTGAGCTGACTGCTGGTCGCTGGGTGCTGGCAGCGGAGTGAAGTGACCATGATCCGCGTTATTGTGACCGGGGCTGCAGGAAGGATGGGGGGGCGCATCCTTGCGCTCACGAAAGAGACGGGCGATTTTCAAATCGTCGGGGCGACGGAACGCCCTGGCCATCCCGCCATCGGTCAGGATGCCGGTGAGGTGGCCGGGATTGGGTCCGTGGGGGTGACGGTCGCCGACAGCCTTTCAAAAATCATCACGGGGGCCGATGTCGTCATGGACTTCACCGCCCCGGAGGCCTCGATAGTTCACCTGCGGACGGCGAGCGAAGCCGGCGTGGCCATCGTGGTGGGAACCACCGGCTTGAGCAAGGAGCATCTGGACGAGGCCCGGCGTCTGGCACCCAAGATGCCGTGCGTCATCTCCCCCAACATGAGTGTGGGGGTGAATGTTCTGTTCAAGGCCTTAAAGGAGGTGGCGCAAACTCTCGGAGACGACTATGAAGTCGAGGTCGTTGAAGCCCATCATCACTTCAAAAAGGATGCCCCGTCCGGCACCGCTCTCAGGATGGCCCAGGTGGTGGCCGAGGCGTTGGGGTGGGACCTGGAGCAGGTCGCCATTTACGGCCGCAAAGGGATGGTGGGGGAGAGGCCAAAGGCGCAGATCGGCGTCCATACCGTTCGGGCAGGCGATATCGTGGGTGAGCACACGGTGGTCTTCGGGGGAATGGGGGAGCGGGTCGAGATCATCCACCGGGCCCACAGTCGGGATAACTTTGCCCGGGGGGCCCTTCGCGCTGCTCGATATGTGGTTCAGGCCCCAAAGGGGCTTTATGACATGGCGGACGTGCTGGGGCTGAAATAGTCGGTCCGCCTTTATCGTTTTTTATTTGGAGCATGAATCGTGAGCTGCTGGTCGACTGCTCGTCGCTGGCAGCTTTCCCTTTAGACAGGGAGAGGGTTCCTCATGCGGGTTGTCCGTTTCCAGACCGGCGGAGGGGCCAGATACGGGGTGGTCGAGCAAGACATTGTTCGGGAGATCGCGGGAGATGTCTTCAGCCAGTTCCGCGCAACCCGCAAAAAGCATCCCCTCAAGCGATTGCGATTTCTTCCTCCAACCGAGCCCACGAAGATCGTGGGGGTCGGGCTCAATTACCGAGACCATGTAGCTGAACTTGGGTTTGAACTGCGCGACGAGCCGGTGATCTGTATTAAGCCCGGCACGTCAGTGCTTCCTCACCTGGGGAGGATCCTTTATCCCAAGGAGTCCAACCGCGTGGACTATGAGGCCGAGCTGGCCATTGTCATTGGACGGTACGCGAGAGAGGTCCCCATAAAAAAGGCCGCAAGATACATCCTCGGGTACACCTGCTTCAATGACGTCACCGCACGGGATCTGCAGCGGAAGGATGGGCAGTGGACGCGGAGTAAGTCCTTCGACACGTTTGCCCCCCTGGGACCCTGGATGGAGACGGCCTTGGATCCCGGCAATGCGCCGGTCCGCGCGTACCTGAATGGCGAACTCAAACAGAATTCCAATACGGCAAACTTCATCTTCGACGTACCAACCATGGTGAGTTTTATCACCAGGGTGATGCCGCTGTTTCCTGGAGATATCATCGCGACGGGGACCCCGTCGGGCGTTGGCCCGATGAAGCCGGGGGACACGATCGAAATCGAAATCGAGGGAATCGGTTGTCTCCGGAATACCGTGACTCGCAAATCGTAGGAGGTTGACGCCCAGATGGAGAGACAGTTTCCTTACGCCGCCAGATTGAAGCAGCTCCCTCCGTACCTCTTTGCTGAGATCGATCGCCTCAAACAAGAGGCGACCGACAGGGGGATGGACATCATCGACTTGGGGGTGGGAGACCCGGATCTTCCTACCCCTCCTCATATCGTGAAGCGGATGGCCGAAGCCATCACAGACCCACGCAATCACCGATATCCCTCCTACGAGGGGCTGCTGGAGTTCCGGCGGGCGGCAGCTGAATGGTTCCGGGACCGCTTCGGGGTGGTTCTCGATCCGGCCACGGAGGTCTTGACCCTCATCGGGAGCAAGGAGGGGATCGGACATATTCCGCTCGCTTATATCGATCCCGGGGAGACGGTCCTCATCCCCGATCCTGGCTATCCAGTCTATCAAGCGGCGACGGTCTTTACGGGAGGGAACGCCCATCCGATCCCGCTCTATCCCTCGAACGGCTTTCTCCCAGACCTGGAGAGTATTCCGCTCGACGTGCTCCGAAAGACGAAGATGCTCTTCCTAAACTACCCCAACAATCCGACCGCGGCCGTGGCCCCGGAGGAGTTCCTTGTTCAGGCTGTGAAGTTCGCCCGAACACACTATCTCATCCTCTGTCACGATGCTGCCTACTCTGAGGTTGCCTTTGATGGCTTCCGGCCGGCTTCTATCCTGAATGTCGACGGGGCCAGGGAGGTGGCGATCGAGTATCACTCGCTTTCAAAAACCTACAACATGACTGGGTGGCGAATTGGGTTTGTCGTGGGAAGTGCCCAGATTCTGGCCGGTCTCGGCCGGATCAAGACCAATCTGGATTCCGGCGTGTTCCAGGCGGTCCAGTACGCGGGAATCGAGGCACTCAAGGGTCCCCAAGACAGCGTCGCGACACAGTGCAAGATCTATCAGGAGCGACGGGATGCCCTCGTGGAGGGTCTGAATAGCCTCGGGTGGAACGTCACCAAGCCCCGGGCGACCTTTTACGTCTGGATCCCAGTTCTGCCTGGGTATAACTCGACGGAGCTGGTTAAACGGCTCCTCGGCGAGGCGGGAATCGTGACGACGCCGGGCGTTGGGTTCGGACCTCACGGCGAGGGGTTCATCCGGGCGGCTCTCACCGTCCCGGCAGAGCGCATCCGGGAGGCGGTTGAGCGCATCAGCAAAATGAGTTTCTAGCAGACCGACGACCGAGATTAGGTTTTGGGTGTTCGGTGTTGGATGTTAGGGTTTGTTGGGTTGCTTGGGCTTGTTGGGTTTAGTTCACTAGCCTCCCAGCTTCCTAGCGTCCCATCCTTCCAGTCACCAGTCACTGATTGCGGATATTTAGACTTCGGACGTTGGACTTTGGACCCTGAGCCATGAACTTTGAACCCTAAACTAAGCCATGTCGGACAAGGTCTTCGTCAGCGGCATTAGTTTTTACGGACATCACGGGGCCCGGGAGGAGGAGCGGATCCTGGGGCAACGTTTTCTGGTGGACGTAGAGCTGACCCTCGACCTCCGCCCGGCGGGTGGCTCGGATGACCTAGCCCTGACAGTGGATTACGCGGACGTCGTCAAGCGGGTCACGGCGATCGGTCGGACGCGGCGCTTTTACCTGTTGGAGGCCCTGGCCGAGGCGACGGCCGCGGACCTCCTTGAGCGATACAGGGTGCAGGAGGTTCGGGTCCGGGTGATGAAATGTGCTCCGCCGCTTGACGACTGCGTGGGGTCGGCAGGGGTGGAGATTGTCCGGAGGCAAGAGCATTGATTCGCGTCTATCTCGGCCTCGGCACAAACCTGGGAGATCGGTTGGAACACCTGGAACGCACCCTTTCGCTCCTTACGTGCCGTCCCGGGATCCAGCTCCTGCGGCTCTCCTCGTTGTATGAGACGGAGCCCGTGGACGTGCAAGGGAGCTGGTTCTTGAATGCCGTGGCGGAAGTGGAAACTTCCCTTGGTCCTCACGCGGTACTGGAGACTCTCCTGCAGGTGGAGCAAGCCTGTGGGCGACCGCCCGTGGACCAACGGGGAGAAGCGCGCGTCATGGACGTGGACCTGCTCCTCTACGGCTCTTCGATTATCACGGAGCCAAACCTCGAAGTGCCACACCCTCGGATGCACCTTCGACGCTTTGTCCTGGTCCCCCTGGTCGAACTCGTCCCCAGTTTGGTACATCCGGGATTGGGGATACGTATCGATGACCTCCTGGCCCGGCTTCCCCCAGTTCCCGAAGTTCGGAGCGTGGCTCAGGAGTGGTTTTCCACCCGGGTCCGAGAGAGGTGTTCTCCGTGACCGTGGCGTTCGAGCCTCACTATCTGGTCGTGGAGGGGCCAATTGGAGTCGGTAAAACCTCGCTGGCCGCATTGCTGGCCCAGCGCCTCCAGGCCCGGGCCGTCCTGGAGGCGGCCGAGGAGAACCCCTTCCTGAAGGAGTTTTACCGGGATATGCGGCGACAGGCGTTTCAGACCCAGCTCTACTTCTTGCTGACGCGTTATCGCCAACAGCAGGAGCTCCAGCAGTTCGAGCTATTCCGGCAGCGTTTGGTCAGCGATTATCTCTTCTCGCGGGACCGGATTTTTGCGTATCTGACCTTGGATGATCATGAGCTTGCCCTCTACGAAAAGTTCTACGCCCTCTTGGAGGCCCGCATCCCCAAGCCGGACTTCGTTATTTACTTGCAGGGCGACGTGGAGGCATTGTATAAAAGGATCTCCATCAGGGGGCGAGCCTACGAACAGGATATTCCCCGGGAATACCTGGAGGATGTGGTTCAGGCGTATAATCACTTTTTCTTCCATTACACCGACACGCCCCTTTTGGTGGTCAACACGGCGGAAATCGACTTTGTGAAACGAAAGGGGGACCTCGACGATCTGATCCAACAAATCCAGTCGATGAAGCGGGGAACACAGTATTACGTCCCGCTTGGATCCTAAGCGGACCGAGACGGGCAGGGAAGAGCCGCTCAAGCCAAGAACCTGCCACCCTGAACCAATAGCGTTGGGAGTGGCGAATTTGCTCCGGGCGATAGAGCGGCATGGTCAAACGAAGACCTCCTAGCGCGTCTGGGAGGTCTTTTTTTGTTCACAGTTCACCGTTCACGGTTCACGGTTAAGCTCGGGGTTTAATCTGTGAACCGTGCACCGTGAACTTTGAAAGGAGGGATCGATCGTGGCAGGAACGCGAATAACGACGGTCACCTTGCGGGACATGAAGCATCGCGGTGAAAAGATCAGTATGCTCACCGCCTACGACTATCCCATCGCCCGGCTTCTCGATGAGGCAGGAATCGAGGTGATCCTGGTCGGGGACTCGTTGGCCATGGTGGGACTGGGGTACGAGACCACCCTGCCGGTGAGCATGGAGGAGATGCTTCATCATGTTCGCGCTGTGACCCGGGGAGTGAAGCAGGCGCTTGTGGTGGCCGATATGCCCTTCGGATCGTATCAGGCTACGCGGGAGGACGGTGTCAAGAACGCCGTTCGATTTCTCAAGGAGGCCGGGGCGCAAGCCGTCAAGCTGGAAGGGGGACGGGAGGTGGCAGACCTCACGCGCCAACTGACGGGCGCGGGCATTCCGGTGATGGGACACCTGGGGCTGACCCCGCAGATGGTTCATCAGTTCGGGGGTTTCAAGGTCCAGGCGCGCACCGCCACGGCCGCGGAGCGGCTGTTGGAGGAGGCCCTGCTCCTCGAACAAACGGGGATCTTTTCCCTCGTTCTCGAAGGCATTCCCTGGCAGGTGGCGGAGGTCATCACCAAAGAGCTCCGCACCCCCACGATCGGAATTGGGGCGGGGCCTTTCTGCGACGGTCAGGTGCTCGTCACGAACGACCTCCTGGGTCTCTTTGACGACTTCACCCCCAAGTTTGTCAAGCGGTACGCCAACTTGAAGGAAACGATCACGGCAGCGTTTGCCGAGTACCAGCGAGAGGTCAAGGCCGCCCAGTTCCCGGGCCCCGAACATGCGTTTCGCCTCGATGAAAAGGAGAGCGAGCGATGGGAGCAGCATCTCCAACGGCGGCGTCAGCAGGTCAAAACCCTCGGGAGAGGCTGAGGGGTGTCGATGGAAATCATCCGCGATGTTCCCGAAATGCAGAGGAGGGTGACCGCGCTTCGAGAGCAGGGGAAAGTGATCGGCTTCGTCCCCACCATGGGCTTCCTTCATGACGGACACCTCTCTCTCTTCCGAGCTGCGCGCCTCGAGAACCAGATCCTGGCGATCAGCATCTTTGTGAATCCCACCCAATTTGACCGGCCAGAGGATCTCGAGACGTATCCGGTCGATCTCGAAGGGGATCTCGCAAAGGCGCGGGAGGAGGGGGTTGATCTCGTGTTTATCCCAGCACGGGAGGACATGTACCCACACGGGTACTCTACCTTTGTCGAGGTGGAGGGGCTCACGCGGCGATGGGAGGGGACGTACCGGCCGGGGCACTTTCGGGGCGTGGCCACGGTCGTGGCCAAACTCTTTCAAGTCGTCAAGCCCCACCGAACGTACTTCGGCCAAAAGGATTACCAGCAGGCTCGCATCGTTCAGCACATGGTCCGAGATCTCGATATGAACATCGAGGTGGTCGTGCTCCCCACCGTTCGAGAGCCTGATGGGCTCGCCATGAGCTCCCGCAACGCGAACCTGACCGCCGACGAGCGGCGGCAAGCGCCGATGCTCCACCGGGCTCTCTGCTGGGCCGGCGATCGAGTCAAGAGCGGAGAGCGGGATGCACAAGTGCTAGTGGAGGGGATGGAGCGAATGATCCAAGAGGGGACCTCTGCCGCGGTCGACTATGTCGGTCTGTGCCATCCCGAGTCGCTGGAGCCCTTGGAAAAAGTGGAGGGCCCAGCCGTCGCGCTCCTGGCGGTCCGTTTCTCGAAGGCGCGTCTCATCGACAACGTCATGATCAATGTTCCCTGATGTCCCCCCCCTCAGTACGTTCACGCGGATGGCCTGAACGGGTGCGGCCGTTTCCAAAGATCCGCTCTCGCTCAAGGGACCGGCTCGGGCAGTTTTCCGGTTGAACCCTAAATCTGGCCTTCCTTTCCCCCAACGCCCCTACATACAGAGCCTACCCGTCCACAATAAAAAGTTCATCGGAAGGCGTTGATTTTTCTTGACAAAGGGGTTTCAGACGTATATTTTTCACCACTAAATGGGATAGAGTGGGACGAAGTGGTATAGAGTGTGCATATGGGGGAACACCATGAGATTCATTGGACGGTTCCCGCACACGATCGACGATAAAGGCCGGCTCAGTATCCCGTCCAAATTCCGCCAGACGCTACAGGACCGGGGACAGAACGTCCTTGTCCTCACAGACTTTGACGCCTGCATCACCGCCTACCCGCTCGACGTCTGGGCTCGCATCGAAGAAAAGATTCAAAACCAGAGCAACTTCGAAAAAGATATCCGCGCCTTCCTGCGCCTTTTCTACTCCGGGGCGAGCGAGAGCCCCGTCGATGGGCAAGGGCGGATCTTGATCCCTTCTCAGCATCGGGAAAAAGCAGGCCTTAATAGGGAGGTGATGGTCGTCGGGGCACTCAATCGGATCGAGATCTGGGATAAGGAGCGGTGGGATCAATTCCTTACCGCGTCCCCAGTCAGTTTTGAGGATGTCGCCAGTAAGTTGGCTCAGTTGGGGATCTAAAGTAAACGCACAAAGTGCGTTTCCTTTGGAGCAATGGAGCAGCGGGTCGACGATGCTCACCGCCCTGAGCCTGTCGAAGGGTGGAACAATGGAGTGATCTTGAGGGAAAATGCTCCATTGTGGTTCGACAGGCTCACCACCCCGAGCCGTTCGAGAGCCTCACGGCCCCGAGGAAGATCGAGGGGGAAGATCGAGGGGCGGTCTAATGCTCTATTGTTCGATTGTCACATGATCAAATGGGTTTGTATTATCCGGAAAGGAGAGATTGGTTATGGTCGAGAAGCAGAGGACAGAGGGAATTGCGATCTTCCGCCTAGACGGATCCATCGATCTGTTGCGGATGATGGCACTGCGAGATGCCATCATCAAGGTGGTAGGGGAAGGGTACTTTCAGGTGATCCTGGATTGTCGGCTCATTCGTTCCGTCAATGAAAAGAGCCTGGAGGTGTTGACCGACACCCTCTGCCGACTCCGGCGCTTTGGTGGCGATGTAAGCCTCCTTGCCCTCCCGCCTGAGGTCGAGGACACGTTTCGGGTCGCTGGCGTGTACCCCTTCTTTGAACACTACGCGGAGGAGGGGGGGGCCCGTCAAGCCTGTCGGCTGAAGCGGCTCGCGATGGTGGGGTGAATATCGGGCATGTCCCGGTTCTTGTCCGGGAAGTGTTGGCCGTCCTACGACCAAGCCCGGGAGGAGCGTACCTGGACTGCACTGTTGGGGCGGGAGGCCACGCCGAGGCCATTCTAGAGGCGGCAGGAGCACCCTCCCGATTGGTGGGGATCGATCGGGACCCCGAGGCGATCAGCGTGGCCAGGAGTCGACTCGGGCGTTTCGGCGATCGGGTGAGGTTGGGTCGAGGAGATTTCCGGGAGCTCCCTCGCTTGGTCTCAGAATTGGATGTGGAGGGGTTTGACGGGGTTCTCTTTGATCTAGGGGTCTCGTCGTTCCAACTCGACGATCCAAGCCGGGGGTTTAGCTTTAGCATGGAGGGACCTCTCGATATGCGGATGGACCGAGAGAGCGGTGCGCTGGCGGCCCGGGATCTCCTTTACGAGCTGCCGGAGGAGGGCCTCACACGGATCATCCGGGAGTACGGAGAGGAACGGTGGGCCCGTCAGATCGCCAGAGGGATTGTGACCGCACGGAAGCAAGGGTCCCTGGAGACCACCCGGGATCTGGCCGCACTCGTGACGCGGGCCATTCCGCGGCGATTCTGGCCTCGCCGAATCCATCCAGCGACCCGTACCTTTCAAGCGATCAGGATCGCCGTGAATCAGGAGCTTAGTGGGCTGGAGGAGGCGCTGGAGATTGCCGTAGGACTGCTCCACCCTAGTGGCCGGATCTGTGTCATCTCCTTTCATTCCCTCGAGGATCGGACGGTGAAACATCTGTTCCGTCGGCTGGCAGCGCCCGAAGCACTTCCCGGTGTCAGGATCCTTACCCGCCGGCCTGTCACACCGGCAGCCGAGGAAACGGCGCGGAACCCTCGCGCTCGCAGTGCGAAGCTTCGAGCCGCGGAGCGGCGGGAGATGCAGGATGCCGTCTGACGCCCGCTCGGGATGGATGCAACAGGAGCTCCCCTTTGGAGTCCGGGTTCGACGAGGGAAGCGAAAGCTCAAGCCGGATGTTAAACCGATCCTTCTCGTGAGCGGGATCCTGCTGGTCGGTTTGCTGTTTTATCTGTGGCAGCATATCCAGGTGGTGCGTCTCGGTTATCAAATCGAGCGACTCCGAACAGAGCGGGTTGCGCTGGTCCAGGAGAGCAAGGCACTCAGCGTGGAGCTCAGCCGACTCCGCTCCCTGACGAGAGTTGAAAAACTTGCCCGGCGTAAGCTTGGCATGGTCAATCCCGGGCCTGGGCAGGTCATCCTGCTGGAGGACCCGCGATGAACTCTTCCTTGGGGAATTCTCCCCGGGTGCGGATTGCCCTCCTCGGTTTGGTGCTCACCGCGTTTTTGGGTCTCGTCGCCACTCGTCTCTACTTGATCCAGATCGTTCAGCACCACGATCTCGGAACCAGAGCCGAAGGCCAGTATGAACGGCGCATCCCGGTCACCGCGAGGCGGGGGACCATTTATGATCGCCACGGGCGGGCGTTGGCAATCAGCTTGAAGGCGGTATCGGTCTTTGCCCATCCCGGCCTGGTCGAGAATCCTCAGGCCAGCGCATCCCGGTTGGCCCGGGTGCTCAAGCTTCCCGCAGGCGAGATTCGGAGAAAACTCCAAAGTGATCGATCCTTCGTGTGGATCAAACGCAAGGTTGAACCGGAACGGGCGGAGGCCCTCTCGAAGCTGGACCTCGCTGGCGTCGGGCTTGTCCCCGAAGGGAAACGGTATTATCCTAAGAAGAACTTCGCAGCCCATCTCATCGGTTTTGTCGGTGTTGATGACAAGGGATTGGAAGGGGTCGAGCTCGAATATGATCGCCTGTTGACTACCGGGTCACGGTCCTTCCTCAGTCAAGTGGACGCCCTGAGGAGGGTCGTCTTTCGAGAAGCCGAGGCCAGCCACGCGGGCTCGGACCTGTACCTCACGATCGATGAGGTCATCCAACATGTGGCGGAGCGGGAGCTCGAAGCGGCCGTGGGGCGTTCCGAGGCGAGGGCAGGAACCGTCATTGTCATGGATCCCGCCACCGGGGAGATCCTCGCGCTCGCCAATACCCCGTCGTATAACCCCAATGCATACGGGGGCTATCGCCCTGCCTTACGTCGGAATCGAGCTTTGACGGATCCCTATGAGCCGGGATCTGCCTTCAAACTGGTCCTGGCGGCCGCGGCCTTAGAGGAGGGACTGGTGAAGCCGAATGATCTCTTCTACGGCGAAGACGGAACCATCGTCGTGGCGGGGACGAGAATTCGAGACCACAAGAGGCACGGATGGATGACCTTCCGGGATGTCGTGGCCTATTCCAGCAACGTGGGAGCCATCAAGGTAGGAATGAAGGTGGGGGAGCCTCTGTACTACACGTACATCACCAGATTTGGCTTTGGCGTCCCCACCGGAGTAGATCTGCCGGGCGAGAGCCGTGGTTTGATCCGCCGGCCACGAGATTGGTCGCGACTTTCCCTGGGTGCGCTCTCGATCGGCTACGAAATCTCTGCCACCCCCATGCAAATAATTTCCGCCATGAGTGCCGTGGCCAATGGGGGACAGCTCATCCGACCGTATGTGCTCAAGGCAATTCGCAATCCGGATGAGAGTGTCGAGGAGATCCGGCCTCTTCCAATCCGGCGAGTGATCTCGCCTAAGACCGCCCGGACCCTCACGTCAATCTTCACCGAGGTTGTGAAGCGAGGGACTGGACAGACTGCAGCGCTGCCCGGTTACCGGGTGGCGGGCAAAACCGGCACGGCACAAAAGCTCGACCAGAAAACCGGGCGCTATACGCGAAGCAAGGTGGTGGCCTCCTTCGTGGGTTACGTCCCTGCCGAAGACCCCCGGGTTGCCATCCTGGTCCTCATTGATGAGCCGGCCCGCTTCGCCTGGGGAGGGAGCATTGCCGCCCCTGTCTTTCGGGAGATCGCGAAGGAGGTGTTGAGCTATCTCGAGGTGCCTCCTGTCACCCGCAGGGACGAGCGGATAGCTCGGAGGCCGCATGAAGCGCTTACAAGCGTTAATTGACGGCTTTTCCTATACGCTCCTGCAGGGGGATTTGGACCAGGAAATCGCCGCGGTCGATTACAATTCACGGCAGGTGCGCCCTCAGAGCCTCTTTGTGTGCATGCGGGGAGCGCGGCATGATGGGCATGGATTCATCCCTGAAGCTGTCCGCCGGGGGGCCGTAGCGTTCCTCGTAGAGCGAGACGTTCGACCCGCGGGGGGCGGACCGGCACCCGGAACGATCCTCCAAGTCGGGGAATCGCGGCGCGCCCTGGCGCACGTGGCGACTCGCTTTTTTGACTGTCCGTCTCGAGAGCTCTGTCTCACGGGGATCACTGGGACCAATGGAAAGACCACGGTGAGCTATATCTGCGAGGCGGTGCTTCGAGCGGGTGGCCGGCGGGTCGGAGTTGTCGGAACAGTCGAGTACCGGTGCGAGGGGATCTATCGAGAGGCGGAGCGGACGACTCCTGAAGCTCCGGATCTGCAGGCGCTGCTCCGGTGGATGCTTGAGCAGGGCGCGGATGCCGCCGTCATGGAGGTTTCCTCTCACTCTCTCGCTCTGCATAGGGTGCAAGGGTGTGCCTTTGACGTCGCCGTCTTCACGAACCTGACCCAAGATCACCTAGATTTCCACGGGAGGATGGAGGAGTATTTCGAGGCCAAGGCGCAGCTCTTCACGATGCTCCGGGAGAAGGGAGGGGCTGCAGTTGTCAACCTGGATGACCCAGCAGGCAAGCGGCTCCGGGAGACGATACATGGACCGGTGATCACCTATGGTCTCACTGCTGAGGCAGAGGTGACCGCGGTGGCCCCCACCTATGATCTACACGGGATCCGGGCCACCATCCGCACTCCCTGGGGGGTGGGCGAGCTTCACTCTCCCCTCCTCGGCCGGCACAATCTGTACAATCTCCTTGCGACGGTCGGTGTCGGGGGAAGGCTCGAGATACCCATAGCGAGGATCCTGGAAGGTCTTGCGACGGTTCGCATCATCCCCGGCCGGCTGGAGCCGGTCGATTGCGGACAGTCCTTTAAGGTGGTGGTGGATTACGCCCATACCCCCGATGCCCTCGAGTGGGTCCTCCAGGCTCTCCGGGAGTTCTGCGTCGGTCGGCTTATGGTTGTCTTCGGTTGCGGAGGCGACCGTGACCGGAAGAAACGCCCCCTGATGGGGGAGGCGGCTGCGCGGTGGGCCGACCGGATCTTCCTCACCTCCGATAACCCCCGGAGCGAGGTGCCTGAAGCGATCTTGGAGGAGATTGCGACGGGGGTGAGAAGGGTGCCAGGAGGGGTGGAGAAGAGCACGCTGTGTGTTGATCGGCAAGAGGCTATTGAAGCGGCGCTGAAAGACGCCCTGCCGGACGACATTGTGCTCATTGCCGGCAAGGGGCACGAGCGGACACAGGTCGTTGGACAGCAGGTGATTCCCTTTGATGACCGAGAGGTGGCCCGTGAGCTCCTCGGGCAGCTCGGCTACCACCGGGATGGTTCATAGTTCAGGGTTGAGAGGTGAGAGGGAGGCGATTTCGGATTTCGAATTGCGAATTGCGAATTTCGAATTTGAGAGAACCGCGGTTTAAATCCGAAACCCGAAATCCCAAATTCGAAATTTCCCGGTCATCGGTCATCGAGAATTGGTGATGGATCAACTCAGTGTGAAGGAGATCGTGGCGGCCACAAAGGGGACACTGGTCGCCGGCGAGCCAGACCAGGGCGTGAAGAGTTTCTCCACCGACACCCGGTCCCTTGGGCCTGGCGACCTCTTCGTCGCTCTGAAAGGTAAAACCTTTGATGGCCATACCTTCCTGCCGCAAGCCCTGGCCAAGGGGGCCGTCGGGTGTGTGGTTTCCTGTCCAATCGGGTTTCCCCACCCCCCCAGCTTCGTCGTGATCCAGGTGGAGGAGACGCAATGGGCTTTGGGCCAGATCGCGCAGCACTGGCGGAGGCGATATCCGGTAAAGGTCGTGGTGATTACGGGGAGTAATGGGAAGACCACGACGAAAGAGATGACGGGGAGTATCCTCCGCCAAGGGTACCGGGTCCTGGTCTCTTCGGGGAACCTGAACAATCTGATCGGTGTACCCCTCACCCTGTTCCAACTCCGGCCAGAGCACCAGGTTGCGGTCCTCGAGTTGGGAATGAATGCCCGGGGTGAGATCCATCGCCTGGCAGAGATCGCGGAGCCCGAAGTGGGGGTGATCACCAACATCGGAGAAGCTCATCTCGAGTTTCTCGGCTCGGTGGAAGAGGTTGCGGAGGCGAAGGGAGAACTCCTCCCATTTCTCACGGGGGATGGTGTGGCCGTTCTGAACCTGGATGATCCGTATCTGAGCACCCTCCTCCCGAGGGTCCGGGGCGGTCTTGTCACCTTTGGCCTCAGCGCGCGGGCTGACGTCTGCGCGGAGCGGACCCGTGTCAGCCGTGACGGCCAAACCCATTTCACGCTTTGCGCTGGGGGGAAAAGACAGCGCGTTCGCCTCAACGTCCCAGGCCGTCTCAACGTGTCCAACGCGCTGGCCGCGGCCGCCGTGGGATCCGCCCTCGGGCTTGACCTGGATGCAATCGCCAAGGGGCTCGAATTGGCGCCGGCAGCACCCATGCGGATGGAAAAGGTTCTCCATCCTTCGGGGGCGGTGATCATCAATGATGCATATAATGCGAATCCGAGCTCCATGCAAGTGGCACTCGAGGCCTTCTTTCGCATGACGAACGCGGAGGAAGCCATTCTTGTGCTTGGAGACATGCTGGAGCTCGGATCGGTGTCGGAGACGGCCCACCGGAGGATTGGAGCGTTGGTGGCTCGAAAGCGCCCGGCATTCCTGATCACACTGGGAGAGAGGGCGCGGGCCATCGCCGAAGGGGCCGCGCTGAATGGATTTGACACCGGGAGGCTCCGTAGTTGCCGCGATCATGCGGAGGCCCAGGCTGCGTTACGGGCGCAGTTGAGTCGGGCCCCTTGGATCCTGTTGAAGGCATCCCGAGGGATGGGACTCGAGAAAGTCCTGGAGGGGCTGTAATGCTGTACCACCTCCTTTATCCACTCGTCGACTATCATTCGGTTTTCAATGTCTTCCGCTATGTGACCTTCCGCACGGCGGGCGCGATGATGACATCTTTGCTTTTCAGCCTTCTCCTGGGGCCATACATCATCGGGCGCCTTCGGGCGCTTCACGTGGGCCAGCAGATCCGGGAGGATGGCCCGAAGACGCATATGGGCAAAGCCGGGACACCCACGATGGGCGGGCTGCTGATTCTCGCGGCGGTCACCGGATCGACCCTTCTCTGGGCCAACCTCACCTATCGATTCGTCTGGCTCATCCTTCTGGGAACGTTGACCATGGGGGCGCTGGGGTTTGTCGACGATTACCTCAAGCTGAAGCGGACCAGCAGTAAGGGGTTGGCCCCGCGGTACAAATTTGCCTGGCAGATCCTCCTGGGGCTCGGCGTTGGCCTGTATCTCTATCTCGCCCCAGCGAACGAATTCACCACGCGACTCAGCATTCCCTTTGTCAAGTGGTGGGTTCCGGAGCTCGGAGCGGTGTACATCCTATTGGTGATGCTGATGGTCGTCGGATGTAGTAATGCCGTCAACCTGACCGACGGATTGGACGGACTGGCGACCGGACCCATGATTATGGCGTCTGGTGCCTACACCGTGCTGGCGTACATCGCAGGACATGCCACGATTGCGCGCTACCTCCAAGTGGTCTTCGTTCGGGAGTCGAGCGAGGTCACCATCTTTGCAGGTGCGGTCGTGGGGGCCTCGCTGGGGTTTCTCTGGTTCAATGCCTATCCCGCGCAAATCTTCATGGGAGATACCGGATCCTTGGGGCTCGGGACAGCCCTCGCCATATTGGCGGTCCTGACAAAGCACGAGCTGCTCCTGGTGATTATTGGGGGGGTCTTCGTCATCGAAACGGTGTCCGTCGTCCTCCAGGTCTTTTCCTATAAGACGACCGGTCGGCGGATCTTTCGTATGGCCCCCATCCACCATCATTATGAGCTCAACGGGTTAGCGGAACCTAAGATCTTTGTTCGGTTCTGGATTATTTCTTTCCTGCTGGCGCTTATTTCGCTCACGACACTGAAGCTCAGATAAGGAGTTCACATAGTTCATGGTTCAGGGTCGAGGTTTGAAAGTGAGGCGATTTCGGATTTCGAATTGCGAACTTCGGATTTTTTTGACCTCGGACTTCGGACGTCAGACCTCGGACCGTATCCCATGAACCATGAACTATGAACCATGAACGAGGAACGGTAATGGCGGACGAGCGGACGCTGGATGTCAAAGGGAAGAAGGTGACGGTGGTGGGGTTGGCACGCAGTGGTGCTGCCGCCTGTAGGCTGCTGGTGAGTTGTGGCGCGCACGTGACCGGGAGTGATCATCGTCCGGCCGAGCAAATCCAGATGGATCTAGATGACCTCAAGGGGAGAGGGGTGAGCCTTGAACTCGGATTCCATCGACCAGAGACCGTTCTCGACGCTGACCTCATTGTCGTGAGCCCAGGTGTCGATATGAACCTTCCCCTTCTCCAGCAGGCCCGATCCGGCGGGGTCCGGATCTGGAGTGAGGTCGAGCTGGCCTTTCGGGCTTCCGAAGCGCCGTTCGTTGCCATTACCGGGACAAACGGGAAGAGTACGACCACCACGCTCATCGGGCTGATGGTCAAGTACGCGGGGAAGAAGGCGGTCGTCGCAGGCAATATTGGGACCGCGCTATCAGACGTCGTGACCGGACTCTCCCGGGAGCATTGGGTCGTGGCCGAGATTTCCAGCTTCCAGTTGGAGACCATCGACCTCTTCCACCCTCGGGTCGCTGTGCTTCTGAATGTCACACCGGATCATCTGGATCGGTATGCGGACCTCTCCGAGTACCTGGAGGCGAAGGCCCGCATCTTTCTGAATCAGCAGCCACACGATACGGCGGTCTTGAACGCCGACGATCCGTTCACCGTCGAAGCCGCCGCCCAGGCCACGGCGAGGAAAATCTTCTTTAGTCAGCGTCAGGTCGTCAGGGAGGGGGCATTTCTGCGGGAGGGGACGCTGTCACTCCGCTTTGAAGGAAGAGATGAGACCATCTGTCACCTCAAGGAACTAAGGATCCACGGAGTCCACAACGTCGAAAATGCCTTGGCCGCCATCGCAGCTGCTGGCGTGTTGGGGGTTCCGTCTCACTGTATGCGGGCAGTCCTGAGACAATTTGGCGGGCTCGAGCATCGCCTCGAGATGGTGGCGGAGATCGGTGGGATCCGGTATGTCAACGACTCCAAGGGGACGAACGTGGGGGCCACGGCGAAATCGCTCGAGAGTTTCCCATCAGGGAAGGTTGTCCTGATCGCCGGGGGGCTGGATAAGGGTGCGGACTTCGGGCCTCTGGTTCCCCTGGTCAAGGAGCGGGTGAAAACAGCTATCCTCATCGGCCAGGCCCGGGAGAAGCTGCAGGCCGCTCTACAGGGNNGAGAAGCTGCAGGCCGCTCTCCAGGGGGTCTGCCCCATCCAGGAAGTCACGAGCCTGACGGAGGCGGTGGAAGTGGCGGCCACTTCAGCCAGTGCAGGAGATGTGGTCCTCCTCTCCCCAGCCTGTGCGAGCTTCGATATGTTCCAAGACTTTGAAGAGCGGGGAAGGGCATTCAAGGCGGAGGTCAGGCGGCTCAAAGATCGAGGGCAAAACGGGAATGCGGGGCGAGCACGATAAGATTCTTTTTTCCATCAGCCTGGTCCTCGTGGGCTTAGGAATTCTTATGGTCTACAGTGCGAGCGCCATTCGGGCCCAAGAGCAATTCGGGGATTCCCTCTTTTACCTCAAGCGGCAGATCATATGGGCGGTGGTGGGCCTGGCAACGCTGATCGGGGTCTCGGGACAGGACTACCGCCAGCTTCAGCGATGGGCAC
>JABAOH010004537.1_pt2 | contig 27600 bp, 33 predicted proteins | sample 7062181 | NCBI WGS metagenome assembly JABAOH01 (sample SAMN14538630, study PRJNA623070) | marine sediment metagenome | biome: marine biome [ENVO:00000428]; feature: marine pelagic biome [ENVO:01000023]; material: deep marine sediment [ENVO:00002113]; isolation source: pool of 5 deep marine...
TCTATCCAAGTTGTTGGGGGGACGAAGAAAATGACTCGAAAGATACTATTGAGGTACACCACCACAAAAGCAACGGAACCCATCTTAGCATCAGTAATCAAAGAAACTGAGGTCCTGCCCAATATTCTGTACGCTGAAGTCGGCACAAAAGGTGGAGAGATACTACTTTCAATCGATGCTCCTGACAAAGAGGTCGATAAGACAATCGCACTGTTCAAGCAAAAAGGCATTGAGGTTCAGGAGATTAAGCGCGCTATCCAGCTCGACCGCGATTCATGCTTCGACTGCGGGGCATGTCTCTCACTCTGTCCGACTGGCGCGCTGTACATAACTGACGACAAATCGGTCGAGCTTGACGAGAACAAGTGTATTTACTGTGAACTCTGCGTGCCATCATGCCCAGTACGAGCGCTCAAGCTATCGAAGTTTAGGTGATTCAAATGTACTCGCAAACTTGGTCCTTCAAGGAGACTAACCTCCATATAAAGTGCGACGATAAGTGGGCGATAGATTCTGCAATCAACGCCAGTCTACAGGCCCGAAGTGAAATCGAGCGATACGTCCTCGCACACCCGGAGTTTCGATGGTCGCTTGAGCCTCTGAGGCTAGATGGAGAACATCCAAGAATCATCGAGCTCCTGCTGAGAGCAGGTGAGCTGGCAGGGGTAGGGCCCTTCGCAGCTGTTGCCGGAGCCATCTCACAGGTCGCGGCTGAGGCGGCGCGAAGCGCAGGCGCCGAAAACGTGCTGGTGGAAAATGGAGGAGATATAGCCATAATTGGTGCTAGAGATTTCCGTGTAGGGATCTTCGAGGGCGATGCACAGAACTCCGGAAAAATAGGATTTCTTGTTCGGGCTGTGGAGTTGCCAACAGGAATCTGCACGAGTTCGGGAACAATCGGTCACTCGCTGAATTTTGGGCAGTCAGATGCCGTCGTAGCGGTTGCGCGCGAAACCTCGGTGGCGGACGCAGCAGCTACCTCAATAGCGAACGCAGTTAGGGGAGAGGATCTCAAATCTTCAATCAAGCATGGGCTGAGCCGGGCGAAACGCATCCAAGAAATTAGGGGATGTCTGATTGTGAGGAGAGAGCACATTGGCACTTGGGGCAAGCTCCCTGAGCTAATTCAAGTATCGCCAGAATCCCAAGAACTTTCAAACACCCGAAAAAAATATCAAGATTACAGGCTAGAGTAGGCGTTAATTTTATAGAACTTCAATGTGAGATGTAAAATTGATGACAATCACCGTGAGATTCTTCGCGGGATTTCGTGAAGCTACCGAGAAAAAACAGGAGAGCATTGAGGGAGTAAAAAATGTCACTTCCCTCCTTGAAGAGCTCGTCCGCAGGTTTGGAGAAAAGCTAGCCGAACTACTTTACTCCTCCGACAGACGAGAGCTCCGCAAAACTGTGAACATTTTGGTGAATGGCAGAAGGCTAGATTTCCTTCAAAAACTCAACACACAACTGAAAGATGGGGATGTGGTGGCGATATTTCCACCAGTTGCTGGGGGTTAGCTTACGCCAGAGGAGTTTGGACGATACAGTCGCCAGATGATTATTAGCGGCTTCGGCGAGACCGGCCAGCAAAAATTAAAGGTCGCCCACGTAGTTGTGGCCGGTATTGGTGGACTCGGGAGCCCAGCATCAAGTTATTTGGTCGCTGCAGGGGTTGGCCAAATTACGATCATAGATTCGCAAAGGGTGGAACTCAGCAACCTCAATCGACAGTTATTGCACTGGGAGCCAGATGTAGGCCGGTCAAAGGTTAAGTCTGCCACCGAGAAGTTGACGGCAATGAATTCAAACATCAAAGTCGATACCATATTTGAGCAGATAACTTCTGAAAATGTGGGCCGGCTCACCAAAGGGGTGGATTTAGTGGTTGATGGTATGGACAGTTACACTACACGTTATTTGCTTAACGAGGCATGCGTGCGAAACCGCGTCCCATTCATCCATGGTGCGGTCGAAGGATTGGTGGGGCAGCTAATGACGATCTTGCCAGGCGGGGGCCCGTGCCTGAAGTGTGCGATACCCAAGGAACCACCGAAGAAACCCTTTTTCCCAGTGCTCGGAGCGACTCCCGGGGTGATAGGGTGCCTGCAGGCAATGGAGGCGATAAAGCTCATAACAGGGGTGGGCAAGCCCCTTGTAGGTAGAATGTTGATATTTAACGGCATGGATATGACCTTTGACGAGATAAAAGTTAACCGGGACCCTAGCTGCCAAGTATGCGGCAGACAGAGCAGGTGAGATGCGTATGCCGCGGATACCAAAGGAAAGACTCGGGCGATACCTCAGTCTGAAGCGCGACTTCAAGGAGGAGCGCTACATCAATCTTCACCCCATCCAGCGAGGAGGGGTACTGACTTCAGAGGCGCGGAAGGCCCTACTCGAGTTCGGTGACGGTTACTCGACCTGCGACTGGTGCCCGCCGAAAGCAGCGAGGCTCGACGCGATCGAGCGCCCTCCCATAGCCCAGTTCATGCAGGACTTAGCTGAATTTTTGAAAATGGATGTAGCTCGAGTAGTTACGCGCTGCAGAGAGGCCAAGTTCATAGCGTTTACGACACTTGGGGAACCCGGAGACTACGTGGTCGTCGACGGCCTTGCGCACTACTCAACTTACATAGCTGCTGAACTCGCCAGACTCAAGATCAAGGAAGTACCCCATGGCGGCCACCCCGAGTTCAAGCTCGACTTGGATGCATACGCTGAAAAAATAGAGGAAGTCAAGCGAGAGACCGGGAAGCTCCCCGCGGTGGTGCTTCTCACCCACGTCGATTACCTCTACGGCAACCTGAACGACGCCACGATCGTGGGGGAAATATGTAAAAAATATGGGGTGCCCTTCCTGCTGAACGCGGCTTACACAGCAGGGGTGATGCCAATAGATGGAAAAAAGCTGGGCGCGGATATCATCGTATCTAGCGGGCACAAGTCATGGGCAGCGAGCGCCCCAACCGGAATTCTAGCGGTCAAGGAGGAGCTTGCTGAAAAGGTGCTGGCGCGCTCGAAAATCGTGGGGGACTGGAGCGAGCGCAAGTTCGGGCTCAAAGAGTATGCTTTGTTAGGTTGCACGGTAATGGGCGCGCCGCTCATCTCGCTGATGGCTTCATTCCCTCACGTAGTCGAGCGGGTCGAGCGCTGGCCCCAGGAGGTGGAGCAAGCAAGATACCTCGTCGAGCAGCTGGAGCGAATCGAGGGAACCCGACAGCTGGGGGTCAAACCCAAGCAGCACACCCTGATCCACATGGAGTCGGAGGGGCTCTACAAGGCGTCACATGCCCATAAGCGACGCGGGTTCTTCTTGTACGACGAGCTCAAACGCAGAAACATCGTTGGTATCCAGCCTGGGCTGACGAAGCACTTCAAGCTCAATACTTATGGGCTGACCAAACCAAAGGTGGAGCACGTTGCGAAGGCGTTTCTAGAGATAGCTAAGGATCAAGGTCTAACCATAGAGTGAACTTAGGAGGAAATTATTGTTGAAAAATTGAAAGGAGGTGCGAGATGGCTCAAGAGATACACCTAGTCCTGCTCTCCAACGACCCAGGCAGGGCCTACCCAGCGCTGATGCTAGCGCTCGGCGCCGCTGCCAAGGGGCTGAAGACGGAGATTTACTTCGCCATGAAGGGTTTGGACATCGTGCGCAAGGGGAAGGCCAAGGAGATAACTATGCCAGGAGTTCCGCCGCTGGGACAATTTCTTGACGACGTGAAGAAGCTTGGGGTAAAGCTCTGCGCCTGTGCTCCGTCAAGGCAGATGCTCGAACAGATGGGAATCAGCGAGCAAACCGTTGAGGGCGGAGTGAAGCTAGAAGACATGATGGGGTTCTTGGAGCGGGCGCTGCCGGCCGCGAAGGAAGGCGGACTCGTGCTGTTCATTTAAACGTAGCGGCTAATCAGGTAATGACAACGAATTTCAAGCCGCCGGACATTTACCTTAGAAACGAGAACTTACCGATAAATCTCGACTGATCATTTCCGCTGCTGTTTGACCCGTCGCGACCTGAAGAAGATGCGGTCCACGAAGCCGTTGAACTTCGACGGGGCATAGACCTTGACTATGAAAGTACCGATGACCAGCCAATAGCCCAAGTAAACAAACAAGGTGAGCCATTCCGGATCGAGGTAGAGCGTGCCTATCAGGCCCTGGATGACTATACCCACATCGCCCTTTTTGTGAAATAGAGGATAGCTGTTGTCGGGGTTGCGAGGCGGGTTGAGATCGTATGCTTTATCGCCCAGCCACCCAAGCTCAGTCCCGCTGTCCTCAGCTGCCTCGATGAGTTCGTGCGTCCCGTAGCTGAGAATTCCAGCGGCGAAAATCATCAGCAAGATACTCGTGACAGTGAAGAATTTGCGGATGGGTAGACGGCGGGACCCCCTCATAAGATAAAATGCGATGACGATGACGACGCCAAGCCCTAGGACCATGCCGATCATCGTCCCAGATGGATCGTTGACCATTGAGTTGGTGAGGAAGAGAACGGTCTCTAGACCTTCTCGGAAGACCGCTATGAAAGCCACAAAGGCGATTCCGATGAGGTATTTTGTAGTTATCGCGATGTCGATTTTATACTCTACTTCGCCCTTTATCTTGCGTGCATTTCGAGCCATCCAAAATATCATGTAAGTCAGCACGGCGACCGCGGTGTAACCAGCGATGCCCTCGAAGAGCTTCTCGCCTACACCGCTCAGCCCGCCGAAAGCCGCGAGAATCACCGCGCCGAGCGCCACGCTCAGAACTATCGCAGCGCCCATGCCCCACCAAACGTACTTCTTCAGGTCCACTCGCTTGATCTTGACTAAATATGCGACCACGATCGCCACTATCAATGCGGCCTCAAGCGCCTCCCTCAAGGTGATAACAAAGGGGTAAATCATTTCATCCCATTTTAGGTTATCACGAAAAAATTCATCCGCTTTCTGGCGGAATATATCGAAGCCGTTATCCCAGCCGGCCCCGCGCCAACTATTGTTAACTCATACATTACTCCACCTTGAACTTGAAACGGGACACTTCGTTTCTGAGTATGCACATATTACACAACAAATGTCGATAGGCGTTTGAATCAATTTTCCGCATCCATTGCACTTGTAAAACGACAGGCACGCATTTTCTGGGACTTCTATCTCCTGTATGTGCCCGCACATCGGGCATCGAATTTTCGTTACTAACATGGGGCGTCCTTCATGGTTTATTTTTCAGTCTTTTTGGTTAGATCTGCTCCGCACTCAGGGCAGAATTTAGTTTCCGAAGGAATACGGGATCGGCACTCGGGGCATATGACCAAGACTTTTGGGGTCTCGGCCATCCGGCTGGGCTGGGGCGGCGGAGAGGCGGCGAGCCCGACGATAAAGACTATAAATCCAATACCAGCCAGTCCTACTCCAATCGCAGGCAAGGTCATTATACCGTGCGTTTCTTCTTCGGTTGGCCAATGATGATGGTCCATTGTAAATGTGAACATCAAGATTGTGCCAATAATCATCAGGGCGACTCCGACAGCAACAATGTCAGATCTCACCTTATCACCCGAATTGTATTTTTATATGCGTGGGCGCAGTGCACGCAACAGAACATTAGGGTTTTCCCTTCAATCCGCTCTCTGTGCCCACCCTCGTAGACCTTGCAGCCGCAGTGAGCGCACTTCGTCAGCCTTGGTCCAAGCACAATCGAGACTAAGTCGCTGAACCGCGTCATGATCATAGCACAGGTTTTTCGCCCCTCGGGGGTCAACGCGTAGACTTTCTTTTTCTTGTCTCCAATCATCGTCGTCTGGCAGGTGACTAAGCCCTTCTTCTTTAGGTTCCTGAGCAGAGGGTATATCTGACCTGCGGACGGCTTCTTCCCCGTTTTTTCCCCTAGCTTGGCCATCAGCTCGTATCCGTGCCTCGGCGTCTCGTTTAGCAGTAGGAGCGTGTAAAATTTGGTGAGATTCGTAATGTGCTCTCGTTCCCCAACCATTTCTACACCAGTATCTAATAAGGAGTTCGATATATTTAAATATGATGTATCGTAAAAAAGAGTATAAGGAATCTTAAAAGGTATGGCGAAATGGTAAAAAAGAAGACTACCATCCGAATCAACGGGATGCACTGCGTGAGCTGTGCGCAGACTATCGAGAAGGCCCTGAAGAAGCAAGCGGGCGTCACGAGCGCAAACGTCAACTTTGCCACGGAAAAGGCCACTGTGGAATTCGATTCTGACAAGATTAGCATCGAAAAACTCGGGGGAACCATTCGGGGGACAGGTTATGAACCTGTAGGTATCGCACGTGAGGGTGAACGAACCCGCGAGATAAGCCTTAAACTCACCGGGATGACCTGCGCTTCATGTGCAGCCAAGATCGAAAAAGCGCTTAAAAGCGTGAATGGAGTTCGCCGCGCTAGCGTCAATTTCGCAACTGAAAAAGCAACGGTTGAATACGCCCCCGAAGTTGTGATGCTGATGGACCTCCGAAAAGCCGTCCAAGACACGGGGTACGACGTAAGTGAGGAGGAGGAAGTCGACAAGTCACTAGTGGAGATGCAGCGAGCGCGCATGCGCATGTTCGTGGGATGGGGATTTACCATCCCTATCATCATCTGGATGTTAGCCGAGATGATCTTCGGCGTGGCCTGGCCGAACTGGGAAATTTACAATTTAGGGATCATCCTGCTCGCCGTGCCTGTGATTTTCTGGGTGGGCCTACCAACGCTTCGTGCAGCTGTAAAAGCAGTTTATCATAAATCTGCTAATATGGATGTTCTCATCGCCATGGGGGCTACAATAGCCTTCCTCACTGGGCCGCCAATGTTCTTTGGAATTCCTATTCTGAACTATTCCGGCGTTGCCGCAATGATTATGGCATTCAATCTCACCGGCAGATACATCGAGACTAAGGCCAAGGGTAGGGCATCCCAAGCTATTAAGAAGCTCCTAATGCTTGAGGCCAAATCTGCGCGCATTCTCGTTAAGGGCAAGGAGAAAGAAGTTCCAATCGAGGAGGTAAAAGTCGGCGATGTAATGATCGTTCGCCCCGGTGAGAAGATCCCGACCGATGGAGTGGTCATCGAGGGCGAAAGTGCGGTCGACGAGTCAATGGCGACGGGTGAGTCAATGCCCGTGCATAAAAAGAAAGGGAACGAGGCTATTGGAGCCACAGTCAACCAGGAGGGCCTGCTCAAAATTAAGGCGACGAAGGTCGGGAAAGACACCTTCCTCTCGCAAGTAATTAAAATGGTTGAAGAGTGCCAAGGGACCAAGGTTCCAATCCAAGAGTTCGCGGACAGTGTTACTGGCTATTTCGTGCCCGCCGTGCTGCTGATCGCCACGACAACTTTTATCCTCTGGATGGTCGTGCCAAGTTTCATAGGGAGCATCGCCAACTGGGCACAATCGTTCCTACCTTGGGTCGACCCAATGTTGGGTGTGTTCACCCTCGCGATCTTCGCCACGGTCGCCGTGCTCGTCATCGCCTGTCCCTGCGCCCTTGGCCTGGCGACGCCTACCGCGTTGATGGTCGGGAGCGGCCTGGGTGCAGAAAACGGCATCATTATCCGAAAGGGCGAGGCCATCCAGACGCTCAAGGACGTGCACACGATCGTCTTCGACAAAACTGGTACAATCACTCAAGGCAAGCCAGCGCTGACCGATGTCGTCGCGATGGAGGATTTCGCCCAGCGCGAGGTTCTGAGGCTGGCGGCGAGCGTCGAGGAGGGCTCCGAGCACCCCATCGCTAAAGCCATAGTCGAGGGGGCACGCACCAAGAAGGTCAAGCCCGCGAAGCTCAAGGGGTTCAAGGCGGTGAGAGGTAAAGGTGTTCGAGCCACCATCGATGGCAAACAAATCTTGGTTGGAAATCGGCTCTTACTGAAGGAGGCCGGCATAAACGTCGATACATTTGAGGGTAAACTGAAGCGCCTTGAAGACGAGAGCAAAACTGCGGTGCTCGTCGCCTCGGGTAAGAAGCTCGCCGGAATCTGCGCGGTGGCTGACACGCTGAAGGAGGACTCGGTACAAGCGATCAAAGAGTTGCACAAAATGGGGCTAAAGAGCGTCATGATCACGGGTGATAATCCAAGCACCGCTAAAGCGATTGCAAAACAGGTGGGAATCGACCACGTACTCGCGGAGGTGCTGCCCGACCAAAAAGTTGCGGAAATCAAGCGCCTACAAGGGGAAGGCGGTAGCATGGTGGCGGCAGTAGGCGATGGAATAAACGATGCACCTATGCTAACACAAGCTAATGTTGGTATAGCGATTGGTACGGGCACGGATATCGCAATTGAGGCTGGCGACATCATCCTAGTGCGCGGCGATCTCTCGAGTGTGGTGAGCGCGATAAAGCTCTCCCGGGCGACATTTCGCAAGATCAAGCAGAACCTCTTCTGGGCATTCGGCTACAACACGGCGGCAATACCGCTCGCGATCTTCGGGCTGCTCCACCCAGTCATAGCGGAGATAGCGATGGCGACGAGTTCGGTAAGCGTGGTGTCGAATGCCAACTTGCTCCGAAGGACAAAGATTCGGCCTTCATACTCATCGTGAAAACCGGAAGGAGGTGGAGAAATGGCGAAGGATTCGGTATGCGGGATGGACGTGAACGAGGCGAGGGCTGAGCACAAGGCAAAGTACAAGGGTAAGACCTACTACTTCTGCGCCCCTGCGTGCAAAGCCGACTTCGAGGCAAACCCGGAGAAGTACGTGAAGGGAATGAAAGCGCATCACCACAGCGGATAGGATTTATCACAGAAAGAGCTAGCCCAATTTAAACCCGCCATCCAAAAGAGCCAGCGTTGCGAAGTTAATTTTTCCACCACTTTCTTTACGATTGGAAATGTCACTAACGCCACGGGTAGCCCAATAAGAAATCCAATCCCAAGTCCTCTAAACCATTTTTGTAAAAAGTCAAGGGAAAACCGATGTTTTATGTAGGTAAGTATAAATAATATGAAAAATGCAATCACCACTGACATGAAAAATGCGGTCAAACTGTAGCATATTTTTTATCGATTTTGATGTCCGCACTCCTTTAGACTGCTCGCCAGTTGTTCAACTTTCCTCCTAATCACGTCTCTGACCTCGAAATTTTTCGATGGACTTACCAATTGGGTCTTTTATTCCCCCGTCTTCGGTCTCAACAATCACGCCAAGGCAGACTTCGCCGACCGCGCAACCCATCGTGATTATTCTATCGGCAGCATCGAGCATTTCGAGGGTTAACAACTTTGGTTTACCCTTAGTGATATCAATCTCAACTTCTTTCATCACCTGGATTGCAAGCGGGTTCACGCTCGAGGCTGGCCTCGTCCCAACGCTGCTCGCCTTTGCCGCCTTTGACATCTGATTGAAGAAAGCCTCCGCCATCTGGCTGCGGCAAACGTTCTCCACGCACATAAACAGAACTTTCTTCAAGATCTGCACTAACTGGCAACTTTGTCGATGACCGCAGCGAACCCAGCTAAAATTCCTGAGATGGTCTCCCCGAACCGCTTCCTGTCAAGGGCAACTTTTTCCAGCCCATTTGGGAACTTGACCATCAGGACCAGGTCAAGCCAGTTCTCGCGGGGAATAACTGTACTTTCCCCACCCAACCCCACAAGCAACTCCTTCACCACTTCAACCGATTTTTGGGCCTCCTGCTCCGACTTGAACTTCATCGGATAGTGAATGGTCGCGGCGGCCATGAGTCCCCGCTCGTCCTTGTTGAGGTAGAACCTGAAGACCTTTCCCCCGAAATCGCCGTAGAAGTGGTCGGCGCCCTTGTCAAACCCGAGCTCGACAAACGCCGCCTTCAAATGCTTTGGAATCTCGTCCATGATGCATCCGCAGAGCGCCGTCGCTAGCGTGGGCTCAACTAGCATTCCAACAAGCTTGACGAAAGTTTCGAACGGGATGCCGAGCGCCAGCTCATTTTCTTTATAACCCGCGATGCCCCTCGCCCCCCCGCAGAGTAGTGTCAGGTTAGGCTTTTTCTCCATATAGGGCAGGGCCGTCGCCTCCCCAGCTATCGCTGAGGCCTCACACGTCATGCTCGCCTCGAGCCGTTTTCTGATCGCTCGGTATAACACCTGTACAATCTGCATCATTCGCTCTGGGTCTGTTATCGTCACTACCACATCTGGCTCCTGCTCAATTTTCTCAAGGGGTGCAACCAAAACCGACTTCGTTCTCGCCGGCTTAACCCTAGGGTAGATATCCACGTACTTCGGCTCCGTGAAGCCCAAAATTACCCGGGCGGTGAAGTTGTGGAGGTCGTTCTCGGTTATCAAGTAGGACTCGCCCTCGTGTGCTGTCTTCCGCACGAACCCACAGAATAACGAGGGGGTCTTGGGTCGTGGCCCACTGATCACCTCCTTGTCTGAGATTTTTATCCCTACAGGACTCGTTGGGAGCTGGAAGAACTTCCTGAACTTCTTTGAAAGTTCTTCGTTCTTCTTCACTTATTCCACCTCGACACCGTAAGCTCGGGCGATTTCGTGAAACGCATCGGCGACCTTCTGGAGCTGCTCTTTGGTCAACCCGTAAGTGTTGAGCTTTATCATCTTAGTCATCCCGGCGTGGATGCCCGCAATTTTTCTCTTCTTGAGCTCTTCGTAGAGGAAGAAACCCCTCCGTGGCTGTTTCTTCGCGACTTTGTGGAAGGACGGGGTCTCAAAGGTTACCAACGTATGTTGTCGTGGGCGCTCCCCAAGTTGGTGGAAGTCCTTGATACGTTCGAACTCCTTGACCAACCACCTAACCTTTTCCACTTCCTCGCCCCAATGCTTGACCCGCTCGACCACATGCGGGAAGCTCGCCATCAGCGTCGCGATGGGGGCTCCGAAGACCGGTGGGCACCCAAAGAGGTAGACATCCTTCTTGGTGAAAGCACGGCCGCTCCATGGACCTTTAATCGTCGAAGTTCGGAATACCTTTCCCGAGAACTCATAAGTAGTGGCGAGCATTCCAATGGGACCGCTTGACGCCCACGATTTATGCCCACTGCAGACCAGAAAATCAACCCCTAGCTTCTTTCCATTGACAGGCATCACGCCAGCGGAGTAAGCCGCGTTGAGAACGTAGGGCACCCCGTATTCCTTTGCTATCTTTCCAACCTCAGCGGCGTCAGCGAGGTTCCCGTAACGGTAATCAACGTGAGTTAGTAAAACCGCCGCGGGGAGTTCTCCCGTTTCTCGTTTGACCTCCTCGATCTTCGCCTCGTAATCACCTATTTTTATTTTGAATTCAGGATATCCTCCGTGGGGTACTTCGACTATTTTGAGGTCGTTGACTTCAGCTGCGATGTATGTAGTGTAATGCGCGAGCGAGTCAATCACGATTGTGTCACCCGGCTCCGCAATGGACTTGAAGATCGCCTGCTTCGCGCCCCGGGCCCCAGGTGTGAACTGGACTTCATCCATGTTCAAGAACTTCGCGACATCGCCTGCAAAATCTAGAATAGGCGGTGCCTTTACGAGATCTATACGACCCTCGAGACAGAGGTCGCAAGTACTATATCCATCACCGAAGGAAAGCAAGGTCTTTTTGGACTCGGGCGGCAACACCCCGCCGCGCTGGATGGGGTGAATGTTAATCCAGCTCTCATCGATAATCCGGCGAAGGTTTTTGTATTTGTCGACATTTATTTTAACCATTCGCTCACCTTAACATTCACAGACTATAACCTAAATACTTTCTTTACAAATTGGGAGTGGTTAGTAAAGATGGCCGAAGAACTCGCCGAGCGATTGCTCCGACAGCCCCCGACGACCGTGGTTGACTTGGTCATGACCGCGAAGGGGCTGAAGACAGGGGCGGAGATTATACGAAAGCAGCGGGACGAAGAGCTTGAACGGATCATCAATGAAATGGGACTCGTCTATGAGTGGAAGGATGGGCTCTACCTTGTCGCTCGCTCAAAGGAAGACATAGCCAATCAAGGCACCGACTCGGTCTCGCGCGGCAGGTGGTTCGGCATACCCGAGTGCTGCATCCAGAACTACCAAGGGAAGGACAAGGAGGAGCTTCGCAAGCGGCTTTCGCTCGAGGAACTCAAACTCCTCGAACAGGACGAGAGCACCCCAGACGAGTTCTACTTGGGATTCATGGGCTACATCCCCCACAGCATGCGTTGCCAGGCCACGCTTGAGCGAGGAATAAAGGCGCGGGCCATCCTCGAGGGGATCGACCCCCGCCTCTGGACGAAGTTCAGGAACTTCCACATCCGGCGCAGCTTCGCGCAGTACGGCGGGGAAATCAAATCCTGGCGTGAAGCGAAATAGCTCCGACAGCGATGACATAGATATCTCACATCCAATCGGTGATTTTTTAATATAACTGTGAGTAATGATAATACTTTTAAAGTATAACTGGAGTAAACTAAGTTTGAGGGTGTTAAAATGGGCAACGTGACCGGACTGAGATGCCGAGAGTGTGGCGAGAGCTACCCAAAGCGCCTCATCCATGCATGCAGCCTGTGCTTCGGCCCACTCGACGTCGCCTACGACTACGAGACGATTGCCAAAGTAGTATCGAAAGAATCAATCGCCCGCGGACCGCCGACCCTCTGGCGCTACCGAGATCTCCTGCCCATCGATCAAGATGCCTCAATTGTTGATATAGGTGTGGGTTTCACCCCGTTACTGCGAGCCGACAATCTCGCTCGCGAACTCAGCCTCAAAGAGGTTTACGTGAAGAACGACTCGGTCAACCCCACCTTCTCTTTCAAGGATCGGCCTTCAAGCATCGCGGTTTCTAAGGCAATCGAGTTCGGCTCTCCGGCAGTGGGTGCTGCCTCAACAGGCAACCTTTCTGGAGCGATGGCCGCACATGCTGCCAAAGCTTGCCTGCCGTGCTTCATCTTCATCCCCGAGGGCCTAGAGATTTCGAAAGTCGCTCAGACGCTCTCCTACGGCGCACATGTCATAGAAGTCAATGGCACTTACGACCAAGCGAATCGGCTCGCCACCGAGATAGCCCTTACGAGCAACATCGCCTTCGCAAACATCAACGTCCGCCCTTACTACGTCGAGGGCTCTAAGACACTGGCGTTCGAGGTCTGTGAGCAGCTAGGTTGGAAGGCGCCCGAACATATCATCGTGCCCGTTGCTTCGGGAGCTCTTCTTCATGCTGCTTGGCGGGGACTCAAAGAGCTGGAGGAAGTCGGGCTCATCGATGGGTGGAGTACCCGAATCTCTGCCGCACAGGCCGAGGGCTGTTCTCCAGTAGTTCAGGCTCTGTTGAAAGGGGCGAGCGAGATAACCCCCGTCGAGAAGCCGGACACCATCTGCAAATCGCTTGCCATAGGCGACCCTGCCGACGGGTACTATACCATCCAAGTTGTGCGTGCCACACGGGGAACTGGAAGGGCGCCTAACGACGAGCAAATCCTTAATGGAGTCAAACTGCTCGCAAAAACCGAGGGGATCTTCACCGAGCCAGCGGGTGGGACCGCCGTGGCAGCACTCAGGCAGCTCGTGGAAGATGGCGAGGTCGAGCGCGACGAGCAAGTGGTGCTCTACATCACTGGGAACGGACTGAAGACCCAAGAAAGCATCGCCTCTGCGTTGCCCAAACCGTTCAAGATTGGGCCAACAATTGAAAATTTTAGGGAGCTGGTCAACAAACTTCAAACTCCTGGAGTAAAATGGTTGAAGGGGATGTAAAATGGTGAAAGTGAACGTGAAATTTTCGGTGATGTTTAAGGATGCGACAGGAACAACCGGGATCACTGTGGATACAGCAGGCGAGACAGTAAAGGATCTCATCGACGCTCTGATAAAACAGTTTGGATTGCAATTTAGCGAGCGAATACTCGACGCGAAGACGGGCGGAGTCCGGAGGTTCATCAACATCTTCGTCAACGGCAAGGACATCCGAAATCTACAGGGAGTCGACACAAAGCTTGAGGAGGGGGCCGAGGTAAGATTGATTCCTGCGGTCGCGGGCGGTAACGAGTTTCTCGGCTTTACCCAAGACCAAATCGTACGCTATAGCCGGCAGATAATCCTGAAGGAAGTCGGCGGTGCGGGCCAAAAGAAGCTCATGCGGTCGAGCATCCTGGTGGTCGGGGCAGGGGGTCTCGGCTCGCCCGCCTCCCTCTACCTCGCTGCAGCAGGCGTAGGAAAGATTGGGATCATCGACAGCGACCGGGTCGACCTGAGCAACCTCCAGCGGCAGCTCCTCCACACGAATGACGACATCGACCGACCGAAGATCGAGTCCGCCAAAGAGAAGCTCTTAAAGATAAACCCTGAGATAGAAGTCATCGCCTATAAAGAGAGGCTTACAGCTGACAACGCTTTAAACATCGTCGGGGGATGGGACTTCGTACTCGACGGGAGCGATAACTTTCCCACAAAATTTCTTCTAAACGATGCTTGCGTGCTTAAAAATGTCCCATTCTCCCACGGCGGCGTCCTACGTTTCGTAGGGATGACGACAACGATCCTCCCCGGTAAGGGGCCCTGCTACCGCTGCCTGGCGCCCGAAGCCCCACCTCTTGGGATGATACCGACCTGTCAAGAGGCCGGGGTGCTGGGGGCGGTATCAGGCGTGATTGGGACAATCCAAGCCACCGAGATCTTGAAATACCTGCTCGGCGCTGGTGATCTCCTAGTCGGGCGCATCCTCTTCTTCGACGCGCTCGAGATGCGCTTCGAGGAGTTCGAGCTAAAGCGAGACCCGAAGTGCCAAGTCTGCGGAGACCAGCCCATTATCAAGGACCCATCCCAAGTGGACTACGGTCATGTCTGTGAGGTGCGATTCTAATGGTTGAATACAAGGTCGACCGAAAAATCGACATCCGTGGTGACGTTTGCCCTTACACCTTCGTCAAGTCCAAGCTCGCCCTCGAGGACCTCAAGAGCGGCCAAGTATTGGAGGTAATCGTCGACCACGCCCCCGCGACCGAGAATGTGCCGCGTAGCATTGAGAGCGAGGGGCACAAAGTGCTCGAGGTCGCAAAGATAGGCGAGCACGAGTGGCGAATTGTCATCCAGAAAGCCTAGCGAGTCTCGATTTCCAGCTCTTCGACTTTGTTTTTTTTCAAAATGTATGCTTTTCGTTCTAAAACCCGGTCCTTCACCACGCTCAAAATCAGCCACGCTACCTCTGGCCATAGTTTCATTATCTCTGCATCACGCGCACTCACGTAAGCATGAATGTTAGGGTGGGAGTGGTAGACCCCGACAAGCTCGAACCCACTCCGCTCTGCGCGGTCGACTGCCTTAAACACGAATTCAGGATCTGCCTCGAACGCAACGGGAGACCCGAGCACGTTCTCTGCCTCTACGATCTCCTCGACCTCAATTGCGTCCTCGCTGGACTTGCCAAAAAGCATGCCACAGCACTCGCGGGGAAAATTCTTTAGTGCGTGGGCTTCGACCGCCTTTAGGTCCGCGGGTTTTAGCTTGAGCTTCATCCGCCCCCCAACTAATTCGCAGTCCCGCTAAAAATAGCTCGTTTTGAGTTATTCGGATAACGCTTACTCGACCTGCTCCCGCCATACATACATCTCAAAGGGATCATTAGATTTTGTAAGTTTTGGTTTACATGCCTCGCGGTTTAAGGGAACGTTTGTTCTACCCGGCCTAACCTAGCGGCTTTCTGAGATACCTCAATAGATGCTCCTGACCTAATGCTCTCAACCTTTTCCCGATTAACTTCTTTAACTCGGGAACGCCCTCGTCAGTCTTAGCTGAAATCGGAACCACGACATCGAGCCACTGGCGCCAAGGTTTGAGTAGGCCGAGCTTCTCGCATACATTGTCGAGCACATCATCGCGCTCCTCAGGATAGATAAGGTCGATCTTGTTCACGACAACGATTGGGTGGAGTTCGAGTTCCTGCAAAAACTGAAACATCTCAACGTCCACTGGCACCTGACTCCTCCGTTCCCACCGTTCTACAATCTCGCCGAAAGCGCGGGCATCAAGCACCTCGAGTGCAAACATGACTTTTCGCCGATTTCTCTCCAAGTAGCGCACAATACTCGTCTTTATTTCCTCCTGCCTTTCGTGGCTGACACCCACCATAAAGCCGAAGCCCGGCATGTCAACCAGCTCGAACTCGCCGCATCGATAACGGTAAGGCCTGCGCGTCACCCCGGGCCGCTTGCCCACCCGAACCCGCTTTCCCGTAAGCTGCTTGATCACGCTAGACTTTCCAACGTTCGAACGGCCGACTAACACAATCTCCATCTATTCCCCGATTACCACTATGGCAACTAAACTATAGTAGCAATTTATATGAATGTATATTCATATTTAGCAGGCGAAAATATGGTCGAGCGAAAGTTGGGCGTATTCGAGAAATACCTTACAGTCTGGGTCATAGTCTGCATAATTGCTGGGATAGTCCTAGGTAGGTTCCTTCCCGGGTTAGCTCAGACGCTCAGCAATATCCAGTACGCCAACGTTTCAATCCCGATTGCGATTTGCCTTTTCTTCATGATTTATCCGATAATGGTCCAGATCGACTTCAGAAAAGTAATCCAAGCGGGAAAAACCCCAAAACCCGTCGGGATAACGCTGTTCGTGAACTGGCTAATCAAGCCTTTCACCATGGCCTTATTCGCTTGGCTCTTCATGTCAGTGATTTGGGCCCAGTTCATAACTCCTCAGATGGCCTCAGAGTACGCGGCGGGAATGATACTCTTAGGTGTTGCACCATGTACTGCGATGGTGCTGGTCTGGAGCTATCTCTCCCGAGGCAATATGGGGCACACTCTGGTTATGGTCGCCATAAACTCTCTGATTATGCTAGCACTCTATGCGCCCCTCGGAGGATTTTTGCTTGGCGTCGCGCAGATTCCGGTTCCGTGGATTACAATCGCGTTTTCCGTCGGAGTTTACGTCGGGCTACCGCTGGTGGCGGGCTACTTCTCGAGGAGGGAGCTTCTGCGAAGGAAAGGGCGCGAGTGGTTCGACGGTTTCTCCTCCCGCCTCCACTACGTCTCGATCACCGCCCTTCTCATCACACTCGTGGTGCTATTCAGCCTGCAGGGGGATGTAATACTTCAACAACCACTGGTCATAGCGATGATCGCTCTGCCCCTGATGATTCAGACTTTCCTGATATTTTGGGTGAGCTATGGTATATCCAAAGCAGGAGGGCTGACCTACGAGGATGCTGCTCCCACATCGCAGATAGGCGCGAGCAACCATTTCGAAGTTGCGATTGCTGTGGCGACGGTGCTCTTTGGCCTCAACTCTGGAGCCGCGCTCGCGACTGTGGTGGGGGTGCTGATTGAGGTTCCCATCATGCTCACACTGGTGAAAATATGCCTTCGAACCCAGTATTGGTTCCCGAAAAGTGGGGGTGAGTAAAATTGACTGATGAGCAACTTCGACTACTCAAATGCGTGGCGGATGAAACGAGATTTCAGATACTCCTGACATTAAAAAACGGCGAACGTTGCGTATGCGAGATTATGGACGAGCTCGACAAAGAGCAATCGTTGATATCACACCACCTGCAGGCCCTGCGTAAGTGCGGCCTCATCGATAGACGGCGCGAGGGAAAAAAGATAATGTACCGACTTTCGGACCCTTCGATTTTGGGATTCTTAGTCGATGTCAAGGAACTATCCAAGAGACTCTGCTAAAGCGTTTCAGCGCTAGTCGCTTGCGCCGGGCGGAAAAATCGCGACCTCGTCCTTATGCTTGAGCTTCGTGTGAATTCCGCGGATATGCTGAATCCTTCGGCCGTTGAGCAGGATGTTGAAATTCTCCTGAAGCTCCCCCGTTGTCGGGTTAAGGATCATTTCGACCACTCGGGGGTGACGTCGGCCGAGCTTCATGAACAAGGTGTCGACGGTCTCGTCATCACCAATCGAAACTTTTATCGTGTCGGCGCCAGCCTTCTCGCGCAGCTCACCGTGCAACTTGACTACCACTTCCATCTATACAATCCTCGCTATTTCCACACCCGAAGGCTCAACTGTAGCGATGGAGGACGAACGCTAAAAGGTTTTCGGAGACAAAGCCTAATAAATACGTTGCCCTCCCCGCATTCGGCCCAAAATACCTCAAACCTTTTATGCCAACTTCGTAAACAACAAGTGGTGAGGAAATGAAAGTCGTGCTCGCATACAGTGGAGGACTGGATACTAGCGTCGCGGTCCGTTTACTTCAGGATAAGTACAAGGCCGATGTCATCACAATTTCCGTTGATGTCGGGCAGGATCCCAAAGAGCTAAAGGAAATAGCAGTGAAGGCGAAGCAGTTGGGTGTTATCAAGCACGTTCACGTCGACGCGCGCAAAGAATTCGTCGAAGAGTATATCTTCCGCAGCATCAAGGCGAACGGGCTCTACGAGGGCTATCCCCTTTCTACAGCTCTCGCCCGTTATCCAATCGCGAGCAAACTCGTTGAAGTCGCGCGTAAAGAAAAGGTCGATGCCGTGGCGCACGGTTGTACAGGTAAAGGAAACGACCAGTTTCGTTTCGATACAACCATTGCGATCAAGGCTCCCGAACTCAAAATCATTGCACCAATTCGAGAACTTAACCTTGACCGAAAGTGGGAGCTCAAGTATGCGCAGAAGAAGAAAATCCCCCTTACAAAAGCAGGTAAGTCCTACAGCATCGATGAAAACCTCTTAGGACGCTCCATTGAGGGAGGTGTGCTCGAAGACCCCGCACATGCTCCACCTGAAGAGATTTACGTGTGGACCCGCCCACCCGAAAAAGCTCCCCCGAAACCGCGAATCGTTGAAATCGAGTTCAAGAAAGGTGTACCGATTGCTATCGATAAAAAGCGCATGGACGGTATCCAACTCATAACCAAACTAAACAAGATAGCCGGAGAGTATGGCGTCGGCAGAATCGAACTCATCGAAGATCGAATCCTCGGGCTGAAGGCGCGGGAGAACTATGAAGCACCGGCGGCGATTGTCCTAATCCAAGCCCATCGAGCGCTTGAGCAACTCGTGCTGACAAAAAAGGAGCTGGCATTTAAGCAGTTAGTCGACCAAACTTGGGCGGACCTAGCGTACAGTGGGCTATGGTTCGACTCTCTACGCGAAGACTTGGATGCCTTTATCGATAGCACGCAAAAAAGAGTTACTGGCAAGGTAAAGGTTGAACTCAACCGCGGCAACTCACGCGTTGTGGCCCGCAGCTCGACTTACTCCCTCTACGACAAGGGGCTTGTTTCATTTGAGCGCTACGGTTTCGACCAGCGCGATGCAATAGGGGTGACCAAATTCCATGCACTTCAGAGCAAGATCCTACACAAGCGGAAGGGGATTAAGTGATTCGCCGGGGACGCTTTGAGCGAGAAATGGACCCTCTGGCTAGCGAGTATATCTCCTCGATGGAAGCTGATGCTCGGATTTTCTACTCGGTCGTGCAAATTAACATAGCTCACACAATTATGCTCGCTGAGCGCAGGATTATCGACGGCGCAAACGCGGCCACCATCCTCCAGGCGCTCTACAAGCTCCATGAGCAAGGCGTTGGTGGGTTGGATCGTCGCCCAGAGCTCGAGGACATCCACATGGCAGTTGAGGATTTCGTGACCAAAGCGACGAGCGAAGAAGTTGGAGGCAAGCTCAATACTGCGAAGAGCCGCAACGACCAGGTTGCCACGGCGATCCGTTTGACCCTGCGCAAGAACCTGCTTGATGTTGAGGAGAGGCTGCTCGAACTAGTGAGTACATTGATTGCACTCGCCGAAAAAAATATTGATACGATAATGCCTGGCTACACCCACCTCCAAGTGGCTCAACCCACCACCTTCGCGCACCACCTCACCGCCTATGCTTTCGCCTTCCTCCGTGATGTCGAGCGCATCGAACAAGCCTACGATGTCACGAACTCATGCCCGATGGGGGCCTGCGCACTCGCGGGGACGAGCTTCCCCATCGATCGTTTGCGGGTGGCACACATGTTGGGTTTTAAGCGCATCGACGAGAACACCATGGACGCCGTCAGTTCACGCGATTTCGCCCTGCAGGCCATGAGTGCCCTAGCAATCGCAATGGCTAACCTTAGCAGGCTGGCCGAGGAGCTCGTGCTCTGGAGTTCAGCGGAATTCAACCTCATCGAATTGCCCGAGGAATTCGCGGCGACAAGCAGCGCCATGCCTCAGAAGAAAAACCCAGTCGTAGCCGAACTCGCGCGCGCAAAGGCTGGGCGTGTTTTCGGGAACCTCTCAGGGGCCTTTGCGGTGATGAAGGCCATCCCCCAATCTTATAACCTCGACCTTCAGGATCTAACGCCCTCACTGTGGAACTCCGTCGACGAGGTGAGGGATGGCACGGAAGTGATAGCAAAACTAATCAGCGCAGCCGAGCCAAATCGAGAGCTCATGCGCATGCGGGCTGAAGGGGGATTCGCGACCGCGACCGAACTTGCCGATGCGCTTGTGTGGAAGGGGTTGGCCTTCAGGGATGCCCACGCAATCGTTGGAAGACTGATTGCCCACGCAATCAAGGAGGGTCGAGCTCCAGGAGAGCTGAAAATAGAAGATCTGCAGACAGCGTCGAAGGAAATTCTCGATAAGGAGGTTCAACTAACGCCCGAGGAGCTGAGAGAAGCTCTCGACCTCAACAAATGCATCGCTGCCCGAAAGCTGCCCGGTGGCCCCGCGCCAAAAGCTGTTAAAAATCAACTCAAGTTAGTGAAACGAGAAGCAAAATACCGCGCAAAGCTTACGCGCACCCGAAGGCGAGCAATTACAAAAGCAGAGGTAAAGTTATTGAAGGAGGCCAAGAGGCGTTCGCGATGAAGGTCACGGCTGCGGTAGTCGGAGCATCAGGCTACACTGGCGTGGAACTCTTCAGGTTGCTCGCCGGCCACCCCGAGGTAAATCTCATTGGAGCCTACGACATCCAAAACGTCGGGAAACTTGTGGGCGAGATCCATCCAAACCTTCGTGAAATAGTTAATCTGAAGATAGTGAAACCCAACTACGTGAAAATCGGAAAGCAGGCTGATGTCGTCTTCGTAGCTACCCCCCACCGTGTCGCAATGAAATTTGTGCCAAAGTTGCTCAAGGGGAAAACGAAGATAATCGACCTCAGCGCGGACTACCGATTCGAAGACGTTAAGGTGTATGAGCGATTCTACACCAAGCACGAGAGTCCAATGGTCAAAGGAGTTTATGGGATACCTGAGCTTCACCGCGCGAAGATCAAGCGTGCACGCCTCGTCGCAAATCCGGGGTGCTACCCGACAGCCGCAATTCTTAGCTTGGCACCGCTAGTCAAACAACGCCTAATTGACCTCGACCACATCGTAATCGACGCTAAGACTGGAACCTCGGGTGCGGGTGCCACACTTAGCGAAGTGACCCATCACCCCCTCGTATGCGCAAACATTCGAGCTTACGCCGCGACCACCCACCGCCACGCCCCTGAAATCGACCAAGAGCTGAGCAAGCTGGCCGGAGGAAATGTCAAAGCCCACTTCACACCTCATCTCATCTCAATCGTGCGAGGAATCCTCTCGACAGCACATGTCTTCCTGAAAAAATCGGTTAGTAAAAAATCATTACTTGACCTCTACCGAAAGTTCTACGCCAGCGAGCCCTTCGTGCGGGTAATTGAGGAACTACCGCAGGTAAACTTCGTGGTTGGATCAAACTACTGCGACATTGGATTCGAACTTGATGCAGCAGGCAATCGACTTGTCGTAGTTTCGGCCATCGACAATCTCGTTAAGGGCGCCTCGGGACAGGCTATTCAAAACATGAACTTGATGTTCGGATTTGATGAAACAAAGGGATTAGAGGTTCCAGCGTTGCGACCATGACGGCCCCTATGAATGAAGCCAAAAGATTCTAGCTCGAAAAGATTAAAGTCGTCCTCGCACTCACTTTATTGGTGCTTGCATGATCACTGTGCTCGAGGGCGGTGTGACAACAGTCCCTGGATTCCTAGCAGCTGGTGTACGAGCGGGAATCAAGCGCCGCGGACTTGACATGATGTTACTCGCAAGTGAAGATGGGCCAGTTACAGCCGCGGGGGTCTTCACCACAAATTTAGTGAAGGGCGCCCCGGTGCTCGTGACAATGAAACACGTGAAGAACGGCGAGCTCGCAGCGATGGTCGTGAATTCGGGGAGCGCGAACGCGTACACAGGTAAGCGGGGGTTGCAGGACGCGCTTCGGATGGCTCGCCTTGTGGCGCGCCTGCTGAAACTCCGCACCCGTGATGTCGCCGTTGCATCGACGGGCCTAATAGGCTTACGCTTGCCCATGCGGAGAATCGAGACTGGAATCCGTGCGGCCGTCGAGGAACTCTCGAATTCACGCGAGGCAAGCCTGAGCGCAGCCAAGGCAATCATGACCACTGACACCAAACCCAAGGAAATCGCCATTCGAGTCGACCTCGAGGATGGGACCCCTGTAACTATCGCGGGTATGACAAAAGGCGCCGGTATGATTCACCCAAATCTACAAACCGCAACCATGCTCGCATTTATCGTCACCGACGCCGTGGTGAACCCTGTAGCACTCCGGGCCGCACTCCAAAACTCAGCCGATCAGAGTTTCAACATGATTAACATCGACAATGAAACCAGCACCAATGATATGGTGCTTATACTCGCGAACGGGCGCGCAAAAAATCGCCCGATCACGCTCAAGCGCCAAGATAAAAAGTTTCAGGCCGGGCTCGATTATGTGCTCACTGAACTTGCGTGGATGATTGCCAAAGATGCAGAGGGCGCATCGCATTTAATCGAGGTCCAAATTAAAAACGCCCGTAACCGGGAGGATGCCCGCCGCGCCGCCCTTGCGATTGCGGGATCGAATTTAATCAAGGCTGCTATCTTCGGACGCGACCCCAACTACGGTCGTATAATCGCTGCCCTCGGTTATTCGGGAGCATCTTTTGACCCATCAAAACTGAGTTTGGAGCTAGTCAGCGATCGGGGGCGCGTTGACTTAGTCGTGCGCGGCAAAACTAAAGCAAAGCGGGCGTTCAAGCGGGCGCGTGACATCATGCGCAGCAAAGAAATCGAAATCCATGCCGACCTCGCCGCGGGAAAAGCATGCGCTACCGCTTGGGGATGCGATCTAACTTATGATTATGTACGCATCAACTCGAAATATACCACCTAGTTTGGATTATCTTTAAGAACATGTAATTTAATGAAATCAACTTAGTGGTGAAAAAATGCAAGACCGCGCAACGATATTGCTTGAGGCCTTGCCCTATATCCAAGAATTTCACGGCAAGACGATAGTTATCAAGCTTGGCGGAAGTGTGATGGGAAAAGAAAAACTGCTCGATGCCATGCTCCGCGACATCGTGCTCCTAAGCTACGTTGGCATGAAGATAGTGATCGTGCACGGCGGCGGGCCTGAGGTAAGTGAGGAGATGCGCAAACTGGGAAAGAAGCCAAAGTTTGTCGAAGGGCTGCGCGTGACCGACGAGAAGACGATGGAGATCCTGCATGAGCAGCTCGCGGGAAAAATCAACAAGGAAATCGTGCTGGGGGTAAACAAGCATGGAGGGCGCGCGGTTGGTATCTCAGGTATGGACGGAAATTTCATTCGCGCTCACAAACTCCTCTACAAGACCACGACTAGCAAGGGGCGAGAGGTCGAAGTAGATCTTGGGTTGGTTGGTGAAGTCGAGCAGATAAACCCAACCGTCATAAACTACCTCGTTGGCACAGGATACATCCCGGTGATCGCTCCGATAGGCATAGATGCAGACGGACGCAGTCTGAACATCAATGCCGACGTCGTGGCTGCCGAGCTCGCAGACGCTATGCGTGCGAAAAAGCTCATTCTGCTTACTGATGTTATAGGTGTAATGCGTGACCCTAAGGATGAAAAAACACTCATCTCGCAGCTAACTGCTGAGGAAACACAGAAGCTCATTCAAGAAGGAGTCATAAAGAAGGGTATGATTCCAAAGATTGAGGCCTGCCTGAGGGCCGTGCAGGGGAGCGTGGAGCGCGCTCACATCATCTGCGGCACAGCTCCCCACGTGCTTTTGCTTGAGATTTTAACCGAGCGCGGTATAGGCACGATGATCGAACGGGGCAAGTAAATGCAGCGCATCAAAGAACTCGATGAGCGCTACATTGCGAGTACCTACCGACGCCAACCTTTGGCAATTGTAAAGGGCCGGGGAATGTTCGTCGAGGACATTCAGGGAAAGCGTTACTTAGATTTCGTGGGGGGGATAGCGGTCTGCTCTTTAGGACACTGCCACCCAGCGCTTGTCAAGGCGATCTCCACTCAGGCGAAGAAGTTAATGCACACCTCAAATCTTTATTACATCCAACAACAAGCGGAGCTAGCGGCATTACTCGCACGCGTCGTTCCAAAAAGTATCAACAAGTTCTTCTTCTGCAACTCTGGCGCAGAAGCTATCGAGGGTACATTTAAGCTCGCGATCAAACACACCAAACGTCAGCGTATCATCGCTATGCATGGCTCCTTTCACGGCAGGACGGCAGCTAGCGTTGGCGCTACATGGAAATCCAGTTATCGTGAGCCATTTAAGGCCCTCATCCCAAAAATCTTCGATTTCGTGCCCTTCAACGACCTTGCTGCCGTAGAGCGAGCGATGGGCGAGCAAACGGCTGCTGTAATCGTAGAAGCGATTCAGGGCGAGGGTGGCGTAAACGTGCCATCCAACGATTACCTGCCAGGACTACGAAAGCTATGCGATGAGCATGGGGTACTCTTAATCTGCGATGAGGTCCAAACTGGGATGGGGCGCACGGGCAAATGGTTCGCGTGCGAGCACTGGAGTGTGGAACCTGACGAACTCACCATGGCGAAGGCGCTCGGCGGCGGTTTTCCAATCGGGTGCCTCGGCGCTAGAGCTGAGGTGATGAAATCGTTCTCGCCAAGTGATCATGCTTCAACCTTCGGTGGTAACCCTTTAGCATGTGCAGCTGCAAAAAGCGTAATAAATACTATGATGAAGTTAAAGCTCCCTCAGCGAGCAACGAAAATTGGCGAGTACCTCAAAAAACGCTTGAATGAAATTGCAGATAAAAACGAGTGCGTGCAAGAGGTGCGAGGGCTCGGGCTAATGCTTGCGATGGAACTCTCCACCAAACAAATTGCCGATGCTGCAGTAGTCAAAGCTAGAGAGCGGGGTCTCCTGATAAACTGCACTGCCGATAAAGTTTTGAGGTTCGTGCCACCACTGATAGTCGAGCGAAAACACATCGATCGCTTAATAGAGGTGTTGGATGCGATATTTGTAGAGGTTGAGAAGTGATGGTTAAACACTTTCTCTCCATGCAGGACCTGAGTCCAGAGGAAATTGATTCTCTCTTGGATCGGGCAAGTTACTTTAAGAAACAAAGGTTGAATAGAATCCTCTCAGATGAACTAAAGGGCAAAACAATTGTTCTGATATTTGAAAAACCATCAACGCGCACGAGGGTATCTTTTGAAACCGGAATTCATGAGCTGGGAGGTAACCCCTTATTTCTCAACGCTCAAGAGTTGCAACTCAGCAGGGGAGAAACGATAGCGGATACGGCTAGGACTCTGAGTAGGTATGTTCACGGCATAGTCGCTAGAGTTACATCCCATAATTATCTTATCGAGTTGTCAAAACACAGCACTATTCCCGTGATAAATGCCTTAAGTCCGCTAGAACATCCCTGTCAAACACTCGCCGACCTGTTCACGATTCGCGAGCGCAAAGGCAAACTCAAAGGGCTTAAACTAGCTTGGGTAGGTGATGGAAACAACGTATGTAATTCTCTATTGCTCGGCTGCACGCTCGTCGGCATGAATATTTCTGCCGCATGCCCCAAAGGGTATGGGCCACCCGCTGAAGTTGTAAAACAAGCAAAAAAGAACGCGGTCAAAAGTGGAGCAAAGATAGAAATTTTGAATGATCCGAAAAAAGCTGTTACTAACGCAGACATCGTCTACTCCGATGTGTGGGTTTCAATGGGTCAAGAGAAGGAGGCACAAAAGCGTTTGAGAGCTTTCAANNTCAATGGGTCAAGAGAAAGAAGCACAAAAGCGTTTGAGAGCTTTCAAAGGATATCAAATCAACGCCAAGCTCCTGAAGCTCGCAAAAGATGATGCTATCGTTATGCACTGCCTACCCGCGCATCGTGGGCAAGAGATCACGACCGAAGTTATAGATGGCCCCCGATCTGTCGTTTGGGATCAGGTTGAAAATAAATTGCATGTTCAAAAAGCAATCCTCTACACGGCGATGTAATGTCCCGAGCTATCGGGCCCCTGCCACGCTTTGCCGAGGTTCACGTTCGCAGAGCGCTTGAGCTCATAGCGAAGCACAAAAGGATCGGTCGTAAACAACTTGCCGGAGAGCTCGGGGTAGGTGAAGGCAGCATACGCACGATCCTTAACCAATTGAAGAAGCAGGGATTAATCACCTCATCGCGGGGTGGGCATGCGCTCACTGCCAAAGGCAAACGTTCACTCGGCAGGCCCCTTGAGTTCGTGCAGGTCGATATAGGCAATCTAACCGTGGGAAAGGTTGATGTCGCTACGATTGTTCGCGGCGCGGCGAAAAAAATCAAGCGGGGTATCGAACAGCGAGATGAAGCCATAAAAGTCGGCGCGCAAGGGGCGACGGTGCTCATATTTAAAGGAGGTAAACTTCAGTTTCCGGATGGATTCATCAAGGTGGGGAAGATAAATAGCGAAACCATAATTAAAACATTCAAGCCTCGCGAAGGAGATGTAATCATAATCGGCACCGCTAACGATATCGTTCCTGCCGAGGCCGGGGCGAGGGCAGCGTCGCGGACCCTCACCACTCAAGCTTGAAAATCAGAAGGTTGTCCCCATCACGAAGCTGGTAGTCCTGCATCGCTACCACTGGTGTCTCACCGTTCACCTTGTATCCCCAGAACTGCGCTTTCCCGCCAATCTCGGCCACTACTGAGCCCATGTCCACGTAGTAGTCGGTCTTAACGCTGGTAACCCTCAAAATTGCATCGAACGGCGACATCCCTTTGTAAAGCTGCACCTGCTGGTCGATACCTAGGTCCGGAATGCTCACGTTAACCTCCATGTTCTCGCCGTATGCATACTGTGCTGTTTGTGCTTTTGCTCCCTCTGCCAACACAAAACCAGCGGCAAAGCACACGAACCCGACCACTATAAGCAATTCCGCAATCTGGCCGATGAACTTTCTCTCCCTCTTTTTCACCTCTTCACCTCCTCATACGCTCTCTCGAACTCCAACTCCGCGTTTTACCGAGACCGTAACCGGAACTTGCACCTTGACCTTCGTCATTGCCTTGGCCAGCCCGACTAGCGGTGGCACGAACACGAGTGATGAGAGGTGATAAAGCGTGAAGGGCAATTGGGCGATGAAAACGGCCGTTAGTCCTGCGCCGGTGAGCATGGCCCATCCAAAAGCTGTGTAGATGTCAAACGCGATGATCGCAACCGCGGCCGTGAGCGTGGTGCGGTAGAGCAGGCGTGTGAATCGGCCAAACATCGAGAGCTTGTTGCGCATCCCGAGAAGCCAACAAATGATAAAACCTGACCACGTGAAGACGTAGATGCTCTTGAAGCCCCAGAAGACGATGTCTATGAAAAAGACGCTAGCGAGCGCAATCACTCCGAAATACCGCGTCAAGAACCGCCAAGAACCTCCACTGCCAACGGGGAGTGAGAAGCAGCCAACGACGACCAGCGTTGGGATTAT
>JABAOH010003445.1_pt1 | contig 27589 bp, 38 predicted proteins | sample 7062181 | NCBI WGS metagenome assembly JABAOH01 (sample SAMN14538630, study PRJNA623070) | marine sediment metagenome | biome: marine biome [ENVO:00000428]; feature: marine pelagic biome [ENVO:01000023]; material: deep marine sediment [ENVO:00002113]; isolation source: pool of 5 deep marine...
TTCTGTAAAAAGATCATTATACATAGGCGGTGTTCTTTACACTGTTTCAGATAAAATGATAAAAATGAATGATTTGGATGATTTAGAATATATTAATAAAATAGAGCTTCCTTATGAAGAAGAAGTATATCCTTATCCAGTTTGGAGATAATTACGTTTCTCCCTTAACCCTTTTCCTTTCATGATTATCAAAAGTAACAATATTTAGTAGTTGGTGCATCAGCAAGTTCTTTATTAGTTGACCAGTTTCTCTCAATAGTTAAATCCTTCCAAGTGGCACTTGAAACCAGTTTGGCTGTTATACATCTCATATTTATAGGACAGTCTGTGTTAGACGTACATTTTTGATAACAAATCTTTTCAGATATATCAAATCTTTTTACAGGATACTCATAATGCCAAGAGAGAGTATTAAAATCTAAACAAACTTCATCAGGAAAACAATTGTTATCACTGATACAGGGCTGTAAATAAAAATTATTTTCATTTCTTTCTGATGGAAGAGGTTGACATCTATTTTTTTCACATACACAACCGGATATTTCAGTAGGAGATGCACACATACCAGCATTTGGTGGCAAAGTTACAGGTTCAGGTAAATTATTCTTATTCCAACAACCGTATATACAGGCTGGTTGATAAACTATACAATCAGAATCTAATTTGCAATAGTTCTTGGAAGATATTGAAGTTTTAGTTGTTAACCAAAAGTAAAAAACAATTAAAATTATAACTAAGACGACAATCCAAATCCATTTTCTCGAAACTTTCTTCTTCATATACTCAATTTAGAATTTCTGTCTTAAATTAATCCCTCATCCCGGTCAAGAATGATGCGCCGACCGGGATTCGAACCAGCGCATCATCTATAATCAATCAATATAAAATCGTTGTTCTTAATTGTATAAAGTTCATAATCAAAACTCTCTATGTTATTTACATACATCCTCATAGAATGGTTCCCATTGTTGCAATAGTCTAATATACAAGTGCCATTGAAATTCTTATCCCATATTTCAAAAAACTCTCTTAAAGTAGCAGGTTCTTCTCCAGTTTTATAAATTATACCATCAGAATTAAGTGTAAACAATTTAGCTCTTGTCTCATTTGTAACACCAACACCAGCTGGTATTGGTTGTAATTCATTAAATATTACTATAGCCAACCCAGCTCTCCAACCAGCTTGTACTTGATCTTGCGAAGGAATTGCAGAAATTATTGCATATGTAAAACTACTTCCCAAAAAAGCAAGTATTATGAAAATAGCAAAAATCTGTTTTTTAGTTGATTTTTTCATTGTTTCACTTTCTTCTTTTCTCCGTAATCAGTTGGCCTTCTATCTCCGTAAAATCCTCCTTTAAGATACAGATAAGCATTGGTAGCTGCCTCAGCACCTTCTGCAGCAGCAACAATAATTTGTGCAAAAGATCCAACAACATCACCAACACCATAAACTCCTGAAATATTAGTTTCAAACTTGTCATTAACCACTACAAATTTCTTTTCATTAACTTCTACTCCAGCAGCCTTAACAATTTCTGTTGTTGGTATTTCTCCTATTTCTATAAAAACTCCATCTAGTTCTAATTCTTGAGTTTCATTTGTTTTTACATTCTTAATTATGATTTTATTAACAAGCTTATCTCCCTCTATTTTCTCAACAACAGAATTCCATATGATTTTAACAGGAGATTTTTTAAGTTTTTCTTGAGTTACTTCTTCAGCTCTTAATTTATCTCTTCTATGTATAAGATATGCTTCAGAAGTAATTTCACTTGCATATATTACTGCATTAACTGCTGAATCTGAACCTCCAACAACAGCAACTTTCTTATCTTTAAATAATGGCATATCACATGTTGAACAATAAGATACTCCTTTTCCTATAAATTTTTCCTCACCTTCTGCTTCCAATCTCCTATAATGACTACCAGTTGCTATTATAACAACTTTGGCTGAATATTCTTTTTCTTTTGTTTTTACCTTTTTAATTTCACCTTTTAGTTCTAAACCAACTACTGGTTCTAATTTAAATTCACAACCAAATTTTTCCACTTGTTTTTTCATTTTTTCAGATAATTCTATTCCTGTTATTGATTCTACTCCTGGATAATTTTCTACTATATGTGCTAATGCCATTTGGCCTCCTAATGTTTCACTAAGAATTAAAGTTTTAAGATTTCTTCTAGCAGCATACAAACCTGCTCCTAAACCTGCTGGACCTCCACCAATTATAATGACATCGTATTCTTCCATAAAACCATCTATATTATATAATTTTTAAATTCTTATATTATATTAATGATTCTATGATCGAGCATAATGGGTTTGGACCAGAAAAAATTCTAGAAGTTTATGACACTAAAACAAAAATGCATGGCTTCTTGGTTATAGATAATACTGTTTTAGGGCCTGGAAAAGGTGGAATAAGAATGACTCCTGATTTTTCTAAAGAAGAAAATTTCAGATTAGCAAGAGTTATGACTTGGAAGAATGCTTTAGCAGAATTACCATTTGGTGGAGCAAAATCAGGAATAATTGCTAATGCTAAAAAAATTATAAAAAGCGAGAAAAAAGCAATTATGGAAGCTTTTTCTAGAGCACTAAAACCAGTTTGTCCTTCACAATATGTGGCTGCACCTGACATGTATACAGGAGAAGAAGAGATGAAATGGTTTGCTGAAACTAATGGATCAATGAAAGCATGTACAGGAAAACCAAAAGAATTAGGAGGAATTCCACATGAATTAGGTTCAACAGGATTTGGTGTATTTCATTCAACTCTTGTAGCTGCTGAACATTATGGTTTGGATATAAAAAACTCTACTGTTGCAATTCAAGGTTTTGGTAATGTAGGCAGTTTTGTAGCAAAGTTTTTATCAGAAGTTGGTGCAAAGATAATTTCTATATCTGATTCTAAAGGTTGTTTAAATGTTCCTAATGGAATAAACTTTGAAAAATTATTAAAAATAAAAAAAGAAACCGGTAGTGTTGTTAATTATTCTGAGAAAGCTGTTAAATCAAGAGATATGCACCCTAGCCAAATCTATAAATGTGATATGTTATTTGAACTTCCTGTTGATATTCTAATACCTGCCGCAGTTACAGATGTTATAAACAAAAATAATGTTGATAGGGTTGATGCAAAAATAATTGTTGAAGCAGCAAACATACCAATTCCACATGATATTGAAAACATACTTCATGAAAGAGACATTTTGATTGTTCCAGACTTTGTTGCAAATGCTGGTGGTGTTATTTCATCTTATATTGAATACATTAATGGAACTCCTGAAAAGATGTTCAGACTGGTTGAAGAAAAAATTAAGAAAAATACAAAACTTGTTCTTGAAAAATCTAAAAAAGAGAAAATGAATCCTAGAGAAACTGCTCTAGAAATTGCTAAGAAAAGAATTAAAGATAAAATGAAATAAATACGGGGGGTAGAATTTGAACCTGCGAAGCAAATATTTATAAAAAACCTTTAAATATTAATTTTATTCAATTGTTAAAGTTAGGTGATTCCATGGAAAAATGGGTAGCTGAAATAAAACTTAGAGCAGTAAAAGGTAAACCTCTTGTTTCTGGTGGTAGATCAAATAAACTTGATAAAATTAATTTTGATGATTTGGTTTTCATTCCTGCTCAAATCAAAAAAAGACCAATAGACTATTTTAGGGAAGAAATCATAACTGAAACTATTATAGGAAAAAAATCTAAACAACCTTTAAAATTATCTATGCCAATTTTGATTCCTGCAATGAGTTTTGGGGCCTTAAGTAAAGAAGCTAAAATAGCATTGGCAAAAGCTTCTACAATGGCTGGAATAGCAACAAACACAGGAGAAGGAGGAATGCTTCCACAAGAAAGAGAAATTGCAAAATTATTAATTGCCCAATACTCAACTGGCAGATTTGGGGTAAATGAAGAATATATTAAATCTGCTGATGCAATTGAAATAAAAATTGGACAAGGAGCAAAACCTGGACAAGGAGGATTATTACCAGGAGAAAAGGTAACAGAAGATATAGCAAGAGTTAGAGATGTTCCTGTGGGAAAAGATATTCATTCTCCTCCAGCACATCCAGACATATTTTCTACAGACGATTTGAAGAAAAAAGTAAAATGGTTAAGAGAATTAACAGAAGGAAAACCTATAATAATAAAACTAGGAGCTGGAGACGTTGAAAACGATGTTAAACTTGCTTTAAAGGCTGATCCAGATATCATAGCAATAGATGGAATGGAAGGAGGAACAGGAGCAGCACCAAGAATAATGCTTGATGATTTTGGTATTCCAACTTTGGCTGCAATAGTAAAAGCTAGAAAANNCATGAATTAATAGTAGGCGGTGGTCTAAACAAAGGAGCAGATATTGCAAAAGCTTTAGCATTAGGAGCTAATGGAGTTTTCATGTCATTTCCTTTGTTAATAGCAATGGGTTGTACATATTGTAAGCAATGTTATTTAGGAAAATGTCCAATGGGAGTTACAACGCAAGATCCAGAACTAAGAAAAAGATTAAATGTAGACGAAGCTGCTAAAAAAGTTGTGAACTTCTTAAAAGCATGTAATGAAGAAGTTAAAATGGCTGCAGCTGCTTGTGGAAAAAGAAATGTTCATGAATTGGATAAAGAAGATTTAAGATCACTGAGTTTAAGATTATCACAAATAATGAAAATACCATTAGTTTGATTTATTTTGTTTTAACTTTAGGTGGTCCACTCACAGCTCTTTTAATCAAATAGAGAATTCTCAACATCCATTCAAGAATAATTGAAAATATTAAGAATTTGACAATTTGCGACCATAAATTTGGGATTTCTGAAAATCTTGTTATTGTAATTTCCATAGAAAAGAAATTTGGATCTACTATTAAAATTGCCAAAAGTGCAAACGGTATTAGTTTTGCTACATCACTTGCTAAATCTTCCTTATAATAAGATGTAACCCTTGTTGCAGAAACAATTACAACTGAAGTTAAGATTATATGATTAATTGCAATCTCTTCTGATAACACCAATAAAAATGATGACAATATTAAAAACCATATAAAAATATATATTGGTAAAACAAAACCATATTTTAAAATATAACCTAAAATACTTCCAGTTTTTCCTAAAGTTTTATGCTTAACGTATGGAAGATTGTATTTTTCTAAATCTATTTTAAACAAATCTCTTTTAGATAAAGTTTTGTAAAAATGCCAAACAAAAATCGCATAAATAAATAGTCCAATTGTAAATACAAATAACTGTAAATAAGTTTCTCCTATAAATGAAGAAATTTGATTATAAAAATACATATAACCTTGCTGTAAGCCCCCTATTGTTGTATTTACTAAATCAACCATAACAAATCCTCTTTGCCTCTTCTTTAAATTTTCTTAGTTTTTTAACAGATATTTTAGTTATGCTATTTAATTCTTTTATAGAATTCCTTAATAAATCTATAGCTAATATAAAGTCTGAAGAAGACATCTTGTCTAAAGAGTCTCCATCTAAATTTCTAATCATTGTTATTGGATATAACTTCTTTTTTTCTATTAATGATTTTAAACTAACATCTTCTGGATAATTCCAACCAATTAACTTTATTCCTTTGCATTTTGCATAATGTATAGAATCTTCAGAAAATTTAGTGTTGCAAACTAACCAAGCTTGTTCAAATTTCTGACATAAACCTTGTTTGGCTCCATCTGACAAGTCTAAAAATCTAGCATATGTGTACAAAGCTTCTCTTAAACCTGTATAGATTCCTGGAAGATTATGATATTTACACTCTATCATATAACTCTTATTTTTCTTTGTTGCTACAACATCTATTTCATGAGAAACGCAAAAACCCTTTAATATGTTATGGACTTTTGTTGTATAACCATATTCTCTTAGAAGTTCTCCTGTGAAATGCTCAAAAATAAAACCTGCTGGGCCTAATCTAAACATGGCTCCTTTTAAATCATATCTTGCTGCAATAAAAGGTTTTTCTTTTCTTAATAAACTTAAAGTAATGTGTAAAATTTCCTTAGTAGAAATACCATCATAAGATTTTTTCTTAACTTTTTCAACTATTTTATTTGCTAACTCTTCAGATGCACCAGCCCTTAAACATGTTCTCTTTATTTTTTTAGGATCAAACTTTTCTGTTTCACCCGAGGCTTTAACAACCCACATGTATTGAAAATTGTTTTTCTAATTAATAAAATTAGCATGTTACATGTATTACAGCAATCACTTTTTTGTTTTTTGATATTTTGTTAAATTCTTCAATAGCTTCTGGCGTTTTTTTAACTATTAACTCGATATTTTTTGATCTTGCAGTTTTTTCTACATCTTTTTCTATTTTTACAAGGTCAGCAGTCCCTGTTCCAACAATTATAATTTCTGGTCCTTTTAATAACAAATCTATTAACTCTCCTTTAGAAAATGTATGAGAAGATTCTCTTGGATATATTTCTCCGTCCCAATGTATTACCATATCATCCTTGTATTTTTTCCTGTCAACTGTTAAAGAACCAAAACGAAAAGAATTAATTTTTGGCATATTAAGATATGGTCTTTATAAAATAAAATGATAGCTATTGTGGCAATATAATATAGCCCCGGCAAGATTCGAACTTGCGTTTAGAGGTCCAGAGCCTCTTGTCCTTGACCGCTAGACGACGGGGCTGTATAAAAGATAAATAATTTTCTATTCTTATAAGAATTATGAAACAGGAGTCTGCTGGATACACAACTGATGAAACAAGTAAACTAGCCATAAAATATGGATCTTTAGCTGAATCTTTTTATGAAAATAAAAGATTTTTAATAGAGTTGGGAGCTCTATCTAGTATAATTTCTTTTACAGAAGGTAGACTAAAAAGTAAAGACAATATTCTTATGCGTTATATAAAAAGAGATTGTGGAATTGATCCTAATTCTAAAATAGTAGACATACAAGCTGGAATAGAACTTGAAAAAATGAAAAAAAGGCTTGAAAAAATGAAAAAACTACCTAAACCTAGAAAAATGTTATCACAACTTTTAGACAGAATTGATATAGAAGAAATTGAGTTAAAAAAGCTTTTAGAAGATGCAGAAAAAGATGATATAGTGAAAAAGGAAAAAAATAGTTTTCAAATAACTGAACTTGGAGTAAAGGTGGCTTATAAAAATACTCAAATTAGAAGATTTGGTTTAGGTCTTTATAAAAATGTTTAAATTTCTAAAGTGTTTTTATCACTTCAAAGCTTCAGCAATTCTTTTTCCGAATTCAACAGCTGCTTTTGGTCCTGAGGCTGTTATAATCTTTCCATCTTCTTCAATATCACTCCCTGTATAACTTCCAACAGCATTTATATTGTTTCTTTCTGATGGAAAGGCTGTTGCTTTTTTACCATTTAAGATATGTGCATTTACAAGAATTGTTGGTGCAATGCATATGGCTGCTGTAACTTTTCCTGAATCATAAAAGTCTTTGGCTAATTCTAGAGCCCTTTTGTGATTAAGATAGGCTGCAGCTCCTGAACCACCAACAAAAACTACTGCATCAAAATCCTTTGCATCAACATCATAAAAGTTTTTATCAGGTGTAACTATTTTTCCAAACATGCTCTTAGAAGGCTGTCCAGTAGAATTTACAACTGTAACATCTATATTTGATTTTTCTAAAACCTCCTTGGTTTCAAAGAATTCCTCATCCCTAAAATCATTTGGTGCAATTACCATTAAAACTTTTTTTACCATGAAATTAATTGGAATTAATAAATATTAAATAGTTATTGTTTCAATTATTAACGTGATAATATGCCAGTAATTGGAATGAATTTAAAAACAATTGAAGCAAAAAAACATGAAGAAATAACAGGAGCAGTGAGAGTAAACAGTAACATGAACGTAACAAATGTTAAAGAGCAGGACTTACCTGCTTTAAAAAGTAAAGGGTTGTCAATTGAATTTGATTTTAAAACCAAATACAACAATGATAAGAATAAAAACATAGCTGAAATTAACATTGATGGAAATGTTATTTTCATGGGAGAAGAACAGGAAAAGATTTTAAAAAACTGGAAAAAAAATAAAGTCTTGCCAGAAGACGTGAGATTTCAGGTAATTAGAATAGTTTCTGATAAATGTTCTAAAAAGGCTATAATATTAAGTGATGACCTACAATTACCGCCACCTCCACTAATGATTCCACAAGCTAGAAAACAACCAGAAAATAGATAATTATATTTTAACCACAAAATATAATCTTTCAACCAATTCTTTGTATCTATTTCTTATTGTAACTTCTGTTACATCTGCGGCCTCAGCTATTTCTCTTTGAGTTTTTTTCTCTCCAGTTAATATTGATGCTATATAACTAGTAGCTGCAGCCACACTAGCGGGTCCCCTGCCCGATGTGAGCTTAAGTTCTTTTGCTGTACCAAAGATTTTATGTGAAATTTCCTCTACTTTGCCTTGCATGTCTAACTGGCTAGAAATCTTTGTTATATACTTGGATGTTTTAATAGGAGGAATGGAATAATCTAGATTCTTAAGAAAAAGACGATAGTTTCTACCAACCTCTTTTTTACTAATATTAGAAGCTTCGGCAACTTCCTCCAGTGTCCGAGGTATTCCACATTGCCTACATGCCACATAAATAGCAGCTGCAGTTACTCCTTCTATTAATCTTCCCCGTATAAGTCGTTCTTTTACAGCTTTTCTATAAATCACAGAAGCAGTCTCCAAAACATTCTTAGGCAAAGTTAATTTATTACCTGTTTTAGATATTCCAGCTAGAGCAACGGCTAAATTTCTTTCTGTAGCATCTGAAACTCTTATCCTTCTTTGCCATTTTCTCATTCTATAAAACTGTGCCTTTTGTTCAGATGATAATTTTTTTCCATAAATATCTTTATCACGCCAACCAATATTTGTTGATAAACCTTTATCATGTACTGTGTAAGTTAATGGGGAACCAACTCTTTTTCTTTTTTCTTTTTGCTCATGGTCAAAAGCTCTCCATTCTGGTCCTCGATCAGCTAATTTATCGCTTACCACAAAACCACAATTCAAGCAGACTTTTTCACCACGTTCTTTATCTTCCATTATATTTTTGCTTTGACATTCCGTACAAGATTGAGTCTCTACAGTAATTGGTTTTCCATTTAAATGTTTTAAAAGTCCTTCTGAAGGTTTTTTTGATGACAAAAAAATCACTAATTAATATTTAATAAAAAAGCTTTTATATTTAATTTTTATAAATCTCTATTCTAAAGATAAATATGCTTAAAGGGGTTGCTGATTTTATAAAGAAAAATGGTAATAAAAAAACTGTAATAATTTTTGATACTGATGGAGATGGTATAGGAGCTGCAACAATACTTGTTAAAACTTTTAAAAGAATTTTTAACAAAACTCCCAAAACAATACCTGCAAATCATAGCTTATTTTTTACAACTAAAGATATCCATCAAGAAATTAAAAAGAAGGAATTTGATACTGTCATTACAGTTGATATGGCTGTTGATGAAAGACCAAATTATATTTTAAAATTAGCAAAAAAATCTAAAATTTTAATTATTGATCATCATCAAGTTCATAAAAATTTAAACAAATATAAAAATATATTGCATATAAATCCAATTTTATTGAAAATTAAAATTCCTCCTTACAAGTATTGCACCAGTAAAATTGTTTATGACATTTGTAAAGAATTAACAGATATAGAAGATTTAGACTGGTTAGTAGGAATTGGAATTGTAAATGATAAATGCGAAGAAAAATGGAAAGATTTTCTAAATAAAATTTATAAAAAATATAATCTTTCATTATCTGAACTTAAACTAATTAACAATATGATTACATCTAGTTATTACCACTCTGGAATTGAAGGTATAAAAATAGGTTTTAAAGCGTGTTTAGAAGCTTCTTCTCCCATTGATATTTTAAAAATGAAAACTGCTAACTCAAAAAAATTGAGAAAATTCTATGACATTATAGAAAAAGAAATTAATTTAACAATAAAAAAATGGAAGAAAAATGCTAAAATTATTGAAAACAAAAAATTAATAATTTTGGAATTAAATACAAATTTTTCTATTAGTTCACCTATCTCTACAAAAATTAGTTTTGAAAAACCAAATTATACAATCATTGTTACTAGAAAAAAGGATAAAATAACTTATGTTAGTCTAAGAAGGCAAGACAAAAAAATTAATTGTGGGAGAATTGCCCGTATGGCAACAAAAAATCTTAAAAATTCTAATGGTGGGGGTCATATTCCAGCTGCTGGTGCTCATATAATGACAAAAGATTGGAATGAATTTGTAAAAAGAATTTTAACTTTACTTACTCAAAACTAACTTTTTATTACTTATGCTAACTTTTTCTGTTGCATATCTTAAAACCAATCTAGAAGTTTTTGTTTTCCATTTTAACAAGAATCTTACAACCTCTTTTTCATGTTTTCTGCTAGCCTCTTTTAATAACCAACCAACACCCTTCTGAACCATGTCATCTTTGTCTAACATTAAATTCTTAGAAATTTTGAAAACTTCTTTTAGATACTTACCTTGTCTAGCATGAACCACCAAAGAAACAGCAGAAGATCTTCTAACCCATCTGTTCTTTAATTTGGTCCATTTTATTAAATTGTTTATAAATTTAGGATACTTATCAACAACTTTTCCTATTAGATGAGCTGAAAGTTCATCACAATGAGCCCAATTATGAACATATTTTTTAAGCCATTTTTCAAACAAATAAAATGTTTCTTCTGTAAATTGTTTTTTTAGACGTTCCATAATTCCAAAAGCTATGGCTCCTTCTTCCATCCACCCGTCTTTAAGAAATTTTTCACTTAATTTTATAAAATCTTCATATTTCCATTCTTTCTTTAATAAATTAAAATATTTTCTGGTAATTTTTCTAACATCAGAAAATCTTACACCATATGGTTTTATTTTTTCTTTGAAGTATTTAATAGAACCTTCTTTGTATTTGGGGTCTACTGAAGCTTTTAAATCCTTCCTAATTTCTAAAACAACTTCATTCTGATTCATAATATCTTCTTTTTCAATACCATTTATGTTTTGGGTTTCTTGGTATTATAATCCAGGCTATTAAGTAAGCTAAAATACCTATTCCAAGTGACATTAATGTAAAAATAATCCAAGCCAATCTAACTATTGTAGGATCAACATCAAAATAATCTCCTAAGCCCCCACAAACCCCAGCAAGGATTCTATTTTTTCCAGATCTATATAACTTTTTTACTTTTTTCTTTATTTTACCCATTTCATACCCTCTCAACTAATATTTGATAATACTTCGAATTTTATAAAGAAATATTATTCTTATAATTACAAAAAAATGTAAATATTATATAACATTATAAATATTAATAGTGATAAAATGAATAGAAAATTTTTTTACATAGATCCATTGTATTTTGACTTAATTAATCTTATTTTTATAAACATAGTTTTCTTTGTTTTTTATAAAGAGGCAATAGCTGGATGGTTTCTTTTAAGGGCTGCAATAGGCACCCCAATAGTTTTATTAAGTTTTTATTTTGAAACAAAAGCTCATAGAGTTCTTAGAAAAGCTCACTCTCAACCAGAAGAAATTAAAAATTTAATTAAAACTGGTATATACTCAAAAATAAGGCATCCTATTTATCTTGGAAGGATACTTCTAAATATAGGATTTTTAATTATATTTCCTATTTTACCAATGTTAATTGTTGCAATGGTTTTTGTTTTAATTTGGTATTCAATGGCATTCTATGAAGAAATAATATTAATAAAGAAGTTTGGTAAAAAGTATAAGAAATATAAAAAGAAAGTTCCAATGTTTATACCTAAGAAATAACTACTTCTTAAATGTATAAACTATTAAAAACGTTCCTAATGTTAATAGTAAAATACTTAACACAAATGAGCTATTATAGTATATTGGTTCTCTTTCAAAAAAACCTCTGGCTAACTCGGTTTCTAACATTGGTTTTGCTAAAACCCCATAACTTGCCATGAGTATTATTATTGCTAAAATCCAAAGAATGATTCCTGCTATTCTCATAACTGTTTGATCATACATACTAACCATATTTAAATTCTTTTAGAAAATCATACCAAGTTCTCTTTATTATTTTCTTGAAATTTTTCATAAAAAACTTTACATCATCCTTTAAATCTTCCCAAAAAATCTCTTTAATTATTTCACTCATAAAAATAATTTACAAAGAAATATATTTAAACATTAATTGTAAGACTTATAATCATAATAAATTTTATTTTCTTGGGTTTGAACCACAAATTTATCTAAAATTAGAAAAATAGAATCTCTAAAATTTGTCATAATTAATATTTTTTTCACATATAGTTATTATTTATTCACCACCGAAGGTGGTAAAATAAAAAAATTTATAATTTAGACTATAAAATAATTGAAATCTTTATATATAACTTACAAGAAATTATATTCTGCGGTTGTTGAAAAAAATGAATAAATTAAGAAAAATTTCAGAAAAAAGGGGTATGATTTGGGTAAACTTTAATAGAGCATGTCCTAATTGTCATAATTATATTCCGAAATATAAAAGGGTCTGTCCTAATTGTGGAAAATACATTAAAAGCATTCAAGGTAAAGTTGTTATTGCAAAATAGTATTTAAACTTTATTTTTTAGATGAAAATCTTTTTAGATATAGCTATATTTCAAGGTTATAAAGCTCTATATAATTATATTGTTCATTATAATAGCTAATTGTAAGGGTTAGTTTCTTATGGAAATAACAGAATCTATTAATAAAAAAGTTTGCAGTACACTTATTTTTATCATATATTAGAAAAATTCTGAAATTTCTCTTTGAACCAAATTATTAGAATTCTTTAAGGTTGGGTAGGTAGGTTTTGGTTTTCTCTTTATTGTGGGTTTTTTATTTAAACTAAGATGTTCAGGTGTAAAATAAGAAGTTATTGAAGAATCAACTAATACAGTCTTTTTATTTGTTTTTAGACATTTATGTGAATAATAGGGAGGTAATTCTTTTTGTATTAAAGCTTTTTTATCTACACTAAGCAATTCACGTGGAACATTATCAAGACTAAGACTTGCCTTCTTACCAGCAGTTTTCTGTACTGCCCAATGCAAAACTTCATGGGATAGTTCGTCTTCGATTTCATCACCATGATCTCCAAATATATAAATAACACCATCGCCTGTATCATAAATTCCGTATAATGATTTTGGAAAGTGAAACTTGAATTCTACTTTTTTTTTCATAATTTTTCTTGATAAATTAAAGATTTAAATATATTGATATCAGCAAAATTATAATTAATTATTTTAACTTAAATTTTTTGTAATGTTATTGTAATTAATTTTAAGAATTTATCTTTAAAATGTTAATTAATTTTTATGAAAATATGCTCCATCTGTGGTTCTGAATTAGAGGATGGGTGTATTTTTTGTAAAGTTTGTGGTTCCTGGTTTCTCAATATTGCTGGATTTAATAGTGAAGGATGGAATTAGAATTTTCTTATCACAAATATTTCTATAAGAACAACTTAAACATTTTTTAGGATTGGCAGTTGGTTCAAATTCTCTTCTTCCTAAAGCCAATTCATGTAATCGGTTTATTTTTTCAACTATAAACTCAAACCACTCCTGAGAAAAAACATCTTCCCAAACAATAGTTCCTTTGTCTCTGTTCTTTACGATCATGTAAATATCCAAAGTTGGTTTGTATCTATCTTTAAAGGCTGTTGCATAAGCAACTAACTGTGATTTTACAGACAGATAAGGATATTCTATAGGCTTATCATCAGCTATTATTATTCCCTCAGGCCCTATTTCTATTGAATCTATTACTCCTATTAATCTAAAGGTTGGTGATACAATAAAAACTTCTCTTCCAGCAAATCTTTCTTGTTTTTCAATTGCTCTTTTAATTGCATTTACTATGTCTACATCTTCTAGGTCTTTTGTCTGATCTTTAAAATCTTGTAATTTTTCATTGTGTATTTTAAATCCATTTATCATTTGTTTAGTTTTTACTTTTATTCCTTGCCAAATAAATTTTAACTGAACCTCGCAGTAAGACTGTATGTTAAATTCTGATATTGATAGCCAAGAATCACCATTTTTATCTATTCGCATTAAAAAGTTTTGTGATTATTGATTTAGAAATATTGTTATAGAGAAAAATCTATTTTAGAATTCAAGCTTAAAATTTATACTTTATAATTTAAGTTTTAATTTATATTCATTTAGGAATTTTCTTAAATGTTTATGAGGACTACCTTTCCTTTCTTCTTTCTTTTTTTTATTAAACCACTCAAAAAATTTATCATAAAGGAAAGTTGATTTTTCTGAAACTTCATTTATACCTTTTTTAAATATTCCCAATTGATTATCAAACCTATTAGCAGTTTTTTCTTTTTCAATTCCTTTTTTATCTGAAATATAATCTGCTATTCCATTTTTAATAGTATCAAAATTATATGTTCTAAATGTTGTTTTATATCTTTTATCTTTAGGAATACCTATTCCAAGTATTTCCATGCCACTGAGTGTATCTAATGCTTTGGAACCTTTTCCTGACTCAACAAAATAATAAAACAATTCCACTCTAGTTGTTGGAGCAAGAATAAAAGCAACAGGCAATGTGTCATTAAGAACAAAGGAAGTTCTACCTTCTTCTCTATTAATAAATCCCATTATATGATATGCATAACTGTAACTTTCGATAGCATTTTTTTTTTCTAAACGTATTATTGTTCTTTCTTCATCNNTTATAGAGATTTTGCTCGTCTGTTTCTTCTGGAAATGTTTTATCTAAAATAACAACTTTCTCTTCTCTCATAAATATCATATTTGAAGAAAAAAAATTTAAGGTTATTTGTTATCTAAAATTTTAATTCTAATAGCTACCAAGCCATTATTGTGCACATTCTACCTGGGCATCCCCATGCACCACCTCCTCCTTTTTCAACACAATTACCAGATAAGCATACATACCGTGCAGGGCAGCCTCCTCTTTCAAATGTTCCAACACCATCACATCTTGGATCTGCACCACAATCTACATCATAAATATAGCTATTAGCTTCTCTACAACCCGGTGATCTATAATCATATGAAAAACATTTAATTCTTGATTTGAAATATCCATGTCGGTAGCACTCTTCAAGGGAATGAGCATCGATAATAGTTCCTGGTGCAAAACCGTCACAAACAGAACTAGCACCACATTCAGATTCACAAAGACCTGTTGATGTTGCTATACAATTGGTGCATGTATGTTTAATAGGACCGTTGCAGAAGAAGGAGTCTGGAAGTTTTTCATCACATTCAAAAGACGCACCACAATCTTCCTCACACAAGCCATCAAGTGAGGTCCCATCAGGATTGCATGTAATGCTATTCACAGCCTTTTCTACATTAATTAAACCATAACCTTCCATTATATCAGGATTGCCTGAAAATATAACTTTGTTATTTGCTTTCTCCAATGCTTGTCTTATATCACTCACACTTGGGTTTTTTTCTGAGAGTGATGTTACCTCTTTTAATAGAGCCACCAGACCAGCGACATGAGGAGTTGCCATAGATGTTCCGGAACAAGAGATATAATTATCATTACCACAGCTTAAACTACAACCATCTTGTGTCAAACTACCAGACCTTGTAGCACATATATCATGTCCAGGAGCTGTTAAATCAGGTTTAATAGTTCCTTGTGGTGCTAAACCTCTTGAACTATAATGAGTTGGAAGACCTTGATTTGTTATTGAATCTGTTTTATAGATTCTTATATAAATTCGATCTTCTGTGTACCAATTATGCCACCAACCAAGTCCAGATTCAACATGGGGAAAATTAAAAAGTTCTACAACTATATATGGACCATTATTAAAAGTTATTGTCCGGATCCAAAACTCATTGTTGTCATTAGGATTATTAGGATTACCTGATTGAGGACCTCCTGGATCCCAAGTTATAACCTCTCCACCCAAAATATTACCATTTATATTCTTTCCCTCTACTTTAACTTCTATTGTAGTTGGCCAGACATGAGGACTAAAAATTTCTTGAAAACCCGACCAATCGCTTCTAGATCCTCTATATCCTCCCCATCTAAGATATTGATTCTCACTAGTGACGTTTATATAATAATTTATACTTGTATCTGGAGGGTTTGGAACATTATGCCACCAACATCTATAACCCCAATAAGCATCTGTAAAACAATCATAATCCTTTTTAAAAGTTGCACCAACAGCTATCACTTCATTGACGCAAGCAGGAAATCCAACAGTTTCATTTTGTGGACCATAATTACCTGCACTAGCAACAACTGTTATATCATTATTAATAGCATTTATTACAGCATCATACCATTCTTGAATATCACCTGTAAATTGTCCGGTGCATATATTAATATCAGCATTGGTAACTAAACTTAAGCTGATTACATCTACTTCTTGTATTACAGCTTGATTAATAGCGTCAGCAATCCATTTTGCTTCGTAGTGGTCTATATCTGCAGAAGTCTTCCATATTTTTAATTTTGCATAAGGTGCGACTCCTTTAAAAATGTTTTCAGTCCATATACAACCATTAGTTTCACATGAATACTGATGTCCATCATAATCATCGCATGTTTTTGGTGTTCCGGTACAGAAAGTATCAATTAAATAATTACAGCCTGCACTCATACATGCTATTTGATCTCCATTATAATGACTACATGGATATGGTGTACCAGAACAGTCACCCTCTCTTCCTGCAGCTATTCCTGCACAATGTGTTCCATGACCAAATTCATCAATTGGATCATGCTCTTGTTCATTTGTTGTATCGTTCCAAAAAATTACTTTATCCCAAAAACTTGGAACTTGAAAATCTGCATGATTAGGATCTATACCAGAATCTATTATTGCTATTATTCTTCCCCAACCAACTAGCTCATACTCATTTTCAGATTGTTGATATATGTAAGGAAGTCCTATAACACTTCTAGAATGATCAAGACTTGGTTCTACTGGAATATGATCTCTAACTTCGAATCCTAATGATCTAAATGTTTCGGTTATATTTTCATAATGTTCTTTGGGAAATATGATTTTAGAGTAAGCATACTCTGGACTATTTATATAAGTTATACCATTGTAAATCTCCCCAACCTCAGGAATGGATTTATCGTTTAAAGAGTTTTCTTGTATAAAATTTTCAATGTTATCATTTTTTAACAAAATATTTATTGATGAAACGTCTGAGTATACTCTGTTCCATGTTTCAGTATCATGCATAAATTGTGGTAATGAAACTAGTATGATGGTGTAGTTTTCATTTCGAAATAGTCCTCTAATTTCGCTTGCTAAACCTAAAGATGGAACAATTATTAAACAAAATAAAATAATGAAAGTTACAATTGTTTTATTTTTCCTTTTTTCGACGAAGATATTTAACACCTAGAGGTATTGCTGCTAAAACACCTTTAGCTACCGGAATTAAAATATCTCGAACACCTTCTTTTAAAACATACAATCCCTCATCAATGCCAGGATTATGAGGACCATGCTCTATAGACGAATTTATAACAGAACGTCCAGTTTGTGCGCCTACTATAAGAGCTGTGCAATAAGCACCATAAGCTGCTATTTCATATTTATGTCTACCCACAAAATCAATGCAACCTGATACGTACTCATTTTCTATTGTTCCGTCAACTATATTACCTACGTGATGAAGGAAAGTAGGACCTTTCTGTAGTTTCTTACTAATTCTCTTTAAATATTCTTTTACCATATTCAACACTTTTAACTATTAACAAAAAAAGAATGTTATAATTATAGTTAAATAATAAAATATTTAAACCTCACTTTAGTAACAATGGTTTTAGAAAATTAATTTAAAATTCCTGTTGGTAAATACGTGTGCTTATGTTCTTCAAAAATTATGTTTGTACTGAAATCTTTCAAATTATGTGAAAATTGGTTTCTAATAACAGAAAGTATCTTATGGAAATGAATTCTATTTTTTGCTATTACGCATGCTTTCAAATCATATTTGCCAACAACTCTTGCACAGTAATAAACATTTGGATTGTTCTTAAAAAATATCTCTATTTCTTTTTCTACTTTATTATTAATTCTATTAAATTTCATTAAAACATAGTATAATTCGAGGTTGAGCTTGTAGATATTAATTAAAGTTCTGAATCCTCTTATAATACCAATTCTCCGAAGATTTTTTATTCTTTGTCTGACTCCTTCTTCTGTTAATTTAACTTGTTTAGATAGTTCTCTATTAGTTAATTTGGCATTTTTAGAAAGTAAAATCACTAATTTTTTATCTATTTTATCTAGTTTTATATTCTTATTAGAAAATTCTCTCATCAAAAATGTTTCTTTTCTTATTTTTCTTTTTTCAGTCGGAAATAAATCTTCGAATGTATTTTTTATTTCTCTTATGTATGTTAATAAGCCATATTCTTTCAAATTCTTTCCTGCTAAAGTTTCCAAATTTATTAAAAAGTTGTTAAGATCTGAAGAACTTTTTGTTAAAAAGGTTGTAGCAATATCCCATTCTCCACTCATTGTTGCCGTCCACATAGTCAACGGGTTATTTACAAAAAATTTAATTATTTTTTTCAAATTTGTTTGTGAGATGTTAGTTAATCTTAAAAATATACCATAAGAGTTTTGACAAAATTTAGTCATGTCTACTTTTGCCACATAGCGATTTATTATACCTAGTTTTTCTAATCTTCTTATCCTATAATTTGCAACTTCTCTAGAAACTCCAACTTTTTTGGCTATTCTCTTTAAAGGCATTCTGGCATTTTCTGTTAGTATCCCAAGAATCTTACTGTCTTTATTATCTAGTTCAGATATTTTCATATTTATATTTAACAAATGAAAATATAAAAATACTTGTTTTTTGTAAAAAAAATACCAAGAAAATTTATATTCTATTTTAATCTATTAAATATTGATGAAAAAGAAAGTATATGTTTGCAGTCCGTGTAAAGGTAATATAAAAAATAATAGAAAAAAGGCTCGCCTGTACTCTAAATATGTTGCAAGTCGTGGTTTTATACCTTTTACACCTCATTTATATTTTACAGAATTTGCTGAGTTTCTTGATGATAATAAACCTGAAGAAAGAGAAATAGTCTTAAGGCTTGCAATTGAATGGTTGTTCCAATGTGATGAACTATGGAGTTTTGGTGAAACTATTTCTGAAGGTATGAAAAATGAAATTGAAATAGCAAAAAAGTTGGGAATAAAAATAGTGCACGTTCCCACTGAAATTGTAGAAGATCTGCTAAATGATAAATTATGAAAACAATAAAGGATGTGCAAAAAGAAGTTGAAAAATTTGTAGAGAGTAGTGGTGGTGTTTGTGGCTATTATAGTCCAATGATACTTGCAAGTTTACTAAAAAGTTTACATAATCTTTCAGATGTTTTTACTAATTTTTATAATTTTAAAAGAACCAGTAAGCTTGATTATAAGAGAATAGAAAAAGAGATTCAAGACCTTTTATTTAATATAATATGTTTAGCCAACAATCATGGAATTGATTTAGAAAAGGTGTTAAACAATATTGTATCGAATTTATAGTAGAATTAAAAACTAAAAAAGGAAGAAGAAGCGGATTAATCATTATATTGGTGGTTCTTCTTCCATGCTTACACCTCCATTAACTTTTTCATAAGAAATAGTTGGGAAAAAACGCCCTTATAAACCCCCTATTTATACAAGTAAATTAAACTTTATGAATTTATATGAAGTTTTATAAAGTTTTATAAAGTTTTTAAATAGTTAAAAATAAAACATTTTTTATATGTTGGAAGAGATTTTGATACTAATCGGATTAGTAGCAATTGATTTAATAGTAATAATTTCATTAATTGCTTATTTATTTAAATCAAAAAGATTTTCTGGAAGATATGTTGATGTAAAAGAGGCTCCTTTATACATAAACAATACATTAAAAGACAAGACAAAAAGAGAAATAATAAAAAGTTTGAAAAAAGAGAAAAAATATTTGACATTAATTGCCAAAGAAATTGGAGAATCAGTTGCCAAAACAAAATATCATTTACAGGAATTAGAAAAAATTGGAATAATTGGTTCTATGAAGTTAACAAGAGAAAAATTCTTTTTATTAACAAAAAAAGGTGAATGGTGTTTAAAAGCAGTTTACCTTTATTATCCTAAAAACAACTTTGAGAAACTAATAAATTCATTAAAAATTGGAAAATTAAAATGGGATAAGAAGATGCTTTAATCATTCACAGAAATCAGGAGAAGTTAGACAAATTTTTGCTTCATATTTTCTTTGTTTATCTAAAGAAACTCTATCTCTCTCCATTTTTGCTAATTTTTTACAATTGGGATAAGTTGGACATGTTGGTAACTCAATAGTTTCACTTCTAACGCCTTCAAATGGATCTGAATAATGGGGATTAACTTCAATTGACATTAAAACACTGTTTAAAATATGATAATAAAATATTTAAACTTCACTAACAACAAAGAACTTAAATCTTCAACGGTGTAATTAATAAGAATACCATTAAATCTTTTGGTTTTCTTTATCTTATTTCAATATAACCACATGAAAAATCGCTTTTTTCAATACCATACATGAAAATAATACCATATAACACCCCGGTGAATATTTTTTTCTACTTAAGTTTTTAAAACATTATTTTTATAAAGCTTTTAGAATTTATTCTAGAAAAAAGGATCATGATGGTGTTGGAGACAATGAAGCTAAGTAGACGATATCACTAGAATTAAACATTTGTATGTAATCATTTTCAGTTCCAAAGGGGACTTCAATAACGACCATCCCACCAATGTTATCTGACCAACTTTCCTCATCCCATCCTGGTTCAGAGAGTTTATATTTTGACAGATTAAAAGATTCTATTAAATTTTTAGCTTCATTTTCTGTTACATTTATTTTGAACCAAACTGCTATGTTTGGATTAAATTTTTCTGATTCTTCAGGTTCAATTGGTTCTGGTGTAATAATAGGAGTAAAAATTATACCTGATAAAAATGCTTCCATAGGACAAAGGTGCTTTGTAAAATTTTTATTTTGAGTATTCATGTAACAGTCATATTGGTAATACGTTCTGCCAGGATAAACATATATGTCTGGTACACCAAAACTATGTAAAGTTTCATGGATTAGTATTTCTGCTTGCTCACTTGCATTACCTCTAGAATAATATTTACCACGCGGATCAGTTGAATTATAGTAATAAAATCCACCTATTAAGATTATATCTTCTAGATTTCTGCTTTCATAAATTGGATAAACCACATCTGGATCATTTATATGAAAGAAACTAATAATCTTGAGAAGGCCTCTATCAAGGTTGCACCTTGAAATAATTTCATTATAGGCCTTATAAGTATCATTAGAATATTGTTGTGCTATTGATAGATATTCATCCAAATACATTTCACAATCAATAACTTCATGTTTAATTGTGATGTTGGCTTCCAAATATGCTATTTCATTATCCCACCAATTTGTAGCATTTGAAGCTATTGAATCCATATATGGTCTTTCACTGATACGTAAATAATCTGCAAGAGTTTTGTTTCTTAATAAGTATAATGGAACTATTGGTATTTCGTATGATGTATTTGCTTGAAATTGGCTTCTACTTCTTTGTTCACATTCATGATCTATACAACGATAGCCAAAATGACACATTTGATCTGAATTACAACCACGTCCACATCGAGAAGGATATAGTATTTCATCAGAGCAACTTCCTACTTTTGAATCGAATATTTTATTTCCACATTTAGTTTTTCTAGTTATATTGTACACTGTTATAGGATTTGTAATTACACGATTGTATAAATTTAATGTTATAAAAATTCTGACACCAAAAGGAGTTGGATAAGGAGAAGCATTTAAATTATATGATATTGTTTTATTTGTGTGTGATGGAACTGATAAAACTATATCAGTGTTATTTTCAAAATTATAACCCGCTCCTATTATAGAGAAATCACAATACCAAAATGGATTATCGGCCGGTTTCCACTCGATCAAATTTATGTTATTTATTGTTACTTCATTAGCAGAAGACGTGCTTTCAATGGTAACATTTAAGTTTATAGTCTCATTAGGATAAACTGATCGTGGATAATCAACATACACATTAAAGGGTACGTCTGTGCTGGAGTAAATTGTCTCACCTTTCTCATGGATGAAATATTTACCATACTCGGTATATATGATTTTATCATTATTACAGACTATATGGTCCGTAAAGCAAAACCCATCACAAACTACACCTCTACAAGTTATGTTCGGTGGTGTTACTGGTTGCATTTCTACCTTTTCAACTATTACGTAACATTCACCTACTTTAACATCAAACATACTAATATCAGAAATCAAACGTGTAATAGTTTTTCCGTCTGGTTGAACATTTAAATGGCCATAAACAGATCCAGACCCAGTTGTTATCGCTTTAACAATAGCCTTTATTTGAACAGTTTCATCTTTGCTAATTTTACCTTTCCATGTTAGTTGTCCTTCAGATGTATATGTTTCTCCTGCTGATGGAAACTCAACACCAATTACTTCGAATCCTTTTGGTGGATAAACAAGAGTCATCCATGTTCTTTGTGGATCTGGTATATCTATTGATGGTGTAACTGTATAAGTCAGAATAACTTCCTTATTCAACTCTGGCAATGATGAAAAGGAAATATTACTACTTATCATTTCATTATTTTCTGGCAAAGGAATTGCCTGAGCTTGCCCCCCTTCATACCAATTTTTAGGTGGAATATCACTAACTTTGACATCTTCACACACAATGAAATAAATTATATCTTTTCCTCCAAACCACGAATCTGGTGAGGTATAAGTTCTTGCATCGGCTTCTACTATCCATTCACCCATTTTAACTGCCTTTATCATTGTACTGAATTTAACAGTACCATTTTCAGTTATATCACCACTCCAATTTGAATTCCCACTTTGGAGTTCTATTCCTTCTGGTAAAATAATCTGGGCAGTGGTGTTTGGAGCATTCACAATTGAAGTAATAGTCACAGTTAGTTCAGCAATTTTTTCTCCAGTAAATGGAGAGACAGAAAGAGTAACTATCATAGGTGATTTAGGAGCAGCAGAAGAGCCTCCCGTTATGATTGATGGTAATATTTTATAATAGTAAATCAGATATCCAATTACTAAAAAAATTCCTATAATTATTATTAATAATAAAATCCGGTTTTCCTTCATTTTATCACTTATTTCAAGTTTATTCAGTTTAGTTTTTAAAACTACTCATTTTGTTCGGTAAAAACCATTAACAATAAATTTTAAATAGCCTCATGTAATATAATTTTTTCCAAAATATTCTTATTTTTACAACCACCGATTAATTTTTAAGTACATGAAACTTCTGTGGGTGGACTATCGAAATCATTCATGTAAGTGTAACACTTTTTTTCTCCAGTTACGATACCATAACACACTATATTTATTCCACAATCCATACAACCTGGATCAGGTTCTACATCTTGCTTGAAGCCAATACAACCATATTCTGTTCTTTGGACAGTTGGTGGGGGAGGGCAAAATCCACAGGTACTGCCTGCATCTTTTGGATAGAAAAATCCTGCTAAAAACATTACGATTAATACTACAATTGCGATTAATATTTTCTTTTTCATATACTAGAATTTAGAAATCCTGACTTAAAAAACATATCAAAAAATACCCATTTTTCATCAAATTTTGGCTAAAAAAACGCTGTTTTTTAAACATAATTATTTTTTCAATATTAACCGGGGTTATAATTGTATTATATGAAAATAACCTGTGGAAACATATATATTTAATCTAAAATTTAATCCTAAATTAATTATAAAGTATACCGCTAAACCTTAAATTTTTAATCTTTTCAATTATTTTATGTCAAGAAGAAAGGAATTACCACCTCAAAATTCTAGAAACACGGTATTCATTCCTCCTATTGAAAAATATCCTAGACGACCTATTTTTCATTATGTTTGGAAAGGAATTTCAACACATTCTAAAGAAGGGGTGGTATATTTTTCAGGTTTAGGCAAAGCCATGACAAGGGTTGTTGATGCAGAAGAAGTTTTGAAAAGAAAAAAACCAGATATTCATGTTGTATTTATAGGTATTGGAAGGAAGGTTCAAAAAGATGAGACAACGAAATATGCTAATAAGCTAGATATTGGTATGTCTGAAAAAAATTACAAACCTTTTTTCGGATTTCTTGCAGATGAAAAAGAGTAAGAGGAATGATTTTATTTTTTTGGTATAGATTCCCCAACACCTATATATCTTTGAGCATAACCACATCTGATACATACAATTGTAATAACCTTCTTTTTTCTTCTATTAACTACGTCAATTTCCCATTTTGTTTCATTACACTTTGGACAATAAATCTTCATTCTCTCCACTAGGATTTATTTTTTAATTGCTATTATTCTATTAAACCTGTGCATCTCCAGTTTATTTCTGTTTGTCTTGTTTCAACATTAACAACGCATGCGGGATTGCATCCTGGTTTATCAATATCTAAATCTATCCAGTAAGTTCCGGTATAATTATTGCACATGTAAGTCTCTTTTAACCTATCACCACATTCGCTGTTTATGGCAATAGATTTAGCGTCCGAAATAGTTAATATAAATATATCTTCTCCTTTTTTATATTGACAACTATCTTCTGTAAATGTTGGACCTCCTGGCACCATGCATTTAGGAGGATAGCTTTCCATTATTGGATATTGTTTAGCACATTCTTCATAGCTGTTTATTTTTTCTACAAAAACATCTACACATCTACCATCTATACATTTACAAGATATTGGTGCAGCACAAAAACAATCTCCACCTGATGTCCATTGATAGTTTTTGTTGAAACAACCGCAGTTACAGTCTCCTGTTTCACCGAAAACAATACAGTCTTCATCATTGATACATTCTTTGCCTTCTGGATAAGTTACAGTAGATGCAATTGAATAAAATCCAAGAACAATAGCAATTACTAGAAGTACTAACCCAATTACAAGTAAAGGTTTCATATTAAAAAATTAGAAATTATAACATTTAAAAATTATTTTTTTATTAGGTTAAAACCAAATTATATAAAAATCTCTTAAAATATTAAAGAATGGATTTGAATAGAGACTACTTAATATCAGTCTCTATTTTTCTAATTTCGTATTCTCTATCATCTTTTTCTGTTCGTGTCGCAACTCTGTTTTTTAATAGGGGCAAGTTAGTTTGTCCTTGAAAAGGAGTATTTGGATATACAAAACCACAATTAATACAAACCCGTTCTTCTAATTCAGTATATTCTGTACCACATTGTGAACAATATTTTGGGTCTGGTTCTACCAGTAAAACGCTCAATTTTTTTCCCTTGTTCTTACCATCAAACATTTTTCCATTATTCTCCCATAAAATTCTATAGAATTTTTCAGATTCTTTAGTTTTCCATTCTTTTAAACCATCTGGATAATTAAGGACATCTAAATTTGATGACATAAACTCACTGTTAGTAGTGAAAATCAATTATAAGTTATTTAATAAAACTCAAATTTAAAGTTTTCGGAATTAAATAATTTGGAAGAAAAAGGCATTATTTATTCATTTAAACAACGTACATGAGTTCATCTAAAACTGTAAAAGATTTAAGCTTGAAAAATGAAGACTGGGCTAAGAGATATGGGTGTTAAAAGCATTTCTGGTTATTCTAGTATCTTAATACCTCTGCAGCTACAGTAATCTCACCAGAAAGTACTCTAGATTCTTTGTCTTCAAAATCATATGAATGTAGCACTAAACCCTCTGGAGTTTTTTGATATTTGAATGTAATTTCCTTTTCTGTTACACCAGTTGTTTTTCCAGAAATATTTCTTTTTATATGTGGAAACTGTATTCTTGTTTCTACTCCGTTTCTTAGATTTGTTATAAAAACAAACATTCTATCCTTAACATCAGGTTTTTCTTTAACAACAGTAATACGTTTTTTTAGACAATATTTAGTACCATCTTCATGATAAATTTTAAATCCTGCGTTCTCATGTGCTTTTACAATATCTTCAATTGTTTTAAATCTTGGCATATTTTTTATTAGAACTGTAAAAGATTTAAGCTTAAAATATGTTTAAATGTTTTAGTTTTCTTATAAAATATTATGAAAGAAACCTTTACTATAGACATTGAAGAGTTTAATGGTGATGAAAAACCGTTTCCTGTTTGTTATTGGGCTCCGGCAGAGATCATACCCGATGATAGTAAGGAAATTGTAATTAGACGTTCTTATGTTTCTTGGAACGGGTACATTCTTTGGGTTGGTTATAAAACATCTGAGATTCATAAATCAGAACACCCAGAAGAAGGTAGATTAGTTGTAGAAATAAGAACCATTCCACGTGGTGAAAGAACTCCTGCAAGAAAATTAATACAAAAACAACTTTCTAAAAATAAGAAACCTCATTCATATAGGTGGTTTCCAAACAGATTGAGTGAATACAGAATATTATGGACGAATCCAGAAGAAGATTAATAATCAGTCTTAAATCTTGATTATTCAAAAGACTTAAAAAGGTTTCTTTCTTAATTTTTATTATGAAACTTTTATTGGCAGTTGGAATAGCACTTCTTTTAATTGCTATTGTTGGAGGGATTTATACAGGCATGTTTATTTCAGAGGCCACACCAGAACTTTCTGAAGAAAAAACCACAGAAGAAACTGCCATAGTTTGTAACATACCATACATAAGCCATGGAGAAGAGTGTTGTTTAGACCAAAACAGCAATGGTGTTTGTGATGAAAATGAACTTAAATCTGATTGTCCTTATGAATGTTGTGATGGAACTATTTATCAGATTAAAACTTGTAGTTCAGGATATTTATGTGTTGATAATAAGTGCGAATCAATATCACCAAAACTATCACTTACTATAGACGCCTGTAAAACAAGTTCTAACATATTTGAAGAATTATTTGAGGTTACAGATATTTATGCAACTGTGACTAATTACGGCACAGAGGAAGCCATGTATGTTAAAATTACATCAACTGCAAATGATGCTAAAACTATTTATAGAAGATCAAAAGGAACTATAAGGTCATTACCAGCTAATTCTTCACAAAAATTTAAAGTAATAGTTGATACTGAAGAAAATATTCCAACAGAAGTAAATGTAACAGCAAGTTGTGATGAATGTTTACCTAAATCTGTGTCAGCAACCAATCCTAATTGCTATGCTGATTATGAAGGAATAGCAAATGAAATACAAGAATGGGTTGAATTAGGTGGGAGAGTAATTCCTTTTAGTGGCTAATTTGAAAATAATTTTTAAATCTTGATTCTAGAAGAGTTTAAATTGTTTTTTAAATAATTAAAGTCATGCTTGAAGTCAAAGACTTTTCAAAAGAAATAGTAGATGTTGTAAGGAAAAATCAAAATATAAATATTCCTGAATATCTAGGAGCTTTTTCTGCAGGATTTGTTGCCAAAATCACTCTTAATTCTTCATTTCACTTGTCTTTAAATCCGGCTTTTCA
>JABAOH010066856.1_pt3 | contig 27585 bp, 29 predicted proteins | sample 7062181 | NCBI WGS metagenome assembly JABAOH01 (sample SAMN14538630, study PRJNA623070) | marine sediment metagenome | biome: marine biome [ENVO:00000428]; feature: marine pelagic biome [ENVO:01000023]; material: deep marine sediment [ENVO:00002113]; isolation source: pool of 5 deep marine...
CCTACCAAGGGCACGATACAACTCTGTCCCACCAGATGGGCACCGCGAACGCGGTCAACGACCTCTACCTCCTTCCCCTGCTCGGCCAGCTTCCTGGTCGCTCCCTCGCTGACGATCCACCTCTCTCCGTCCACGAGAGCCTCCGCGTACTCGACATCCGGATCCACCCAGACGTTGGTTGTTCCGAAGATCGTCTCTGGGCGCAGGGTTGCCGTGACCACGAATCTCTCCCTCAGCCTGAACTTGAGGAGGGTGAACTCCAAGGGAACCTCCCCCTCCCCCTCATAGCGGTCATGGTCGCCGATAGGAATCTCGTCCTTGGGACACCATATGACGGGATGCTTTCCCAGACGGAGGAAGTCGCCCTCCCTCAGCCTGTTGAACTGCCACTTCACGAAGGCGTCATACGCCGGGTTCACGTCGGTGGTTATGAAGCTCCTGGACCAGTCGACGCCCGCTCCGAAGGCCATCAAGTCCCGCTTTGCCTCTTCTGGGAAGACCTCGATCCAGTGCAGCGGGTCTGAGAACTTGGGGATCTCCTCAGAGGGGATTCCCATGCTCTGGAGGATCTCCACCTGACCCCTCTCCCCACTCTTGATTCTGTCGGCCGCACCGAGAATCGGGAGACCCGTGCAGTGGAAGGCCTGCGGGAAGAGGACGTTGTAACCTCTCATCCTCTTGTACCTGGCCATGATGTCGGCATGGAGGAACGTGAGGCCCTGGCCCAGATGTAGGAGACCGTTCACGTAGGGATAGGGCATGTTGACGAAGTAGCTGGGCCTGGACTCATCCGCCCTGGCCTGGAAGACCCTAGCCTGCTCCCACTCCTCCTGCCACCGCCTTTCCGACTCCCTCCAATCATAGCCCTGGCCAGGCATCCTCGTTGCCTAGGAGCGTTGTTTATAAAACGTTTTTGCGGGCCCAGAACTTTCCGTGCAGGAGAGTCACTTGGACACCATCCCGTTCCTGAAGGCCCCCGCCCACTCTCTGACCCCATCAGCCGAGCCCTGCCCTAGTTGTCCGCGGCCTTCCGGCCGAGGACGCAGATGGCCGGAGGGGTCCTGTTCTGGGGACAGATATCTTACCGTGTGCGGCAGGGTGTCATACGAAGTACGACCTTTGTCATAACAGTTATATAGCCTGTGGTCTATTCCACGCCGCGCTTCGGCCATACCGCGAGACGGCATGCATCAAGTGCAAGGAGGCGGGAAAACACGAGCATTGGCGATCGGATCACCATCCGTCTCGAGCCAGAGATCCTTGACCGCATGGACGCCTTCTTGGAGGAAAACCTGGAGTTCGGAAGCAGGTCACAACTCTGCCGTATCGCAGTCAACCAGTTCCTCGAATCCATGGAGGGTTTCAGCCGAAAGGTGTCGGTGGAAATCCCACAATCATACCTCGACTTCATCGACAGCCTCGTGAGCGGTGGATACTTCCTCAGTAGGGAAGAGGCCATTGAACGGCTGTTGAAGGAAGGCCTTTCCAAGGACAAGGTCAAGGAAATCATCGAACATCAGGCGACCATGGGGAAAGCGTCAGGGAAGATGTTCCCCGTGGAGCTGGAGAAGCGGGACTCGGTGAAGAAGGCATGACGATGGCCGGCGCATTGGCGGACAGGGGAGTCCCCACCTAGGAAAAAGAGGGCAGTGCCTCAGGCACTTGTCAGAAGGGATGGGATGCACCCTACGCCGGACTTCCCTGTTCCCATCACCCCTAGGAGGATGGGAAGTGCTAGCCCAGGAGGTTGCTCAACAGATACTTGGGAGCTTGCCAAGCCAATTGCAGGAGCCGAGGTTCGCCCTTGTTGGGGTGGGCGGGGCCGGCATAAACGTGCTCAAAGAGGTGAGGGAGGAGGCCGCCCTTCGCCTCATGGCGGTGGACACTGACGATTACTACCTGGCCTTGTCCGGTTGTCAGCGTCAGCTAGACCTTGGCAGACCCCTCGTTCATGGAAAGGGGACGGCTGGAGAGGTGGAGCTGGGCAGGTCAGCGGCCCTCCTCCACGGATCCGAGATACGCGACAGCTTGGAGGAGGACATCGTCCTGTTGACCGCTGGCCTAGGGAGGGGGACGGGAACTGGTGCCACTCCCGTTGTGGCATCCCTGGCCAAGAAGAAAGGATTACCCGTCCTGGCCTTCCTCATTTGGCCCTTCAAGGAGGAGAGGATTGCCACCAAGGCGCGGCACGGCCTCGCCAACCTGAAGTCCAACTGTGATGCGCTGATGGTGCTCGATAACAACGCCGCCCTCAGGGTGGTGGGTGTCGACACTCATTGGGAAGCCGCTCACGTCGTAAACGAGATGGCTGCCAGAATGGTGCAGAGGTTGATTGAGAGGGTGTCTAACGCCTTTCCCTTCTCCATCCAAGATGAGATCGCGGACTTCGTCGAGGAACTGCCAGCGACCAATGAACAGCTCCCTCTCAAGACCGTCGAGCTAGGTCTTCATCCCCCGGACTCCGACCCGGTCCGCATGGACACCAAGGGCCTGATTGAACTCCGATAGCCCCACAACCCTCATATGGATTCTGGGTGATTCGCCACCGCCATGGCCAGCTATAGCGAGCATATCGAGTTGGAGACTAAGGGAGAGGTGGAGATCCATGATCTGACCCGCCAGGTAGCGGGAATCATACAGCGCTCAGGGCTGCGGGGAGGCATCGCCTGCGTCTTCTCCAGCAGCTCCACCAGCGCTATCACCACCCTCGAGTACGAGCCAGGACTGCTTCAGGATCTGCCCACGGCCCTGGAGCGACTCTTCCCGAAGGGCATCCGCTACGAACACGAGGAGAGATGGCACGACGGCAACGGTCACTCCCACGTCAGGGCTGCGTGCATAGGCCCGAGTCTCTCAGTTCCCTTCCAAGACGGGAGGCCTGTCTTGGGCACCTGGCAGCAAGTGGCCTTCGTGGAGTTGGACAACAAGCCCCGCCGCAGGACGGTCCTAGTCCAGCTGGTGGGCGAGTAGTCAGGGGAGGCGGTCCAGGAAACCCTTCAGTCTATCTCTCAGGGCCTCATCCTGGCGCGCCCTGATCAGGAGGAGGAGCATCTCCAGTCGCCACAGGGTGTGGAGCTCTATCTCTTCGGCCACGTGAGCCCTCTCCACCTCCTTCCTCACAACATCGTCAATGTGCAGCACCAGATCCCTAGCCTCTCCTACGATCTCCGGCGTGACTTCATCGAGGTACCCCAGGCTCTTCAGGGAACCTAGCATCCTAGTGACCTCCTCCCTGCTGTACAACCTGCCTAGCTCCACCTCGTTCATGCTGGTCGACAGGTCCGGGGCGATGAGAAATATCCTGGCCGTCCTGGTGTAGACCTTCTCCGGGATGTGGTGGACCTTCCTCTCCCCAGAGGGGATCACAAGGCCGGCCTCCTGCAGCTTCTCCATATGCCTGTACACCGTGGACTGATCCTTCTCGAGTAGCTCTGCCAGCTGGGAGACGGCCATCCCCCTCACCCTCAAGAGACTGAGGATCTTGCGACGCGTGGATTCGGTGGCGACGCGGATGGCCTTGGGGTCCCGGATGAGCCGAATCTCCTCCATGTGACAAGGGATGGCAGACAAGGCTTTTATCACTACTGCATGTATGCACAACCGTGCAGTTATTCCGCGGGACCCTCAGACGCACCATATTTCACCTCGCCTGGCCCGTCATCCTGGCCAACTTCCTGCAGACCTTCACAACCACCGTCGACGTCTTGATGGTCGGCAGGCTCGGGCCCATCGCCGTCGCCGCCCTGGCCCTGGGCTCCCAGCTCCTCTTCCTCGCCTTCTCCACAATGCTTGCCCTGAGCGCTGGAACGGTGGCAGTAGTGGCGAGGCACATAGGGGCTGAAGAGCCCCAGGAAGCCAGCCAGGCCCTGAAGGCTAGCCTCGTCCTCGGGGTTGTCCTGTCGATACCCGTCACCCTCGTGGGCATTGGTCTATCGGAAGAGATGATCCGGATCTTCAGGCCCGAGGAAGCCGTCGTCGAGTTGGGCGCAGTCTATATCAGCACGGTCTTCCTGGGCATTCCCTTCCTCTTCCTCAGCTTCCTCTCAGCCGCCGCCTTGAGGGGTGCAGGCGACATGAAGACCCCCCTATACGTGGGCGGTCTCGTGAACCTCATCAACTTCATTGTGAACTACACACTCATCTTCGGCAACTTCGGCTTTCCAGCCCTGGGAGTACAGGGCGCTGCGGTGGGCACAGCCACGTCCTACGGCGTCGGATCCGTCCTCTATATGACCCTCTTCTTGAGAGGCAAGAGGTCCCTTCGACTGCGCGTCCCCGGTCCTCTCTGGAACCGAGAGATGATTCGGAGGGTTCTCCGAGTGGGGTCGCCGGCGGCCCTGGAACAGGTCTCGCTCCAGATCGGCTTCACCGTCTGGGTCTTCTTCATCGTGGGCTTCGGGACCGCTGCCCTCGCCGCCCACCAGATCGGCGCCCGCATCCAGTTCCTGATATTCCTACCGGGGTTGGGCTATGCCATGGCCGCCACGACCCTCGTTGGCCAGAGTCTGGGGGCGAAGGACCCCCTCCAAGCTGAGAAGAGCGGCTGGGAGTCCGTGAAGCTCGCTGTCCTCACCATGGGTGCCCTGGCTGTCATCACCTTCGCCTTCGCCGAACAGCTGGCGGGCCTCTTCATCGACGATTCAGAGGTGATAGGCTTGGCCGCCGTCTGGATACGCCTGTACTCCATCGGCATCCCTGCCTTCGGCCTCTTCTTCACTGTGTCGGGGGCCCTGCGGGGCGCCGGGGACACGAGATGGCCCCTCTACACCTCAACCATGGGCGTCCTGGCCATCAGGCTCCCCCTCTCCTACTTTCTGGGGTACCTCACCCCGCTGGCTTTGCTCGGGGTATGGACCTCCATGGTACTGGAGTACTACATCCGGGCTGCCATCATCGTGGCGCGCTACAACACCGGCGCCTGGAAGACGATAGCGGTGTAGTGAATGATGACTGTCGGAAAGAGGAACCTGGCCTTCGTTTCCCTCCTGGGATTCCTAGTCAGCATGGGCTTCGGCCTCATCGTTCCCATCATGCCCTTCTACGTGGAGCTCCTGGGCGGGACCGCCTTCGAGCTGGGGATTCTTCTGTCATCCTTCATGATGACGCGGGCCCTTCTCGCCCGCTATTTCGGCCGGCTCTCCGATGCCGTCGGGAGGAAGAAGATCATCGTGGTCGGCGCGGTCTTATACGCGGCCCTCGGCTTTCTCTTCACCATCCCCACCCATTGGACCGGCCTCATACTAGTCAGGGCCTCTCAGGGGGTCGCTTCGGCCATGGTGTGGCCCGTGGGGGAAGCCCTCATCGTGGACTCCGTGCCAGAAGACAGGCGCGGCGTCTCCATCTCCATCTACATGGTCACCTCGAACGTGGGCTTCGCGGCGGGACCCTTCGCCGGCGGCGCCCTACTGTGGACGGCGCGAAACCCCTTGGGCATGGGGGAGGTGGACAGCTTCCACTTCCCCTTCTACTTCATAGCCCTCTTGGCGGGAGCAGCAGCCCTCCTTGTCCAGAGCTTCGTCAAGGATGTCCTTCAGCCCCAGAGGGAGGAGAGGTCTCCCTTACGGCCCAGAGAGACCGCGGAACCTCTTCCAGACGAAGTGAGGAAGCAGGTCAACGTCCTATTCTTGAACAACCTGGGCAACGGTTTCTCGTTCAGCTTGATCGGCTTCCTGCCCCTCTTCTACATGAAGGACTTCCTCGGGGTGGACGAGGTTCTAGCGGGAATGATCCTGGGAGCTGCCATGAGCGCCGGCCTAGCCGTCAACCTGCCCTCGGGCTACATCTCCGACAGAATCGGCCGGAAGCCGCTCGTCGTCTTCGGGAGCTACGTGGCCCGAGGCTCCACTATCTTCATACCGTTCTCCGCCAACGTCTTCCAGATCGCGAGCCTCCTGGTCTTCAGATCCTTCGCATTCCAGGTCTCCCAGCCCGCCATGAGGGCCCTACAGGCGGACCTCTTTCCGGAGAGGGTTCGAGGGAGGTTGATCGGAACCTCTCAGACCTTGTTCAACCTCGGTGCCATCTTCGGCGCTCCCTTGGGGGGCTTCCTCTATGACCTTCTCTGGCGGGTCGACTCCCTGTCCCTCATCCTGCTACCGGGCGTCGCCCTTCCCTTCCTCATCTCGTCCCTCCTCGGAATCGTCACTACGAGCCTCATTCTGGCGTACGTCAAGGAGGCCAGGAGGATACCGGTAAGGGAGCCGGGTGTCCCCGCCGAACTGTAGCGTCCTGCCATCACCTCGCCGCCTCGTCTCAGGAAATCCCGAGGACGCTAGGGTTAAAAGGAAGCCTCTCGTTACGACGAGGGGTGTGACCATCGATCCAGACGTGCAGAGCCGACCCGCGGAACTCAGGTTCAAGCTTACCCGCGTTGGCGTCACAGGTGTCCGCAAGCCAGTCAGTGTACGTAGGCCGGAGAAGGACGTCACCCTGACGACGGACTTCGATATCTTCGTGGACCTCCCGTCTACCATGAAGGGATCCCACCTCTCCCGGAACCTAGAGGTCGTCAGCGAGATTGTGGAGGAGAGCGTGAGGGAGCCCGTGACCAGCCTGGAGGACTTGTGCCAGGACATCGCCGAAAGGCTTCTGAAGCGCCATGACTACGCGAGCTACAGCGAGGTCAGGGCCATGGCGGACTATTTCCTGGAACGAACGACTCCGCTGGGGAAAGCGACCACCGAGCGCTACTGCCTAACGGCCAACGCCCAGGGACGCCGGGACAGCGACTTGCACCTCAAGAAGTCCATCGGGGTGGAGGTGGTGGGGATGACCGCATGTCCCTGCGCCATGGAGACCATAAAGCACAACCTCGAGGTCCAGGGAAGGGTCTCCAATGCCGATGTCCCCATGATCACGCACAACCAGCGCAACCGTACCACCCTCCTGCTGGAGGTCCCGGAGGGTAACGAGGTGGAGGCCAACGACCTCATCGACATGGTGGAGGAGAGCATGAGCGCTCCCACGTACGAGATACTGAAGCGGGGGGACGAGGCTGAGGTCGTGGAGAGGGCCCACCTTGAGCCCAGGTTCGTGGAGGATGTTGTGAGGGAGATCCTGGCCCGACTCCTGAAGAAGTACTCCGGATTTCCAGACGACGTGCAGGTGCGGGTGAGAAGCGACAGCGAAGAGTCCATCCACAAGCACAACGCCGTCGCAGAGAGGGTGACCACCTTCGGGGAACTCAGGAAGTAGGCAGAGACTCCACGTGACCCCGTATCCGTTCTGCTACAGACTCTAGCTCCTCGAGAGATGCAGCCCTCCTGGTGGGCCAACGGCCGTCCGGCGAGTCGCTCAGGTATCTGGGGATAACGTGAACGTGGACATGAAAGACGATCTGCTGCGCGGCGCGTCCGCTGTTCTGGCCGATGTTCATGCCATCAGCCTTCATAGCCTTCCTGACCGCTGTTGCCAGGTGGACCGCCCTTGTGAAGAGAGGACCCACCTCCTCCCGCGGCATGTCGAAGACGGTCTCGTAGTGATCCCTAGGGAGGACCAGGAGGTGGCCAAGGGTGATGGGGCTCCTGTCCATGAAGGCAATGAAGGAAGAGTCCTCGTAGACGAGGGCAGCTGGCGCCTTGCCACGAACTATGTCACAAAAGACACAGTTCGCTTTGAAACTCACGGCGGAGCAAAGGGACTACGTCCATAAGAGCGTTCTGCCGTTCGCCGTACCTGACGAGCTCCATCTTCTAGATTCCCGATTCTCGCCAGGATTCGAAGCAGGCGGCTCCCGGGCCAATCATCATATATAGGTCAGAGGGGAAGTATGAAGTGATGATAGGGCTCTGCTATCTGTGCGGGTCTCCAGCGTCCAGAACCTGCAGCTTCTGTGGACAGATGGTCTGTGTCAAACACTATGACAGCCGGTCTGGAGCCTGCACCTCCTGCTTGAGAGGCAAACGCGCCTCACAGGAGGGTTGACCCCGACTTCCTTCCGGTCCCACCGCCTCGACCTCCTTCGGGGAGGAGTCTGGACTAGGTGGTAAGGGTGGAGGGAGTAGAATGGAGTAGGACCAATCACCAAACGGCCCGCGAAGCCTTGAGCCACTCCAGGTCATTCCACACGAGGGTTCTGATGTCAGGCAGGCCCTCCAGGACCATCACGAGCCTCTCGAGGCCCAGGCCCCAGGCCAGGACAGGGGTGGATATTCCCAGGGGAGCAGTGACCTCAGGACGAAAGATGCCGGAACCCCCCAGCTCGATCCATCGGCCGTTGACGTGGGCCTCGGGCTCCATGCTAGGCTCCGTGTACGGGAAATAGCCTGGACGGAACCTGACCTCCTCGAAACCCATCTTCCGATAGAACTCCTGAATGGTGCCCATTAGCATCGCCAGGTTGGCTCCTTCCTCCATGACCACCCCCTCGATCTGATGGAACTCACCTGGCAGGTGTGTGGAGTCTGGGGCGTCCCTCCTGAAGTTCTTTCCCACGATGAAGGCCTTTTGGGGTGGGTCCGGGTTCTCCGCCAGATATCGAATCGTGTCGGCGGTCGTGTGGGGCCTCATCACAGCTTTCTTGGCATCCTCCAGGTTCCACTCATAGCCCCATCCCGTGGAGCCTGTGTCTCCGCCACTCTCGTGCACCTCTGCCACCCGCTTCAACACCCTCTTGTCAGGAAGCTCGTAGCTTGGTGCGCCTTCTAAGTAGAAGGTATCGAGCATGTCCCTAGCTGGGTGATCCTGGGGCTGGAAGAGTGCATCGAAGGACCAGAAGGCGGGACCGGCGTAGTCCCCCTCGATCTCGGTGAAGCCCATTTCCAGGAAGATCCTTCGTATCTTCTCGATGTACCAAGTGACGAGATGGGCCTTGCCACCATAAGATGAAGGCGCATATGCCGTGACATCGTACTTTCGGAAGGTCTTGCCCCGCCACTGACTCGTCTGAAGCAGCTCAGGGGTTAGTTGGGCCTCAGCCACGGGCGCCTCCAAACCGACATCCAGAACACGCTTCCCGTCCACGGTCAGCACTACGGTCCGCTCCACCATGCGCCTCTCCGATACGATTTCCTGGCGCTGTTTCAGCATGGAGAGCACCTGAGGGTCTGCGTCCTCCTCCCTGACATCTTCCTGGGCCAGCCGCTGGATCAGAAGCTCATCAGGTCCCAGAACATCCTCCGCCATTCTACCCCCATCCGTCAAGGCCAGGGTGGTCTCGTCTCCAGACCGCCGTATATCCGCCCACCCCTTCTTCTTCAGCCATCCAAGCACGATGGGAGTCGCCTGTCGGCTGAACCGGGCCCGCTTCTGCAGATCCCCCACGTTAATCTCGGGTGTTTCCAGCAGGATCCTTAGGGCCCTCCTCTCAGGAAGTTCCCTGCTGGCCCATGATGTGTCTCGAAGGGAATAGCGCCGGACTAACCTCTCCTCAATCTTCACGAGCCCCTTGGATCTGAGCCATGAAGCCGCGTTCATCACCTGGACGGACTCCTTCAGGGTCCCCTGACCCACGAGATCTTCAGGTGTGGAGCTTCCTCTGTCCTTGAGAGCAAGTAACAGGTCTTTTTCCCCTGGGCCCAGTTTCTCCGCCAGCTTCGCGGGATCCATCAACAGAGGCCAACGAGGGCCGGTCACTTATCCTTTTCTAGCCAGGTCCGTCACCCTCGGGCAGCCTTTGATCGGCTTGCAGCTGTCTTCGGTTTCCTGAAGTGTGGACCGAGCATCCTAGAAAGTTCGCTGATAGCACGACCTCGTCTCCTCATCGGTGCCTTCCAAGGCTCAAGACGAGGACAGTGACTAAGCTGAAACTGGCCCAGCCAGTTCCTGTTTCTCCCTAGGCCCTATTGAAGCCTTTTCGAGGAAGATGGATGGAGATGCTCCCGCTTCATGCTTGAATCGGATTTGATAACGATGTCAACGATTTTATATGAAGTGGGTCCAAAATTCGCCCACTCCGTGGGAAATCATAGGAAAGCACACGGAGGCCAGTGATGACTCCGCAGTTCCTCGAGAAGTTCCCAGACTACTGCTCCCTCCTCCTCTTCGGCCCACCCGGCGTGGGGAAGCTGGACTACATGCTGGATGCCCTGGTGGCGTTTCTGCAGAAGAGGCAGAAGGTACTTTTCGTCTGTGTCGACGTCGACCCGAAGGAAATCCTAGAGCACCTAAAGAGGCGTGGAGAGGACGTATCGGACCATGTGGGTAGGAGCCTACTGTTCATCGACTGCCTCACCCTCTCCATGACTGATGAGCGCGGCGAGGGCCAGGAAGGCGTCATCTTCGTCAGCAGCTTCTCCAACCTCGAGGGCATCGGGATGGCCATCGCCAAAGGGGCCGAGAGCCTTGCAGCCCCTGTGAAGATCCTCCTATACTCCATATCCACTCTCTTCCTCTACAACTCGTCCCAATCCCTGAGCAAGTTCGCCCAGATAGTCTCGGCTCGGGTGAAGACCCAGATGGGCCTCATCATGTACGCCTGCCATGAGGGGGTGAGCGAGGAGAGGCAGGAGGAACTCCTGAAGTCTTTGGTGGACGGGGTGGTGGAAATGAAGTTCGGTACCTCGATGGAAAGACATGTGAGATTGCATCATCTCCGAGGGCACCAGCTAGAGGTGCAGTGGGTGCCAGTTGGGGAGGAAGCAAAGGAGATCGCAGCCCCTGGAGAAACTTGGGAAGTCGAAGGCGGGGGTGGAGACCACTGAGGGCGACGACAGGGATCGAGATACTCGATAAGGGACTCCAAGGCGGGTTCGCCCGTCCCTCGGGAATCCTCTTCTTCAGCGAGGTCATCGCCGAGAAGAGGCTCTTCGCGGAGCAGTTCATAATGACCGGCCTGCGGAGTGATGAGGTCTGTCTCTATGTGGACTTCTACCGCGCACCCCAGTTTGCCCGCAGAGAACTGGCCAAGTTCGGAGACTTCGAGCAGGACCATCTTGTGCTCATTGATTGCACCTCAGCCCAGGTCCTCGTGCCATCGGACGAGGAGTATCAGATTCGAGACCTGTCAGACCTATCGGAGATCCTCCGATGCATCAAGACGGTCATCGATGAGAAGAGACCCTCAAGGGTTGTCCTCGACTCCCTAGACTTCCTCACGGAAAGGTTCCCGAAGGAGCAGGCGCTGGAATTCCTGAAGGACCTGATGAGCGCCGCCAAAGACGCAGGCTCGGTCGTGGGCCTACTCTTCGTCAACTGGAGCTATGACAGGGACGACCTGGAGGAAATAATGGCTTACACTGACTACATGATCGAGTTCAAGACGACCCTGGAGGGAGGGGTTCTCATGAACCGTATGAGGCTGAAGGCGGAAGATGACAGCCATGGGCGTATCAGCAACTGGGTTCCCTACAGCTTCAAGGAGATGATGGGGCTCTTTGTATACTTCCCGAAAATCCTCGTCACTGGGCCCTATCAAGCGGGAAAGTCTACGGTAGTCCAGGGGCTTTCCGAGACTGCAGTCAGCGTAGACAGGATGGGTACCACTGTCGCCTTTGACTACGGTAGCATCGACATCTCTGGGGTGGAGGTGGAGCTTCTGGGCACACCTGGCCAGAAGCGATTCGAGTTCGTCTTCAGAATCTTCGCAAGAGAGGTCAATGGAATCCTCCTTGTCGTCGACAGCACCAAGCCCGAGGACCTAGAGAGAGCCTCGGAGATGAGAAGGCTTGCGGGCGAGGACCTACCCCTCGTTGTGTTGGCCAACAAGAGAGATCTCTCCGAAGTGATGCCCGTGGAGGAGATGCGGGAGGGGTTGAATCTAGATGACAAGGTCTCTGTGATCGAGACCGTCGCCACCCAAGGCCATGGGCTAAGGGACGCCCTTGAGAGGCTCATCGAGATTATCATCTGGGGGTGGCCCGATGCTTAGCGACCCCCGCTCTGTGGCGACGGAGGTGATCGAGGATCTCATGCGGATAGAGGACATTACTGCCACGGCAGTACTTCGTAAAGATGGCATGATGATTAGTCATCAGCTTCCGAGGCACACGAACCCTAGGCGCATTGCAACCATGGCGGCGGCCATCTTGGGGACGGGAGAGCTGGCAGCCGATGAGCTGGATCATGGTCGGTTTCTCCGTTCCATCATAGATTCCGACGCGGGTAAGATACTATCCATAGGGGCTGGAAGGGAGGCCATCCTGGTGACCCTGGTGAGGAAGGACTGCGACATCGGCCTCGTTCTCATAGCGATGGAGAAAGCAGGAGGCAGGTTGACGGCGATCCTATCGGGGAAGGTGGTGTAAGAATCAGAAACGACCAGACCCTGGAGAAGACGGACGAAGACCAAAGCAGCATGGAGGCGGTGAGGCTGGAACGACTTCGGCAAGATCTCCAGCAGACCCTGACCGACCTACGCAAGTTGCCTGGTGTTACCGCCGCGGGAATCATCCGCCGAGACGGCGTTGTGATAGATGGCATCCTGCCTCGTTCCATGAATACGAAGAAACTGGCCGCCATGGCTGCCGCCGTTGTAGGCACAGCTGAGGTTGCCACCCGGGAACTCTACGACGGCGTCTTTCAGCGGTCAATCATGGAAGCGGAGGGAGGCAAGTTCATATCCGTTGGAGCCGGAGAGGGGGCGTTGCTGGTTGCCCTTACGAAGCCCACCGTAAACCTGGGCCTTACCCTGATGACCATGGAGGAGAAAGCCTCGAAGGTAGGTGAGATCCTTGCCATTAGCTAGAATGAGAAGCGCTCGGTCCGCAGTTGAAGTGCACACCCGAGAGAGCGGAACGTGTGGGACCCTTTTTGGAGGCGTGAAAGTCGCGATGAAATCACCCTATGTCTTTGACGAATCATCACGGAGAGGGTAAGCGTGGAAACGACTGAAAAGATTGGAAAGCGTGAGACAGTGCCCCCAGGCGACCTGATTAAAAGCTATGTAGATGGGTTCGATGAAGTCCTCGCAGGAGGGATCCCCCAAGGTCATGTAGTCCTCGTGAGCGGACTTCCGGGAACCATGAAGTCGTCCCTCGTTTACAGTTCCTTGTACTATAACTCCCTTAACGAGAAGCGCAACTCCTTGTACATAACGCTCGAGCAAGGCAAGAAAAGCATGGAAAGGCAGATGTCCTTAATGGGCTTCCGGGTCGAGGACGTGGCGGCGAACCTGCATGTCCTCGACGTTGCAATGTTGCAGAGGAGGACCCAGGAGGCCAGCGGCCTTTGGGTCGACTTCCTCCAGAGGGCGATCGAATTCAGGAAGGAGCTTGGGGTCATAGAACTCATCGCCCTAGACTCCCTCGAGGCCTTGGAGGTTCTTGCCAGGTTCAAGGACAGGCGGCGAGAGCTGTTCAAGCTCTTCGAATGGCTCAGGGGTCAGGAAGCCACATCCTTTCTGATCACCGAGGCGCCTCCAGAGCCCTCTCTCGCGCTTGTGCTCCACTCTTCAGGGAACGAAGCTGATTACCTGGCAGACGGCATCATCCACCTCAAGATGCACGAGGTCAGCGATGTGGAAGTACAGCGGAGAATCAGAGTGGTCAAGATGAGAGCCGCGAAACACAAGACTGGACACTACGCCCTTTCGTTCGAGAGGGGTAAGTTCAGCGTCACCCAGGCCATTAGCGGTCCCCTCTGAAGTTGGAGTATATGGACGAGGAGGCAGGTTCCGAGTCAAGACCTACCGGAGTCAAGAAGGCCCTGGATTGGCTCCAGTCGCAGCTGGCCCAAAGACCAGAGGACAGTGGCCTCTGGTACAGTAAAGGCGTGATTCTGGTGAAATCAGGGGAACTGGAGGAAGCTCTCAAGGCCTTCGATAAGGCTATGTGGCTAGATCCCAAGCACCATAAGGCCCTTGAGGCCAAGGCCAGGACTCTCTTCAAGTTGGAGCGGTTTCTGGAAGCCTACGATGTGTACAAGAAGCTCGCCAAGGAGGTTCCCAAGGATGAGGAGTACTGGTACTACTGCGGGGAAGCCCTTGTCCAACTTGGAAGCTACTCGAAGGCCCTCCCGTACTACTACAAGGCCCTCGACGTGAATCCTTACTACGCCGATGCCTGGTACGGCAAAGCTAATGTCTTGGAAGGGGTGGCTCGGGAGAGAACAGCGAAGTCAGATATCGGTCGGGGGTCGGCTAGAGGAGCGTCGAGGGAGCCAGATCCAACCCTGGAAGAAATTCTGACCAGGGCGGAGAGTGCCCATTACGACGAGGATTATGAGAGGGCCTTGAAGCTGTACGATGAAGTTCTGGCGACCAATGAGATGGAGTCGCGCGCTTGGGAGGGGAAGGGCATGGTCCTCACCCGTCTCTCCAGGTTCTCGGAGGCCGCCGAATGTTACGAAAGGGCTATAAAGGCGAAGCCGGAGGAGACAGGGACGTGGCTGGCCAGGGGAAGGACCTTGCGTGAGGGCGGAGACACGGAAGAGGCCCTTCGGTCCTTTGAAGAAGCCCTTCGGGCGGACCCCCATAACGTCGAGGCTGCTGTGGAAATGAGGGAGGTGAAATCGCAAGCTGGGAATGGAGAAGGGGAAGAAGATCCAAGGGATGTGAACTGGATCCTGGAAAGAACGGGAGAGGAGGAAGAGGCGCAGGAGGTCCCCTCGCGGGCAGCACAGGCCCCGACATTCTCTACCTATCTTGACCTCCTAGATGGCACCATGGATGGCGGAGTTACCCGGGGAACCGTAACCCTGGTCACGGGCATGCCGGGAACGTTCAAAACCAGTCTGTGCTTCTGGATCCTATACCAACAGGCCATCAAGGAGGGGAGGAAGAGCCTCTACATCTCCATCGAGCAATCCAAGAAGAGCCTGCTTCGGCAGGTGATTTCCATGGGATTGGACCCGGCAGCGGTGGCGGCCGACCTTCGGATACTGGACCTGTCGCGGTACAGGCGCAACTTCCGACCGAAGGGATCGCGGCAACAGTGGCTAACGGTCCTGAAGCGAAAGGTGGAAGAAGTCCGAGAGGAGGGAGCGGAAGCCCTAGTCATCGACTCTCTGGGGGCCTTAGAATCGATGGCCGCCTTCAAGGATCGCCGGAGGGATATATTCCGTCTCTTCGACCTTCTTCGTAGCCTTGAAATGACCTCCTTTGTGATAGCCGAACGGTATGAGCTCCATCACCAAGGAAAGATGCTGAAGGCTTACGATGTCGCGGACTTCCTAGCCGATGGCATCATGGAACTCACGCTGAAGGAGAGAGAAAGTGGTGACCCCCGAAGGGCTCTCCGCCTCACAAAGATGCGGGATAGAAAGCACGCCACATCCCTGTACTACCTAGACTACAGCGAGAAGGGCTGCGCTCTTGAGTACGCCTATTCGTGACTCAGGATAGGATGCAACACCCCTGGAGGTGTCCAAAGACAATCGTCCTTTGGGACTCTGTTAGAAGATCGATAACTAGCTATCCCGAATCACGCGTTCCAATGGGAGTTCTGATCGCCGCCAGGTTCTGAGGAGTCAGCTAAGTAGTACTCAGTCTCGATATCAGCAACGAGAATCGCCTTCCTCGCTGGACGAGGAGACCTTCCAGGGGATTCTGGATTAGACCACGAAGCCTATGAAACAGAAGAGCGCTTCCCCGTCTCACCTTTGACAATCTCACGCTGGCTCATGCTCGGGCAACTCTTCCTCCGTGAGCATGAACTCCTGGACCCTGTCTCGGGCCTCCTCCCGCTTCTCCTGGTGTCTGTCCAAGAAGGAGACCACCTTGTCAGCCAGCTCCGCCTTACAGTCGCCACAAAGCCTGCTCCCGCTACGGCAGGTGGCGTAGATCTCCTTCAGGTAATCATCATCCCACTCGAAGAAGTAGGCGTAGTAGTGGTACACGGGGCAGATCTCGGGCTTCCCCCCATACTTCCTATGCTCCTCCACCGTTGCGCCGCCGCCCGTCATCGCGTCCATCACGTGCTCCCTGGCTGTCTCGGCCTCATCCGTTACGAATATCGCCGAGGTAGGGTCGGAGGCCGACATCTTAGCCTGCATCCCCCTCAGGCTCGGTACCAGCTTGTTGTGAATCAGGGCTGGCTTGAAGTACCCAAGCTGCGGCGCCACATCCCTCGCAATCCTGAAATGGGGATCCTGATCGATGCCGCAGGGTATCAGGCAAGGAACGTTCCTGCCCTTACGCACGCTCTCCAGGAAGCACGGGACGGCCTGGATGCTGGTGTAGAATATCTCCCCCACGTTGCTAGATGGCGTAAAGCCGAACACCGCCTTCACTGTGGAGAAGGTGATCCGTCGTGCCACCCGAAGGGCCAGGGGGTACATGCGGCGGATGAGCTTCGAGTCCATGATGACCCTCGTCCTCTCGGGGTCGAAGCCGAGGGCTATGATGTCCAGGACGTTCTCGTAGCCGACCCTGGTGGACTCCGCCAGGCGGTCGAAGTCCCTGAAGAGAAACTTCTCGTCATCGGTTATCTGGAAGTAGAGCCTCACGTCCATAACATCTTGCAGCCACTTCGTGAACACCCACGGGAGCATGTGGCCCACGTGGACCTGGCTGGAGGGCCCTCTGCCCGTGTACAGGAAGAACCGGTTTCCCCTTTTGTACTCATCCAGTATCCAGTCCATGTCGCGGTGGGAGTAGAAGATGCCCCTGGTCAGGAGGGGATGGAGCTCACCGGCCACGGCCTGTATCCTCTTCAGCAGCGACTCCTCAACCCTCTCGGTGCCAAACCGGTCGATGAGCTTGTCGTAATCGATCTCCCCCTTAACCTCCCAGGGGGTCACCACGAATTCCTTGGCCATCTGGGGGTTGAAGGACAACCCCTGTAATCAAGCTTCGCCAACCTCTACACCATGATGGCGTGCCGATTCCGCATATCCTCCTCCCGCTGGCCCAGCTTCTCCATGAGAAGGGAGATGAGGCCATCCATGAAGAGGAGGGCAGCGTTCTCGAAGAGGGTGCCTAGGGGGGCGTACTTAGAGGCCTTCAAATCCTTCCTTATCTCCAGCGGAAAGATGAAGCTCGAGGCGTGACCGAGCTTGCTGGAGGGCTGGGCGGTTATCGTTATGACGTAGGCGCCGACCCGCCGAGCTATGTTTGCTGTCTGGATGGCGGACATGGTTTCCCCCGTGGAGGATACGATGATGACCACGTCCTTGGGTTCGACTATGGGGGTTATGGTCTCGCCGATGAAGAAGACCCGGAGTCCCAGCTGGACCATCCGCATGGCGAAGGCCTTGCCCACCAGGCCGGAGCGCCCCACCCCGTAGACGAAGATTTTGGGGGCAGCGGCCAGCAGGTTCACGCACTCCTGCACCCTCTCCTCGTCCTCCCCCTGCATGACTTCCGATACGCGAGAGGAGATGTAATCGGTGGCCTCCCTGAGGCTCAAGCGGCTTCCCCCTTCCCACGCCTCATGCTTCTGGCAAGCCGCCTGCCGAGATGCCGCTCCAGGATGACCTTCATGTACATCGCATCATGCTCCAAAAGGGGGGAGGAGGAGATGATGGTGATGCTGTAATCCCCCTCCAGCAGGGACTCCACCAGGGGCTCGAATCTAAGGTCCCCTCGCTTGATGGGGGTGTAGCGAAGCTCGTTCCCACCCTCGTGCTCAACTCCTGAGAAGTGGGTGTGAAGGCGCTCCTCGGTGAGGCTCTCCACGCTGTTCAGCAACTCCTCAAAGTCGGCGGCCTCACGAAGGCTGCCTCCCTCCCTGGCATGGGCGTGGGCAAAGTTGATCACTGGCTCCACACCGGGCACGCTCTCACAGATGCTGAGGACCTCGTCCACGCTGCCGAAGACCTCCTGCCGCCCACTGGTCTCCAGGCCGAGTCGAGGCCTGAGCTGGTGCTCCTTGAACCACGCCGCAAGTCCTTCGACCTGCCGGGTAATCCTCGCCAGGGCCTCTTCGTTCGAGAGGCTCCCGTAGAGGCCCATATGGGTGGCGACGATCTTAGCACCCAAGTGGTGGGCTATCGTCCCACCCCAGCGGATACTGTTGACGCTCTTCTGGCCCAGGTCGGCCTCCCCCGCCAGGTCCATGTAGTAAGGGGTGTGGAGGGACATCTCAACATCCAGCTCGCGGGCCAGCTGGCCCAAGTACTCCAGCTGACCGTGATCCCGGGCGATGCTGCCGATGAGGATCTGGAGGACATCGCTGGGCTCTATGGTGGTGTCATGATCGTGGATGATCTCCTCCTTCTCCCCCTCACGCCTCAGGGCGACGACCAGCTCCCCCGGCAGCGTCCTCGGCGTCAGCCCCACCTCCTCTTCGTTGGGATACCTTTCGACTATGTTGACCCTCACGAGCTGAACTTCCAGGGCCGTCAGCCCCAGGTTGTGGACGTCCTCTATGCCATCCTCCAGAGTCCGACCCTTGCAGGAGAGGGGAATCCCAGCAGGGCCAAAACGTATCATGAAGCACCCGCGCCCTTTCTGAGACTATCCAGAAGCGGAGCCTATTAATATTTTCGGTTCGGCTCCTTCGTCGCGTCCTCCTGCCAGTATCATTGCCAGCGAAGGAATCACTGACGGCAATCGTGTCAAGAACGCTTATATACGGAAGGGGTATAACGTCGTAATAGGTGAGGAGACTATGGAGATTTCCCTAACTGAGGCGGCCGGCGAGAAGATCAAGACGTTGATGAAGAACGATGGAAATGCCCACTCCTACCTCAGGGTCTTCGTGAGCGGCGGCGGATGCTCTGGCCTGAGCTACGGCATGACATTCGAGGAGAAGGAGGAGGAGGGCGACAACGTCGTGGAGACTCAGGGCGTCAAGGTTCTGGTGGACGAGTTCAGCGCCCACTACCTCAAGGGCATCCAGGTGGACTATCAGGAGAGCCTCATGGGAACAGGCTTCGTCATCAACAACCCCAACGCGCAGAGTTCCTGCGCCTGCGGCCAGTCCTTCAGCGCCTAGGCGACGTCACCGCTTGTCGCGGCAAACCATTCATTGATGTTCTGCATTCCCTGAATCGCCAGCCCAAAGGCTTCGCGACATTGCTCTGGGTCCTGTGTCAACTCATCCCATGCATCGACCCGTGAGAAGAAGTCCGCTGCGGGCTGGATGTACACGCCACCACCTCCCAGGAGCTCAAGGAGATCCGCTATGGACTTGCCGATAACCACCTCTGGGTCACTCGTTACCACAATAGAAGCCGAGTAGACGGCCCCCTTGAGGAACACGCCAGCAAGCCGAACGAAGGCCGGGAGGGCTGTGTCTGGCTTGTCAACGAACCTCTCAATCAAAGTCGCTACATGATTCGGAAAGGTCTCCAGGTTCTTTCGGCTCCTCTCCATGTGTTCATCAGGAGGAGCCGTGTCGTCTATGGGGCCCCCATAGACCAGTTCGTAGGTCCCCTTCTGCGGCTTTGACCAATCCTCAGGGAAGCGTTCGGCGTCGATGAAGAAAACCTAGAAGCTGCTGACCCCGTATTCGCCCGGGACGAGATCTCCAATAGCTCGCTGGAAGCGTATGGCGTTCCCCAGGCGTGGCTCCCTGCCACTCTGCATGTGGCTTGACGGCACGTATATGTGGACGTCGAGATCAGAGTATCCCGGGATGAAGTCCTCCCGCAGAGCGGAGCCCCTCAGTAGGATAGCGCGTATCTGGCCATCGAAGGCCTCCAGCGCTGCCCGCTTGATTGCTTCCACCGCCTCACTGCGAAGGTTGGGATCCATGCTCATTTCCTGACCGCCCGCGGGTTACGATTTCGAGGGCTATTAGCGCTGCTACACGTCGCCGGTGTCCTCGCCCCTCAGCGTATTCCAAAGCTTTTTATCAGCATCGTTCGTAGGTGGCACTTCGAGATGGCCAAGGCTCTAAGGAAGTCAAATCCTGGCTTGGTGGCCCTTATCCAGGAGCTCAAGCGGGCCGCTAGGGAGAGCGGAGCACGCATATGGAGCGACATAGCCAAGAGGCTCTCCAAGCCGAGGGCAAACTGGGCCGAGGTAAACCTCTCCCGCTTGGAGAGGCACGCCTCCGAAGGTGACGTGCTGGTGATTCCGGGCAAACTCCTCGGAGCCGGCGAATTATCCAAGGCGATCAAAGTCGCGGCCTTCACGGCGTCGAATGCTGCAAGGCAGAAGGTGGAGGCTGCCGGCGGTAAGTTCATGGACATTCGTCAGCTCATTCATGACAACCCTAAGGGGAGCGGCGTCAGGATAATGGGATAACATGGCGGTCATCGACGCTTCTGGCCAGATTCTAGGACGGCTCTGCAGCCACGTGGCGAAGCGCCTCCTCGAGGGCGAAGAAATTGCCATCGTCAACGCCCAAGAGGCAGTCTTGACAGGCTCCCGTGAATCCATTCTGGAGGAGTACCGGGAGAAGAGGAGGATAGGCAGCCAGCGAAAGGGCCCATACTTCCCCAAGAGGCCAGAGCGTATCCTCAAGAGGACGGTCAGGGGGATGCTGCCCTACCAGAGATCCAAGGGTCGAGCCGCCTTGAAGCGCCTCCGGGTGTACGTAGGGGTTCCTGAGGAGTTCGCCTCTCAGGAAGTCGAACCGCCCCAGGCCAGTGTGGAGGGAAAGACCACAACGTATATCACCCTCGAGGAGCTGTCGAGGCTGTTGGGAGCCAGGACATGAAAGGCAAGAAGGGGGCCGTGGTGGCCAGCGGAAAGAGGAAGACGGCCGTGGCCAGGGCCGTGATCAAATCCGGAAAGGGAAGGGTCAGGATCAACAAGGTCCCCCTGGAGATCCATCAGCCTGAGATGGCCCGACTCAGGATACAGGAGGCGCTGGCCGTCGCCGGAGAGAGGGTGTCCGATGTAGACATCGATGTCAACGTCCAGGGCGGTGGCGTCATGGGGCAGGCCGACGCGACCCGCACCGCAGTGGCGAGGGGGCTCGTGGCCTTCTACAAGGACGAAGGCTTGGAGGAACTCCTCAGATCCTACGATCGAACCCTCATAGTCCCCGACACTCGCCGGAAGCTTCCAAAGAAGCCTATGGGTCGCGGTGCCCGAAAGATGAGGCAGAAGTCCTACAGGTGATTTGATGATCATACCGGTTCGATGTTTCACCTGCGGAAGGGTCATAGGGTCTGACTGGGAGCAGTACGTGCAACTGCTCAGCGCAGGGAAGGAAGCGAAAGAGGCCCTCGACGACCTGGGCCTGGAGAGATACTGCTGCCGGAGGATGCTGCTGTCCCACGTGGATCTGATCGAGGACGTCATCCCCTTCGGCTAGGTCGTCGCGGATGGAATGGTGACGAGCGGCAAGCCCCCTCCTGTTCACCACACTCCGCCTTCACAGGAGAGCCTGATGAACCTACTTATTCGCGTTGGCACTCGATGCCCCCTTTCCCGGGCCTCTCCCTAATGGCCTCTTCCACGGCGGTGTCGACTCGTTCAGTCCGCTTTCGTGCGTGAGGACTCCCATCCATATAGGTAGGCGTAGGTCCCCGCGCCTACGGTAACTGCCGCCACGAATGATCCGATCAAGATCACGATGTTCTGGAACAACTCTAGGTTAGGCACCCACAACAGTGCGAAGAGCATGATGAAGATCACCCAGGCCAATAGGGTGACCATGGTGACAAGCACCCCGACTCTGCGCTTCTTCTCCAAGAATCTCCCCCTTCTCGTGACGGACACTTCCCTATTAAAACCCTTCCGACGCAATCGTTCTGTGCTGTTAAAGGTGGTGGGCGGGCCAGCCTTTCCTTGATTGGTCCCAATATCGCTGCGCGTACCAGATGACGTGATCGAGTTCGACTGGTGAGCAACAATCCTGTCACGATGAACAATACGTTGGGGTCAGGGCCATGTGACGGCGGCAAGCCCCCTTCTATTGCTGTGCTTCTTCAAGGGGGATTGCCAGGCTGTAATGCCCCCTTAATGTTGAAGTCCTCAACATCTCTATGCGCTGGTTGTCAATACTAGCTATAGGGCCTGTAAGGTAGCCTGGTAGCCAGTCTCCAGCATTTGAGAGGCTGCCACTTCTGTTCCCGACTCAGTCGTTCTGTCGAACTGAAAGACTTACCGCCGTAGGCCCTGACGCTCCACTAGAAATAGAAGAGAGGCGGATGTCGCAGGAGGACTAAGCGAAACACTACCGCTGTAACGTTCCGGGGTCCAAGGACTGGCAGGCAGCGAGAGCGCCGTCGCAATGACTCCCAGGACCTGGTCGCTGACTTAGGGGTCTCCCTGAGGCTCGTGCCCCAGTTCCTGGCCGAATACCTTCGCCTCCCCTCAGGCTGATGGCCGACCCAGCGCCCCCTCTTCCGCGGGGCAAGCCTTAAGCCTCCCCCCCTCCTCTCGCAGGAGGCCATGGCAGAAGGTGGGAAGATGGGAGCGGGGGTGCTGGCCATCGTCGCGGGCATCCTCCTCATCGCGGGCCAGTTCACGGGGGCCGCCCGATGGGCATCCTTGCGCGACACCTTTGCCGGGTTGGTTGAGATCACACCTCCCGTCGAGATGCTGTTCTTCGTGATTATCGGCATCGCCTCCCTCGGCGGGGTCGCGGCGATCGTGGCGGGCATCCTCCTCCTCCGGGGCCAGTCCGCCCTCCCGCGCCTCCTGATCCTACTAGGCGTCGGCTTCGGGACCCTGGGCTTCCTCTTCTACGTTGTGCCCCAGGCCCTCGAGGGAGAGTTCCCTCTCATCGGCGAGAGCGTCACCGTCACGGCCGGAATCGTCCTGGCCCTCGTCGCTCGGTCCCTGGGAAAAAGATGAGCGGTCTGTCTCGGTGAGCACCGGACACGCCCGGGGGGCTACTCCTTCCCACCCCAGCGGCTGAACACGACGATGAGCAGGACCATCACTACCGTTATCGCCACGGCCGTCCCGATGAAGATCGCCAACCCCGAGATTCCCTCTCCAGGTGCGAGGGTGATCCCACCCACGGCTAGGGCGCCCGTGACGACTTCCTTCCACAGCAAGGCTATGACGAATCCAAAGGCCGCCGCAAGGGACGTCGCGATGGTCCGTCGTACCTCGCCGACCGAGAGCTGCTTCGAAGCTGCCATACTTCATGCCTCCTAAGTTCGGCAGTAGGGCCCGCCTAGAAAATGGTTCCGATGCTGGCATTCTGGGCCGGGGCGCAGGCAGTCCCAGTCAGGAGCGTTACTGCGGCAATACCATCGGGCAGTCGTATTGAGAGTGTCCCAGGGGGTTCTTCGGGCTTCACGGCTTGGTTTTCCGCGGGGTCGAACTTCGAATTGTTGAAACCCTCAATATCTATATGCAGAAGTTGTCCCTACCAGCTTCAGGGCCGGTAGGGTAGCTTCCTACCCTGGCTGACCGTGGTTCAGATGCCAAACCCTTCCGGTGGCCGCCGTGAGACCTACGTTTTGGCGGTGGTGTCAAGCGCAGTGCTTGGGTATCTCTTTCACTCCTGCCAACCCATCCAGGCGACGGAGCACACAGTTCTTCATCCAGCTGTCTCAATTCCCTCAGGGATTAACACATGGAGAGTTTGAAACCTAGTGGAAGGAACGCAAAAAGGGGAAAGGGGAGAGCGCTGCCCTCCATTTTTGTAGCCTGCAGCTTGCGGTGTGCACCCCAAGGATGTGCCTATGTTGGCGAAGGGAAGCAGGCTTGGCGGCTCTTGAGGCCTCATCCACCTCAGGTGAAATCCACCGTTATGTCGCATTCGAGGGCCGACACCCGCTCACCGAGCTCTCCGCCGAAGAAGCTCGCGTCTAGGTACCAGCGACCCACGAAGCTGTGCTGTCCCTGGAGGCCATCGTGGTCCTCGACGACGAAGATCTTGTGCTTCAAGACAGTGTCGAAGGTCGGCGAGTACGCCACCGGCGCATGCAGGGTCGACCTCTGCAGCTCATCGTCAATCCACAGCTCGAAGGTGGTCGCCCGGGACATGAAGGCCCGCTTCCCTTCAGGAGGGACCTGGTCCCAATCAGGGAGGGCCACCGAGAACGGCCAATCCCCCGTGAAGGAGACCCATCCGTGGTGGACGAAGAACCCCGTGCCCGCGGCGTAGGAGGTCTCGCCGGTGCCAACCAGGATGAACTCCCCCCCGGGGGTGAACGCAAGGGCGCAGTTCGCCAAGAGGTTGAGCCGATTCTCGGCGGAGGCCGAGATGGGCGGGTCCATGGTCGATGCGAACAGGTGGTCCGCCGACGACGCCGGCGTGAAGGCCAAGACGAGGCTGAGAACAGTCGGGACGAGCGTCGCGTATGCAGTCCTTCTCATAGTCTCACCTCCTCCCGCCGTGCGAGGACTTGGGAACTTGTACGGCGCCCCTCCTCGGCGCCCCCATGTCACGAGGTGCGTTCTCCGCTGCAATCCCCTGTTCTTCCATCGAAGCACACCTCCTTGGTGCCCAGCGATGCCAGGCCTTCACTCATAAGAGTTCTCTGAAGAATACTGCCTCAATACTACGAGCGAAGATCTGAGAAAGACCGAAGCCGTGAACTTCAGGGCCGTTGACCGGAAAGTGCTATTTAGGCCCTAAGACAATAATTATCAGGGGGTGACTGGGAGTGCGGCGGTGGCGACTGCCGGTTCGAGACCGGATTCTGCTCCATCTCTTCGACTTCCTCCGCTTCCGGGATTCCTTCGAGTCCCCCCTCGAACTCACGCAGGCCGGCATCGCCAAGGCGGTCGGGATTCGCGGCAGCCACGCGACCCAATACCTCAGACCGCTGGTGTCAGATGGGATGGTGGAGGAGGAAACGCGGCACATCCTGGGGCAGCCACGTAGGCGAAAGGTTTACTTCCTGACCCCCAAGGGACGCCAGTGGGTGGCCTCCACGAGGGCCACCCTCCTCGAAGAGACCGTACCCTTCAAAAGAAGGGACGGGAGGCGGGAAAGGGTTCCGCTCCGCGTGGTTTATCACGACCTCAGAAGGAAAGCCAGCCTTCTCTCCCTAGTCCAGGAGCTCACCTCAGTGGGCTTCATTTCCGATCCCATAGAGACGGAGTCGAGTGTTGTGGACCTCTCGCAGGAAGCCCCGACTGTAGGGCGGTTCCGAGGCCGCGAGTCCGAGATGGCAGCGATTCTCGATGCCCTGGAGGAGACGCCTCTGGTCGTAATCCAAGGCATGGCGGGTCTCGGGAAGACGGCCCTCGGTTCCGAGATATGTGAGAGGCTGAGGGGCAAACGGTCGCTGTTTTGGCGAAGAATCCGGTCGTGGGACACCGCGTTTGACCTAGCTTCTCGGGTGGGGGTCTTCCTGGAGGCCCTCGGGAGGACCAGCCTCCACAGCTACCTCTCCGGATCCACACAACAATCTCTCAGCCAAGTTGAGGAACGCCTCGCCGCGGACCTCGCTGGGCTTCGAACGATCATGGTCTTCGACGATGTTCACGTGGCCTCGGAGGATGCCAAATCCCTTCTCGCCTTGCTCCACAATGCCCTGAGGGAGGTGGGCGGTAGCTCCGTCCTCCTCCTCTCCCGGACCACTCCAGGCTTCTACAGTCGCAGGGCGGTGGAACTCGAGGGGGGCGTATTCGAGACCAGCCTGCCCCCCCTCGACCGCGCTAGTGGAGAGGCCCTCCTTGGCGACGCGGGGGTCCCCCCGGACCAGCGCGGGCGCCTCTTCGAGCTCTCCGGGGGGAACCCGCTATTCATGAGGCTTATTGCCGATAGGGGCGCCCCCGCCGGGGTGTGAGACGGCTGGGAGACCCTCCACGCCTACATCGCGGAGGAGGTCGCTCCTCTGCTGAACGAGGAGGAGCAGAGCTGCCTAGAGGTGGCTTCGCTCTTCGAGCTGCCCGTCCCCCCGGAGGCTCTCCTTCTCGAGGAACGGGGGGACCTAGGAACCGTCCTGACCCTCCGGCGAAAGGGATTGCTAGACCATGTGGAAGCCGGTAAAGTCTCCCTCCACGACTCTCTGCGGGAGTACTTTCGTCGAGGCCTTCCCCACAAACGAAAGGAGGCCCTCGTCGACCGAGTCGTCCCCTGGCTCCTTCAGGAAGCGGAGAAAGCGGCGGGAAGCACCGTGAGTTCGAGACGCGCTTGGATGTCCGCAGTCGCGGGGGCGAAGGGGGACGAGACGGTGAAGGGGCGTGAGACCGCTCTCGCCCTCATCGGGAACGCCCTCCTCTTGGATAGCGAAGCCAGCCGTCGTGTCCACTCGCTGGAGAGACTCGGGGATCTTCGTCGCGAAGTAGGTGACTTAAACGGCGCCGTGGAGGCGTTCCAGCGGGCGCTCGCCCTGGCCAGTGCGGAGAAGACCCAGGGGCGACTCCATCGGAAGGTCGCGGAGTGCCAAACCTGGCAGCTGCGGCCTGATGAGGCCCAAGAGGCGGTCGAGGCTGGGTTGCGCCTTCTGGGCGAGGAGCCTTCGATTGAGACCGCCTGGCTGCTCTCCGCCAGGGCGATGATCAGGGAGCACCTCCTATTGGACTACTCAGGGGCCAGGAGGGACCTGGAGATGGCCCGAAGCTGGCTCACCTCCCTACCGGAGGATCTCGAGTTGCGGGCTGAGTTGGAGGTCTACCTAGGCGGCCTCCGACTCATCGAACCGAAGCGCGATCTCCGGGCAGTTCAAGACCACTTCGAGGCTGCGCTGTCGTGCTTCGAGGCCCTCCAAGATCCAATCGGCATCCCATTCACGCTCCGCCTTGTAGGTTTCACTCTGCTGGAGCGTGGGGAGTTCGAGGGGGCACGATCCCGCATCGAGAAGGCCGCTGACCTGGCGAAGGAGGTGGCGGAGTACATGACCCTGACCTTCAAAGCCTGGTTCCTGGCCGAGTGCCTAGGGGACTACGGCCGCGCCGAAGAGCTCTACGACCGAGCCCTTGAACCGTTCTTGATGGCGGACGCTCCGGAAGCCCGCGTCTGGCCGTACCGCCTCCTCTCGGACCTGTACCGACGAATGGCGAGGCATGAGGAGGCGAGGGAGACCCTGGCGTACTTCTTGGAAGTGAGTGAGGGAATCGTTAACGTCTATAGGCGTGTGGAGAACCTCGCCCTGATGGTGCGGGTGTGCTTGCTCTGTACAGACCTGGAGGAGGCGGACGGATACCTGCGGGAGGCCAAACGCCTGGGTGGAGGGGTTGAATCCAAGTGGCTGGACTTCCACATTGCCTGGGCCGCGGGCCTCTTGCATGCCGCGAAGAACGAGGTTTCCCGGGCAGTAGGCTGGTTCCAGCAAGGTCTCAAGCCCGTACCTCCCGAGGGCCGGCGGGTCTCCCCTCTCGAGTACTTGTGTACCCTTTTCGAGCACGGCGAGTTCTTGCTCGACTATGGCCAGACATTGACCTCGTGGGGGGAGAAGGAGAAGGCAAGAGACATCCTAGGTGCGGCTCGAGACGCGCTGTCGAGGCGTGGGCGCAGGCCGTTGGAGAGTGAGGCCGTGGAAGCCCTGAGATCGATTCACAGGGGTCGCTGAGGTATCCCGGCTTCGGGTAGCACCTCCAAGGCTGTGTTACACTGCCGATGCAACCCAATGTGTCAGTCCCACGAGCGTTGTGTCAACGTTCTTCTCCTGCTCTCGGCTTGAATATCCCGGAACGAAGATGCTGACATCCTCAAAATCTATATGCGCAGGTGGCCTGTACTGGCCTCGGGGCCCGTAGGGTAGCTTGGTGGCCCGTCCCCCGCTCCGTCAGGAGCGTGGCCCCAGGTGTGTGACTTCACCACGCCCGTGTGAGCCGTGTAGGAATCGACAGAGGCCACGCCCAACTGACTCCCTGGTAATACGGGAACGAGGGGCGGAGCCACGGGCCAACGGGAAGGGTCCTGTCTCGCGCCTCCGTTGCTGCGGGCCATCCGGATTCTCCAGGAGCGTTTTCCCGAGCCGGGGCTAGGCCACCCCCGGAACAACGTTATCTACTCC
>JABAOH010006105.1_pt2 | contig 27568 bp, 15 predicted proteins | sample 7062181 | NCBI WGS metagenome assembly JABAOH01 (sample SAMN14538630, study PRJNA623070) | marine sediment metagenome | biome: marine biome [ENVO:00000428]; feature: marine pelagic biome [ENVO:01000023]; material: deep marine sediment [ENVO:00002113]; isolation source: pool of 5 deep marine...
AGAGAATCAAGAGACTCATCGAAAGAGATGTTAAATTGAAGGGCATAATCTCCTGTTGTCGCATCATTCGGGAATCCGCCACGAGCCGCAGTGTAGAGGGAATCACCAATATCCCAATTGGCCATATAGTATTCAATGGCATCGGCTGCCCAACTTGCATCTGAAAAATGACCCGGTTCATCATCCTGAACAGTGGCAGCAAAATAGAAATAATCGTCATCATACATCATATAAAGCGTACCCTTAAGATCTTCAGGATCTTCAGGAATCCAATTCGCATCGACCCTAAAACGACCGCTATCCGGAATCGTATTTTGCCAGTGATCCAATGGGAAACAGAAATTCCACTCGTCCAAAACGCCGTCAATTTCAACAGGTCGATAAGCTTTTTTAATATATGGTGACACAAAGTCGAACGCGGCATTGTCATTCCATTCAAAGCCACGTGGAGTTTCCAATACATCTGCAACCTGCCAACCCGGACCAGGACCCTGCCATCCTGCATATCCTTTGGGAGTGTAGGCAAAACCCTGGAAATCAGCAGAGGATTCAGTCTCGTCCATGTCATACAAACTCCAGGTCATGGGGATTCGAGTACCTGGGACAAACTCAAAAGTGTTACCGGTAGTGGGCGAATCTATGTCTGGCAAGTAGATTTGTCCTTCTATATTGTAGCCATCTCCATCTTCCCAGATGACATATACAGCTTTGGTGTTTTCTGAGCGTATTTCAGCATTTACACCATAATATTCATAGATAATAAGAGAATCAAGAGACTCATCGAAAGAGATGTTAAATTGAAGGGCATAATCTCCTGTTGTCGCCTCATTCGGGAATCCGCCACGAGCCGCAGTGTAAAGGGAATCACCTACATCCCAATTGGCCATATAGAACTCGATAGCATCGGCTGCCCAGCTCGCATCAGAAAAATGGCCAGGCTCATCATCCCGAACGGTTGCTGCAAAATAGAAGTATTCCTCATCATACATCATGTAGAGAGTTCCGCTGCAGTCTTCCGGGTCTGTAGGTACCCAGCCGGGATTTTCAGCCTTAAATCTTCCGCTGTCAGGAATGGATTTCTGATTATGATTAAGCGGGAAAGCAAAAGCCCATTCATCTAAAACACCATCGACAGTGATTGGCTCAGGCGCTTTTAGAATATAAGGTACAACAATGTTATTTTGTGAAAAAGCAAATCCCGCTAACATCAAAACGGCAAAAATGGTAAAAATAGTTCTTTTCATGAGTTACTCCTCCTCATTGTTTAAAGTTTTATTGAATTTATTTTGTAACGCTTAGATATTTAGTTTAACAGCATCCCTCCTTTCCTGATTTTAATAGACATCTGCAAGATGATCATTTTCTGTCATTCTGAGGAGCGAAGCGACGAAGAATCTATGACCACAAAATTATAGGTTTTACAATATGTTAGTGGTCTAAGATTCTTCGCTCCCAAAGGTCGCTCAGAATGACAATTGTATATATTTTGCAGATCTCTAGATTTTAAGTAAAAAGTGACTGTGAATTTAAAGGATTTTATTGATTTAAGTTTTTTCAAACTTTTTCCTCAATAATATAACCATAGAAATCACCCATGAAAAAAAATTCGTTGAGCAGACTAATAGGATTATACTTCTTATAAAAATTATGATATGATAAAGCAGGGATTAAGATTTTCGATTGCGAGTTGATGTTTTTTAATGGCATTTTTCAAACATCAAGCTTAATGAAAAATAAGAGTAGAGACTAAATTTGTAAATGTTATTAACAAATTAATTATAATATATTTTTATGAAATTGTCAAGTTTTTTTTTAACCATTTTGTAATAAGTTATACTTTATCGATATTTAACAGACTTTATTAATCAAAAAAACCTTTAAAAAAATGATTTTCTCTCTTAAAAATATATTGATTTTTAGAGATATTTTTATTATATATATTTTTACCAAAATAATGTTAATATATTTAACAATTACTGTACTGGTAAAGCTTTCGAGATAGTTGTAGTTTTACCTCATAATAATTAACTTTGTTAAGTTTATTATGAGGAAATCTATCGGCTATAAGTTAAGTAAGGAAACAATCTTGGTAGACAGTTTACAAAAGACTTTGAACCTCACTGAATTAAGAATTTTTCGAGCAGTCTTTGAAACCGAGCTTATTTCGCGAGTTAATATTGCCCGAAAGCTGAACTTAACACGTGCTGCTGTCTCAGTCACCACGAAACGACTAACTGATTTGGGATTAATCCAGGAGGTAGGAAAAGGAACAGCAGTAAATGGGCGTGGTCGTCGTGAAGTGTTATTAAGCATCAATCCAGTTGCTGGTTATATTGTTGCTATCCATTTTGCTTTAAGCTATTTCTCTTTTGGTATTGTTAATTTAAAAGGGAATATAATTGACAAAAAAACACAAACCTTATCTATTGGAACTTCACCACATGAAATAATAAATAAATTAAGTGAAGAATTGTTCAGGATGCTTAAAATAGCAAAAATTGTCAAAGAACAAATATATGGTGTTGGTGTCGCAATCCCTGGAATTGTAAAATATGATGACGGCAAGGTTTGTGAAATGACGCTTAAGGGATGGCAAAATTTTCCGCTACGAGATTTTTTAGAAGAAAAATTGGACCTGAAGGTATATATCGAAAACAATGTCAAGACCATCACACTTGGGGAATTTCAATTCGGTACCAGTAAACATATCAGCAATATGGTATGCCTATGGTTTGAAGACGGCATTGGTGCCGGAATTATTAACGAAGGTCGTTTAATTCGGGGGATAACTTCAAGCGCCGGTGAAATTGGTTTCAATGAATTCTTATTAGATTTGCCACGTAAAAAATCTATTTTAATTAATGGTAAACCAAAATATTGGGGCGATATATTAAGTTTCACCAATATTAAACAAACAATCAAAAGAAGCTTAAAAGAAGGTTGGAATTCAAATTTAACTGATAATTCAGATATTGAAGATTTTATCCATGCAGTTGAATCAGGAGATCCTTTGGGACTTTATATTATTCGTTTAATGGGTAAAGTTCTTGGTGCAGTAAGTGCAAATTTAATATATTCGTTCAATCCTCAAATACTTCTCCTTGCCGGTCCTCTATTTTATCGAATGCCACAGCTTGTGGACGAAATCAAAAATCATTTAAGTAAGTGCTATTTGCGGTCTCCTATTAATGCCGTTGAATTAAAAACGAGCGTATTAGGTGAAGATGGGATCACTATCGGAAGTGTCGCATTAGTATTTGAACAATTATTTAAAGCTTCTGAATTGAAGTCAATACATTACTAATTCATCTATGTTTATAATTTTGCCTAAGCATTATCCTACTAAATTAAACCTTTCGGGCCGTTTAACCTTACATATTTTATTATTATATAGAATAATGTTGGAGATATTATGGGAAAATCTACTATAAAATATAGAATTCACGGACTCGATATTCCAAATATGCCCTGGGAAGAAAGACCTAAAAATACCTCACATATTTTATGGCGGTTCTAAATTTAATCCAATTATTCAAGGTGATCATATTCCAGCCTCCAACAGCATTTTTAACAGCGCTGTCGTTCCATTTAACGGACAATTCGCGGGAGTTTTTCGTTGTGATGATAAAAGACGATATATGAGAATTCATAGCGGGAAAAGTCCTGATGGGATTAATTGGTAAATAGAGCATGAGTCGATAAAGTTTACTCCTAAGCAAGATGCTTGCGTTACGATTGTTGGTCTTTTCGTTCAAACACTATTTAGGATTAAATATAATACAAGACCAGACAACTATGCACCTCCGCGTATTCATGTTGGTTCAAATTATGAAAATCCTACGGTTCTAACACGTCTGGATTGGAGATCTAAAGATTTTTGGGGGACCGATGAAACTAATGGTTACTGGATGCTTTATGCAGAGCAATCAGGTCAATATGATGTTCGGGTACGGTTTCATTCAACTAAAAAGGAAGGTGGAGCAATTCTGGAAATAGGTGATCAAATTGTTAAAACACCCTTTTCAGAAGATCAAAGCGAAATTTTATTTAAAGGGATTCAATTAAACAGAGGAGATTTAAATTTACAGGTCAAATTAGAAATGCCAGAAAAAACAAATGGTCCCTGACAGATTGAAGTGATTAAATTGTTAAAATTATAATAGGTTAGGTGAATAAACGCAAGACATAAGCCGTTCTAAAATAAAATATGCATGAGGAATAGTATTATGACGTCGAAAGAACGATTTTTAAAAGCAATTAATAAAGAACAACCTGATCGGTTACCAGTTACCACGCATCATGTTATGGATTCATTTCTAAAGAAGTATATGAACGGCATTACTGATCAGGAATTTTTCCATTACTTTGGTTTTGATCCGATCCGTTGGATTATTGCTTACACCTATGATGAATCCAGAGGAGAATATTTTGATCCTACACATAGGGATATCGCTTTTCTTGAAGCAAAAAAGATCTGTTCGGATCACTGGAGATTTCAATTAGAAAAACTTGACGGTTATGAGTATGACACAACTCGTTTCAATATCATAACTCCAGGAAAAACGCTTTCAATGGTGCTGCAATCCAATGAACATACAACTTGGGTTTCAGAACATTTAATTAAGGAGAAAAGCGATATTAACCTTATCGCAAAATATATGACGTCCCCTAAATGTGATGTAAACGCAATAAATAATGCTGCCGATGAGTATGGTAGTCGAGGATTAATCAGAGGCCATATCTGCTGTTTTGACGGATTTGGTCAGCCCGGGTGTTGGCAGGATTTCGCTTGCTTATACGGCATTGAAAATTTAATCATGGCGACATTTGAAGATCCTGAGTGGGTTCATACCTTTCTTAAAGTATTACAGAAAAGGAAAAAAGTGTATATTGAATCCCTTAAAGGCGCTAAGTATGATATTCTGGAATTAGGCGGAGGGGATGCTTCCACAACTGTTATATCCCCGAAAATTTTCAATACGTTCGTGGCACCCTATGATTCAGAATTAATAGACATGGCTCACAAGGTAGGACAGCGGATTGTCTACCATACATGCGGTGGCATGATGCCTATTTTGGAAGACATCGCTGCGATGAATCCTGATGCAATGGAAACATTTACACCATCTGGAATGGGCGGAGATACGCGACTGGCAGAGGCTAAAAAACGCATTGGCGATAAAGTTTGTATGATTGGTGGATTTGATCAATTTCATTTTTTTGTGGATTGTTCCCCGGATAAAACCAGGAAAGAAGTACGACGGTGTTTTGAAGAAGCTGGTGATGGCGGAGGCTATATTCTTTCACCATCCGATCATTTTTTTGATGCGGACTTAGAACTCATTGCAGCTTTTGTAGATGAAGCGCACACATGTATCTATGGGTAACTATTTAATAGAAGGCTGGTTTGTGGATTCTGCTTTGCTGGGTTGTATCATTGGTGTTTCCTTTGCTGGAATTATAGCGGATTTTTTAGGACGAAAGAAAGCTTTGTTTCTTTCAGCGATGCTATTAGCTATCTCTGCAATAGGATGTACCATTTCAGGTAACTTAACAGCATTTATTATTTGCCGAATCGTTGGAGGATTGTGAGCCGGTATTGTCTCGATGTTGTCTCCGCTGTATATTTCCGACATTTCACTCCCTGAAAACCGTGGTCGGATGGTATCGTTGTATCAATTTGCAATTTGGAAAATCGATCAATTAGGACGCCGGATTTTATTAATTGCTGGTTGCTCAGGAATGATGGTTTCCCATATCATCACTGGCTTGTTGTTCTATATCGGAAATTCTCATGGCATTGCCCTTTTAATTTTCATGTTAAGCTTTATTGCCTTTTTTGCATTTTCCTATGGCCCTGTGATCTGGACCTTATTATCCGAAATCTATCCAACGAATGTTCGTGGACGAGCCATGTCTATTGCCACACTCTCACTCTGGTTAGGAACTTTTATTGTTGGTCAAATGGTACCCTGGCTATTTGAAAACTTAAAGACTCAGGGAACATTCTCGTTATTTGCAGCCATGTGCATTCCAGCGCTTTTCATTGTAATAAAGTTGACTCCTGAAACAGAAGGGAAAACACTGGAGGAAATTGAGCGCTATTGGTTATCAAAAGGATCAGCCAAATAGTCAAGACATTAATATTTTAAAACTAATTTGGTTTTAAACATAAAATTTGATTTTTACTCTAAATTCATTTTCAAAAAAACAGAAACTTGCATCTATTTTATTGTTACAAATTTATCTGACGAGAAATGGGAGACTGCGGAATCGATATCGAATTCTTCCCGATGATGAAAATATTCTTCTGGTAGGAAAGTCGGTTAAATAAAAAGCCTCCAAATTTGTAGGAGGCTTTTATCTTTAAAAAAATTCACTGTTGACTAATTTTTTTAGCGACTACCCCACCAATGCCATTAAATTAAGAAGAAACTGTCATTCCTGCGAAAGCAAAAATCTCATTCCCTTGGCCCCAAGATTCCTGATAAAAGCATTCAGAAATGACATCACTCCATAACTTGATTTCTATATTTATTAAAAATTGGCTTAACTCAACGAAATTGACTATTCCATTATTACTTCAATATCATTAACCGAACCAGATTTTTGAGGCGAAATCGGGCATTCAACAAGCTTGCCATTTAGTCTGATCGATTTGATTCCCTTCATTACACTATGTGGATTTTTCACGTTAATTTTATATGTCGCTCCACGCCAATTACGCTGGACTTGGAATTCTTTCCAATCTTTTGGAATACACGGGTCGATCACCAGACCATCAAAATTGACTTTAATACCTAAAATATATTTTGTGGCTGCCATGTAAAACCAGCCCGCAGTCCCCGTCAACCAGGGATGTCTCGCTCTCCCATGCGCAGTATGATCTTTCCCCATAATGAATTGACAATAAGAATACGGTTCAGCTTCCCTAATTTCAATGATGTCATTTTGACTGTAGGGCAGGATTGCATCATAGAACTTCAACGCGCGATCACCGCGTCCTAAGATACACTCCGCAATAACTGCCCAGGGATTGGGATGACTAAATATTGATCCATTCTCTTTTATTCCTTTATAAACACGTGTTACATAACCAATTTCATCGTCAGGTTTCGAATAAGCAGGCCAAAGCAAATGAAGACCATATTTTGAATAAAGATGATCGTTGACAGCATCCATGCACATTTTGCCTCGTTTCTCGGAAGCTACTTCAGAATAGACAGCCCAACTCTGCGCATTCAAAAATAGTTTTCCTTCTATGCTTTCCTGTGTACCGATCTTCCTTCCAGTTTTTGTAAATCCCCGAACGTACCATTTGTCATCCCAGAGTAAATCTTCACAGGCTTTTTTGACTTTATCTGCCATGGCTGTATATTTTTGAACATCGTCATCACGACCCAAATGTTTGGCAGCTTCGATAAATATCTTCAATGCCCAGTAATGCATGAAGGTAACCATTGCACTCTCGCCACCGCCCAGATTTAAACAATCGTTCCAATCGGCTCTTAATCCCTGGCAAATACCATTTTGTCCGACATGGTCGGCAGAAAAATCTAAAATTTTTTTCAAATGTTCATAAACCGTGCCCTCTTTTTTATCAGCATAAGGAACAACTTTATCGAAGAAAGCAACATCCCCAGTTTCTTTCACAAATTCACAAACCGTCGCTACCAACCAAAGAGCATCATCTGCACATACATCTTCAAGACCATGAATAATATCTTCTTGTTTTGGAGTGGGCTTCACGGTGGGAAGTTTAACTCCCGGGAGTTGGTCCTTCTGGGATTTAAAGACTTCAGGATCAAAAAGATGTAAACCATAGCCCATGCTTGTAAGTCCATTTAACAGCTCAAGAATGCGCTGCTTGCATTTGTTTGGATTCGTATGAATACAACTCATCGCATCCTGAGAAGTATCACGATACCCGAGTCCTGTTCTGCCGCCGACCTCAATAAACGAGGCAAACCGTGACCATACCACACATGTTTCAGCCTCATAAATGGTCCAGGTATTCAACATCGTATTCATACCTTGATGCGGGGTATTAACCTGTAAATTGGACAGTTTTTCCTGCCAGTACTCTTTTAATCCATTAAACGCATTGTCGACGTTTTTAAAATCAGAGTACTTGTGTTTAATCATTCTCCCTTTCTCTTCTCGGGATCCAACACCTAGCATGAAAATGACACGGATTTCCTCTCCCGAGTCAAGAATTATCCGTTTATGCAAAGATCCACAATGATTACCACCAAGTTCGGTACTGTTATGACATTCTCCTCTTTCGACAGCTATTGGGTTTGTTTCTGTTCGATAGTTGCCAAGAAAACGATCACGAACACAATCATAACTATCAGGATCGAAATTGGAAGCTAAAAAGTGATAATTCCATGGCTCATAAAAAAAGTCATACTCAATGATCCCATCCTTGTAACTGGAACCACTGGCATAAAGGCTAATTTGAAGATTTTGATTGTCGATCTCAATATGTTGAAAAGAAAATTCGAGATAAGAGAAAATGCTTAGTTTCCGAATCTTATCACTCGTATTTTTAATAACGACATCCCAAAGCTCTACATCATCATTTATCGGAATAAAAAGTAATTGTTCAGCGTGAATACCGAAATAATCACAGATAAATCTGGAATATGAAAGACCATGATGACACTGGTACGTCGCCCTTTCAAGATCCTTACCGACTGGTTGCCATGAAATTGACCAGTACTCTCCGGTTTCATCATCCCTCAAATAGGTATAATGTCCCGGTCTATCGAGAGGGACGCCATTTGGACGAAAGCGGGTAATCCTGCCATGTTCGGCCGACTTATAAAACGAATACCCGCCTGCATTGTGTGAGATAATCGTGCAAAGATCTTTTACGCCAAGATAATTTGTCCAGGAAACAGGTATGTCGGGACGTTCAATGACATATTCTCGGTTTATATTATCAAAATAACCGTATCGAATTTTTACCTCCATATTTTTGTTATTTTAATAATTTATAAGTCCCATTTATTCTACAAATTTTTTTGCTGTTTCATGATTACAGCGGGGTTCTATTGAGTTCACCTGCATTTTGTAGCGGAGCGGAAAAATGTCAGGTGTAACGATTTGTTAGACAGCCATATCCTCCCGACTCTTCAGCATTCTAATCATATTAAGTGACAAGTTGTGAACTGTCTCTAATCCCCACTCATCATCTTTTGCTTCTCTCATAATAGTTCCACCAGAATGTGAAAAATTTGGGCCATCACTGATTACAAGCATGTTCATTTGAAGCATATAAGTATAAATATTCTGAAGTGTTATCTCTTGTCCCCCATTTCGAGACGCCGCACAGGCAATAGCCCCACCAATTTTTCCTGCCATTGGTAGTTCATCACCATAATTTGGGCGCATTACAATGGTTCTATCCATCATGACTTTCAATTGCCCTGAAAGCATTCCAAAATACACAGGTGACCCGATTATGAGCCCATCACACCATCGCATGGCATCGAGTATCTCTGTCATGAAATCCTCTTGCCAGCAAGTGTAGTTCTTCTCGCATTTCCAACAACTAGTACATGGACTAATATCTTTGTTTGCTAGAGAGACATATTTTGTTTCCACTTCCTCTTTTTTGATTACATCTAAAGCATATTGAACCGCAAAAGCAGTATTCCCCTTAGCACGTGGACTTCCTGATATACCGAGTACTTTCATTACTTATTCTTTCAACCTGTCTAATTAATCAATATCTTACCTGTTCGATATATAATCAAACTATATCAAAAAGTCAACATATTTTTTCTTGCTTCCTATTTTTTGCAATGGCATAAATGATGTTAAGATTGAAGTTCTAAATCCGAAGGGAGTAATATTATAAGTAAATTTTCTACATTTCTCTAAACTACCCTCTGCTTCTTCAGTGCCTTTTCATAATCATACCGATCTATCTTAAATTTATCAAGATAAAACTTCTCGATTTCATCATAATCCAAATCCTGGGCAATTAGCCAGCTTATCACGCATTTCCTGGCTTGCTCGAATCGGTAATTGATATTTGCCCTGCGCACCGATTTTTTTTAAATTCGATACTCGATATTAAACTCGTTTTTGAATAATTGCCGGGGCGGATGCAAATGCTTTTTGTGGAGATTCCTGCATTCAGATATGCCATTAACATATTGCAAACAGTCCACGCAAAAAGCAAATAGCTTATTGATCTCGTTCTGGTCGATACAGGATAGCTCCCTGAACGTGCTCACTTCTAAAATCTTGGTCTTTGTGGTATTTAAATTCCAGTCGCCACACCCTGGATTCATGGCAATCAAATTTTTTCTAATGGGATTTCAGGTAATCCTTGCCAGAGTTCTTTATTTCCTCGCTTTTCGCATAAAGTCGAACCAGCAGCGAACCCCTGGAGCCAAAATAGTATGTGATTGCTTCGGAATTTTAACCGCTAGGGACTAACTCCTTGAACAGCGGAAAAACGGCAAACAAACAAATCATGAAATAGAGCAACGATTACGTCGGGATTTTAATAAAGAAGTTACATTTATTAGGACGGTTTTTAGAAGGGCATTCAAACAAGATTATCTCAATCAAGATATATTTAAAGTGGAATATTGTGGAATATTTGGCTGGTAAATATGGTGTATATTAGGGTATCAAAACAAAAAAAGCTATTACATATAGTGATAGTTTTTCTATTATAAATTATTGACTTAACTTGGTAGCGGGGGAAGGATTCGAACCTTCGACCTTTGGGTTATGAGCCCAAAGGAGGAGAGGATCAGGAAATACCTTTAAACGAGCAAGCAAGGCTTATACTTCAAAATCACCCAAAAACAGAAAGTCCTTTTGTTGTGTTAGAATACATTTTTGTCCGTAATATGTCCGTAAATTATCCGACAAAGTTTATGTTGTTTAATTTAATTCAACGCGGCTTAAGTTTCTTAATATCTTTGGCGTTCAATTCATCATCTGTCTTTGCATTGGATCATTGGTGTGTTAATATTAATTTGCCCCAGGAATTCCGTTACTGTCGTCACTGGGGCAGAATCTTTTAAGCAATCTGTATGTCACGTTTCGTAAGTTGCATTTTATCTTTGCATTATAAAATATGTGTCACTCCACAATAGAGACATCTTGCCATTCGGGGAATAGTGCTGCAAATCGGACACGGTCTCAGCAGATGTCCTATGTATTAATACCCACATCTGCATCACCAAATACCTAATAATGGAATTAGTTGACCAAAATTCGTACAACTGAGTCGAGTCCGACTAGCATAAAACAGTTATCTTAAATATCGACCCAATCGACAAATTTCCCTCAAATGAAAGATGGGAGATGGGATAATAAAAAAAAATAAAAAAGTACTTGACAAATTAAAAATTTTTTTGTATATTTAGTTTAACAAATTTGTAAAATGTGTATAAAAGAGATTTACTGCCCTATTTGATTGGTTTCGCCTGCTCAAAAAAGGCAAAGGATCCAGACGGTAGAATTAAGAAAGTGTTTTCGTGGGGCGTTTTTCATTCAGATTCCAAATCTGTACGAACGAAGGTGTAAAAAAAATATACGGTCCATTATGTTCATACGTTGAAAGGTAGCGCGAAGGTAGCCTTAATCGATTAAATGAGCGTTTATTATGCGCTGATTTTTTTTGATATTGTGCGTGTGCGTTAACGCAATTAAACAGAAAGCAATTAGATACTTGTTTTGTTAATTTTAACAGTAAATTAAATATAAATTTATATATTTCTTTCTCATTTTAAAAGTTCAGTGTAATCTTATATTTGAAGTTAGCGCGAAAGTGGTCATAAAATATTAACGTGCCTTTAATGATGATGCACTGTTTTTTTTGATATTATGCGTGTGCGTTAACGCTAATAATAAAAATTATTAGATGCTCCTTTTGTTAATTTTTAATAATTGACCAAGTTAAATGTTAAAAGTTTCTTCTTCATTATTTATGGAAGAATTTAATGGTCACAATTAAAGAAATTGCTAAAAGGGCGGGAGTTTCAATAGGGACTGTTGATCGTGTTATCCACAACAGGGGACGAGTTTCAAAAGTAACAACACGAAGAGTACGGCAAATTATTAAAGAGTTGGACTACAAGCCCAATATTTTAGCAAGAAGTTTATCCCGTTTAAAAACCTTTCAATTCGGCGTCCTCATGCCGGAAATTTCACCCGATAATCACTACTGGGAACTCGCTATTCAAGGCATTGAAAAAGCTCAACAGGAATTAAAAATACATAAAATTAGCGTTAACTATTTTCGTTACGATGGCTATTCCGAAGCGTCATTTATTGATGCCAGTAATCGTGTGCTCCATGCTGAGCTTGACGGCCTGTTAATGGCGCCAACAATTTATAAAACGTTTGATGACGAATTTGTAAGACGAATCCCCAAACATTTACCATACGTTTTCTTCAACTCCGCTATCCCTAACTCCAATAACATCTCTTATATCGGTCAGGATTCCTATCAAAGTGGAATGGTCGCCGGAAATCTAATGTTGATGACGACTCAACAACGGGGCAGCCTGGTGGTTTTAACCATGCTGCATGATGATTATCACATCAGCAAAAGGCAGCAGGGATTCGAAGATTATGTAAAGAAAAACTCGGACATGTCAATCAAAGTGTATGGGGCACGAGGTGCCGAGGATCGTGAAACGTTTCAACAAGTATTGGAACATATTTTTTCTGAAAATGATGACTTGCAGGGTATCTATGTAACGACTGCGTTAACATATCACGTTGCGGAATATTTGCAGAATCATAATGACATTCGGAATATAAAAGTCGTTGGTCATGATTTAACGGACGAAAATGTAAAATATTTGAAGAAAGGACTCATCCATTTTTTAATCGGTCAACGTCCTGAGCTCCAGGGATATCAGGGAATCTATGCATTGTATCGCCATATCGTCACGCAGGAACCGGTGCAACCTAACATCATGATGCCGCTGGATATCGTTACTCAGGCGAATATCGATTATTATCAATGCCAGTATGTTGAAATTTTATGAGATTTCTTGTCATGTTTATTTTTATAGCAATCATTAATACTGTATATCGATCGGTAGAGGGGGAATATTTACTAGCACCCATGACAATGACCGTCATGTCACCAAATTGAAGGTTACGGTAATAAAAACAATTTTAAAGTTTAATTGAACCATATTTTAGAAGGAGGGTTTATGAAAATTAGTTTAATAATTATCAAGTGTTCACTCATTGTAGCAATTCTGCTTAGCTCGTCTGTTATTGTAGAAGCACAGACGGGACAGATTGTGGGACGGGTGACTGATATTGAAACCGGAAATGCTTTACCCGGTGCAAATATCTTTCTGAAGGGGACGAGTATCGGGGCGGCTTCTGACATTGATGGCTATTATTTTATAACGAATGTGCCACCCGGTACGTATGACGTTACGGCAAAGTATATCGGGTATGAGGAGGTGACCTTCACCATTCAGATCGGCTTAAATGAGAAAGTAACACATGACGTAAAAATGAAATCCCAGGCAGTAAAAGGGGAGGAAGTGGTTGTGACTGCTCAGGCGGAAGCCCAATTGCAGGCGATCAACCAGCAGTTATCAGCCAAAACAATCAAAAATATTGTTTCCAAAAAACAAATTCAAGAATTGCCGGAGGCAAATGCAGCAGAAGCTGTCGGTCGGCTGCCCGGAGTTTCATTGGAGCGAAGCGGAGGCGAGGGAAATAAAGTGGTGATCAGGGGGATGGCGTCCAAATATTCACTGATTCAGATCGATGGAGTCAATATGACGGCGACTGGCGAAGAAGATCGCAGCACAGACCTCAGCATGATTTCGCCTTACATGTTGGAAGGTATTGAATTGACAAAGTCGGTGATGGCAAACCAGGAGGCAACCGCAACCGGTGGAATTGTGAATTTTCGGATCAGGAAGGCGCCGGAAGGTCTGGCATTTAATGTGATCTCCCAGGGCGGATACAACAGTCTGAGAAACAGCTACCGGGATTTCAAAGTATCTACTGGAGCCAGCAATCGTTTTTATGCGAATTTACTCGGTGTTTATGCCCAGGTCGATTATGAAGAAAAGGATGCCGGCTCTCAGCAATTGGGACAATCGGGAGATGAATCGATTTTTTCCCAGGAAAATGAAGATGCGCCGGTTAAGACAAATCGTATTCAGTTAATGGATATTTTCAGAAATGTTCAGCGATTCGGCGGCGCACTGGTTTTAGATTATACATTGCCGTCAACAGATATAAGATCCTCCAATTTTTTCAGTCGCATTAAACGCGAAGAAACAAGTTACATAAACAACTATCATTATACAGAACAGGATTTTGGAATACATTATTCGGATACTCCTGAAAGTTGGCTTACCGTATTAACCAACTCATTACAACTTGACCACCGATGGAGAAATTGGGAAATTAATTCAGCCTTTAGCCATTCGTATTCCGAAAATATCTTACCCGCACGAATAATTTCAGAAAACAATAATTCTCCAAGTAATCCTTTTCCAACTAACAGAAAGTCTAATTTCAATGTGAATCTGGATCCTGAAACTATTCCTGACTCATTGGTCGTCTCAATGGATGAAGCAGTCTACTTTATGCATCTGGGAGAAATAAGACACGAAGAGAGTGAAACCCGGGAACGGGATCTGGCTGCTGACCTCAACCTGACGTATAACTTCAATATTACAGATCAGATCAATGTGAAACTGAGCCTGGGTGGTAAATATAAACATAAATCTAAAGAGTATGACCGAACCGATTACAGGGCTGCCAATGAAGGCGGTTCTCAGGAGTACCGGAATTTAGTTTACGAGGCCCTTGAAGATGAGCTTGGTGATCGAACTAAGAATGCGTGGGCCGTGGATAACATGAGAATATTATTAACAGATTTTTTGGACAAGGATTATGAGGGCGTCGATTTTCTTGACGGACGATATGATTTTGGTCATGTATTTGATAAGCAAAAGTTTCGCCGGATTCACGATCTTATCATGGAAGCGTATGATCCAACCAGCACCGATGAGTATGAAATAACTCACTTAAATTTTATCAATTCGACTTATCAAGATTACCATGGTACTGAAAACTATCATGCTTTTTACCTGATGCCTGAGATCAATATCGGCTCCAGTTTTTTGGTTGTGCCGGGTGTTCGCTATGAATCGAACCGGACAGAATACACCGGATACCGGGGTAACAGGTTAGGTGTTTTAAGGGACTGGAGAGCTACACCAATAGATACAGTCACCAAAGTGCGCAATAATGAGTTCTGGCTGCCCATGATTCAAACATTTTATAAACCAACAGGCTGGCTGACTTTCAAAACCGGATATACGCATACCCTGCAAAGACCAAATTACAACAATATTATGCCCGGTTGGGTGATTACCACTCAGGGACAAATTGACAATTTGAGTAATTTCCGGCTGAAACCGGAATTATCCCGAAACTGGGATATTCAGATGTCCCTTCATTCTAATAAAATTGGTTTGTTTTCATTAGGTGCTTTTTACAAAAAGATTACGGATATGATTTTCTGGACCGGGATGAAAGCGATTACTGATACGGCATTTTTTGAATTACCGACAATTATGCACCGTCAGCGAGGAGCATGGGCAACAAACAATGAAAACGAAGCGATCAATTACGGTTTTGAAGTTGAATGGCAATCGAACTTCTGGTATTTACCGGGATTATTAAAAGGCCTGGTCATGAATGTGAATTATACCCGTAATAAATCCGAAGCAGAGTATTTGAGAACACGAATTAAATTGCAGGTTGATCCAAGAACTTATAAGACCACTTTAGTCAACGAAGATACCACTTATACCAGTCCCATGATCTCTCAACCGGATCATTTATTAAATCTCACACTGGGTTATGATTACAAAGGATTCTCTATTCGCTGGGCAATGCGATACAAGTCCCACATATTCACGTCGGCGAACTGGTATGAAGCGCTTCGGGGTTATTCCGCAGATTTTTATCGCTATGATCTGTCGATCAGGCAAAAATTACCTGTTGCAGGACTGGAATTTTTCCTGAATATCAATAACCTGACCAATGAGGTTGAAAAAGATGTAATAAACCACATGAATTTCGCCAACTATTTAGAGGACTATGGCAGGAATGCCAATATGGGATTGAGGTATCAGTTTTAGGTTTTACATAAATTAAGACAGTAATCTAGAAGGGAGTCAAAATGTTTTTTCAAAGGCACTGTTATCATCAGTCAAAAATTGTGATTGTCTTTATGCTGATGTTTTTATGTACTGGTTATGTTTTTGCAGCCAATATTACAGGTATTATAACTGATGCAGCAACCGGTGAACCTCTCCCTGGTGCAAATATTTACCTGGAAGGTACCAGTTTAGGCGCTGCCTCGGGTCTTGATGGTAGTTTTGTTATTCTCAACGTGCCTCCAGGCAGGTATACTGTAACAGTGACCTATATTGGTTATGAAAAGGTAACGTCAGAAATTCAGGTTCTGCATAACCAGAAAGCCGAACTGAATATTGAAATGAGTTCAGTTGTCATAGAAGGTGAAGAAGTTACTGTTACCGCCCAGGCGGAAGCCCAGTTGCAGGCGATCAACCAGCAATTATCAGCCAAAACAATCAAAAATATTGTTTCTAAAAAACAAATTCAAGAATTGCCGGAGGCAAATGCCGCAGAGGCGGTTGGACGGCTACCCGGTGTCTCATTGGAGCGAAGCGGAGGCGAGGGAAATAAAGTGGTGATCAGGGGGATGGCGGCAAAATATTCACTGATTCAGATCGATGGAGTCAATATGACGGCGACTGGCGAAGGAGATCGCAGCACAGACCTCAGCATGATTTCGCCTTACATGTTGGAAGGTATTGAATTGACAAAGTCGGTGATGGCAAACCAGGAGGCAACTGCAACCGGTGGAATAGTGAATTTCCGGATCAGGAAGGCGCCGGAAGGTCTGGCATTTAATGTGATCTCCCAGGGCGGATACAACAGTCTGAGAAACAGCTACCGGGATTTCAAAGTATCTACTGGAGCCAGCAATCGTTTTTATGCTAATTTACTTGGTGTTTATGCCCAGGTCGATTATGAAGAAAAGGACGCTGGCTCTCAACAATTGGGAGGTGTTTGGTTTTCCCAGGAAAATGAGGAGGCACCGGTTAGAACAAGTCGTGTTCAGTTAATGGATATTTACAGGAATGTTCAGCGATTAGGCGGCGCACTGGTTCTGGATTATACATTACCGTCAACAGTAATAAAATCTTCTAATTTTTTTAGCCGCATTAGCCGCGAGGAAACAAGACACACAAACACCTATGATATTTGGGAACAGATTTTTAGAATAGATTATTCAGATACTCCTGAAAGTTGGCTTACCGTATTGACCAACTCTTTACAAATTGACCATCGATGGAGAAATTGGGAAATTAATACAGCCTTTAGCCATTCGTATTCCGAAAATATATTACCCGCACGAATAAGTTCAAGTAATAGTAATTCTCCTATTGCTCCTTTTCCATCTGAAAGAAAGTCCAATTATAATGTGAATCTGGATCCTGAGACGATTCCTGACTCACTGGTAATTTCCATGGATCAAGCAGTAAATTTTATGTATCTCGGAAGATTAGACCACGATGAGAGTGAAATCCGGGAACGGGATCTGGCTGCCGAACTTAACCTAACATATAACTTCAATATTACAGACCAGATCAATGTAAAACTGAACATGGGGGGGAAATATAAACATAAAGATAAAGAGTATGACAACGAGTCATGTTCAATCAGCGGTGAGTATTATTTAGATTTAGTTTATGAGACCTTTGAAGATGAGCTTAGCGATCGAACTAAAAACTCGTTTGCTGCGAACGATCAATTTTTATATATAGATAGTTTTTGGGATAAGGATTATGATGGCGGCGATTTTCTTGAAGGTAGATACAATTTCAGTCCGGTATTTGATAAGGATAAGTTTCGCCTGATTCACGATCTTGCTATGGAAACATATGATCCAAATAAAACAGTTGTAAGTCTGTGGGAAATGGTTATGGCAAATTATATCAGTTCTCATTATGAAGATTACCATGGTACTGAAGATTATCATGCGTTTTACCTGATGCCTGAAATCAATATTGGATCAGATTTTCTGATTGTGCCCGGTGTTCGCTATGAAGCGAACCGGACAGAGTACACCGGATACCGGGGTAACAGGTTAGGTGTGTTAAGGGACTGGACACCTACATCAATAGATACAGTAACCAAGGTGCGTAAAAACGAGTTCCTGCTGCCCATGTTTCAAACATTTTACAAACCAACCGACTGGCTGACTTTCAAGGCAGGATATACGCATACCCTGCAACGACCAGACTACAATAATATTATGCCCGGTTGGTATATAACCACTCAGGGGCAAATAGATAATTTGAGTAATTTCAGACTTAAACCGGAATTATCCAGAAACTGGGACATTCAGATGTCCCTCCATTCTAATAAAATCGGTTTGTTTTCAGTGGGTGCATTTTACAAAAAGATTACGGATATGATTTTCTGGACCGGAATGAAAGCGATTACTGATACTGCATTTTTTGAATTGCCGACAATTATGCACCGTCAGAGAGCAGCATACGCAGTAAACAATGAAAACGAAGCTATCAACTACGGTTATGAAGTTGAATGGCAATCGAATTTCTGGTATTTGCCGGGATTATTAAGAGGCCTGGTCTTGAATGTGAATTATACCCGCAATAAATCTGAAGCAGAGTATTTGAGAACACGAATTAGATTGCAAGTTGATCCAAGAACGTATAGGACAACTTTAGTCAACGAAGATACCACTTACACAAGCCCCATGATCTCTCAACCGGATCATTTGTTAAATCTTACACTGGGTTATGATTACAAAGGATTCTCTTTTCGCTGGGCGATGAGATACAAGTCCCACATATTCAAGTCAGCGAACTGGTATGAAGCCCTTCGGGGATATTCCACAGATTTTTATCGTTATGACCTGGCGATAAGGCAAAAATTACCGGTAGCAGGACTGGAATTTTTCCTGAATATCAATAACCTGACCGATGAGGATGAAAACGATGTAATAAACCACATGGATTTCGCCAGCTATGTAGAGGACTACGGCAGGAATGCCAATATGGGATTAAGGTATCAGTTTTAGTTTTTACATAAATTAAAACTATAATCCACAAGGCAATCAAAATCATTTTTCCAAGGAGGTGATGTGTATAACAATAGGTATTAATAATATCTGAACGAAAACAGCGATAATAGACCTCACCAGTCCCACTCCTAAAAAGAGAGGGAGAAAAGAAGTTCCAATTCTTCCTCTAAAAGATGAAGGTAGGGGACGAGGCTTATTTGTGGCAACCTAAAAATTTTCGTTTTAATAGGTCCTATTAATAATAGTTTTCGTTCAATCACTAATACTGCTTAGTCAGATTACAATAATCAGGATTAATTATCATATTTCAAGCTACATAACATCCCCCCTGACCCCCCTTCAAAGGGGGGAATTCAGGAAGTCCCCCTTTGAAGGGGGATTTAGGGGGATGTCCGAGTTAAATCTGACTAAGTAGTGCTAATTAACTGTAATCGAAATCAGAAAGGTAGGTGATGCGGATTCATTCAACTTAATAGGTTAGTGGCTATTTGAAAGGGAAAAAATGATTTAATTCATTAAAACAAACAAACGAAAAGGAGTTCAGACATGAAAAAAATGTTAGTATTATCAGTGATCGTAATGATGCTGCTGATCAGCAGCGCCATGCTGTTTGCTCAAACAACATCAAAGGGTGATACATTGATCATTGGTCCTCTCAATTCTCAAGGTCAACCATTAGGTGCTTTAAATGAAGCGATAAAAGCTGACACAACTGCTACCGGAGAAAGAGCTCATAAAGTGTACAAACTGCAGCACAATGAACAGTATATTTTAACAGAAATTATCAAGGGAGATTTTCCATTAGTCATTGTTGCTGATGAGCCGGATGATAATAACAGACCACCTATTATCCGTTGTGGTCTATTGCCGGATGGTAGTACGGTAAACCTTTGGTGGCAATTGTATGATCACGCGACGTTTAAAAATCTTTGGTTGAGTGGTATCAATCTGGACGGCACTGGTCCTATCAACTGGATTGCCCAGGATATGAATACGACGGGAAAAACAATCCGCTATGAAGGATGTATTGTGGAATACCCCTATACCTGGTGGGCGACCATTGCGGATTGGGCCGGTCAAAATAATTATTTCATAACCGACTGTATTTTTCAATATATTGGAAACCCCACAGGCACAACCTGGAATGGCGCGGTTTTTCATCAACCTCATGCTGATTCAATGATTGTCCGGAATACAACATTTTTCGATTTCGGTTGTTTTGCAATTGCATCGGGAGGTAATGGAAATTTCTATACTGAAGTTGACCATTGTACCTTTGTAAACTGTGTGGTACATCCAATTGAGAGTCATCAGCATGTAATAAGAAAATATACGAATAATCTTTTTGTCAACTGTCATGCCTTCAGCGATGACTTTGATGAAATTAAACGGCATTATGACCAGGAAGTGAAAGGTCTGATGAATTATGCCGAGATCCAGTGGGATCCACAGGCACTTGACTCGCTCTTTGGACCCGGAGGTGTCTATGGTAAAACATACGATCCCAATGGCGACGGCGTATTGACCGAAGACGAACAGGTTTGGGAGTTGAAGAACAATAACTGGTGGTACACGCAACCTATCAAGGATTATTGGGCACAATTTGATTATGTTGTTGAAAATCCCTGGATGAATAATTATAATAAAGCCATGTTTGAAAACCAGGCTGGAGAATGGACATGGGAACTTTGGACATTTGAAAGGGATACCAATGACGTCATAATAGACTCTACACTCGTAACTGAAACTCATCAGCCTTTTAGATTTTTTAAAGAAGAAAATACGACGAATGTGGATCCCGGTATCAAAGATGATAATGGTTGCGATGTATTACTTGCGCAAAATTGTATCAATATCCATACAGAGTGGGCAGGTGGTACGGTTGAGAATCCTGTCAAATGGCACAATGTAGACGATTATCTTGCGTTTACATGGCCGCTAGATTATGATCTGTCATACACCAATGCAACTCTACAAACTGCCAGCACCAGCGGTAAACCCGTCGGATCTTTGCAATGGTGGCCTGGTATTGAATATGTTCCAACCAAGGTTAATACCAGATTGGCATCCAAACCGGATGATTTTGAATTACAACAAAACTATCCGAATCCTTTCAATCCAACGACGTCCATCAATTACTCACTTGCTAAAAAGAGCCATGTTGAGTTGAAAGTGTATAACGTGCTGGGTGCTGAAGTTGCCACACTCGTGAACGAAACCAAAAATACGGGTAGCTATAAAGTTTCGTTTGATGCGACAAATCTTACCAGTGGCGTTTACTTCTACCAGTTGAAATCTGGTGATCAAATTATCACCCGTAAGATGATGGTGATGAAATAAGTATCATCAATACAATCAAGAATTGGTTTGTAGTTTTTCGAAATAAAGCCCTTTGGGGTGTTACTCCGGAGGGCTTTATTTCAATTGTTCATTAATTTTGTTACCATCTTATCCTGGTTTAAATTTTAGATTTATAACATCATGTTCCTAAGAAAAGAATGAGATGATGAAAATATTTTCAATTATTTTAATCGGATTATTACCAATCTATATATACGCGCAATCCCTCAAACCTTATGAGGAAAACAGGGGCTACTGGCAGTATCATGGAACCCCCGTTCTTTTGTTAGGAGCTAGCGATAATGATAACCTTTTTCAAAGTGACGAATTTGAAAATCAATTGAAAAGATTGAAATCAGTTGGCGGAAATTATATTCGCTGCACGCTAAGCTCCCGTGACAAAGGGGATATCCAGCCACACAAAAGAATGCAGTCTGGCAAATACGATCTCAATTTTCTCAGCGCGGAGTATAAAGGCAGGTTTGAAAGACTGATCTCGAAATCCAGCGAACTCGGTATTATTGTTCAGATTGAAATCTGGGATCGATTTGATTATTCTCGCAATAGCTGGGAGAAATCATCATTCAATCCCGCTAATAATATAAATTATTCTTATGCTGAAACTAGTCTGGATGAACACTATCCTGACCATCCTTACCATGATAAACAGCCGTTTTTTCACACCATCAAAGGAATGCCATTATATCATCCGAATCTGGAATTGCTTTTGAAATTTCAGAAAAAATTTGTCGACATGATTCTCGATATCACACTACAATATGATAATGTGCTTTATTGCATGAATAATGAGACGTCCACCCCGAAGGAATGGGGCAGATTCTGGATAGAATTTCTAAAAAAGAAAGCTGCGTCAACCAACAAGCAAATTTACCTGACCGATATGTTCGACGAGTTTTTTAAACCGCTGTATTGTGATGTATGTCAGCAGGCTATCATTGAAAAAGATATCTATACTTTTCTGGATGTTTCACAAATCAATAGCAGGAATTTCGGACAGGCGCATTGGGATACCCTGCAGTTTATTATGAGCAAAGTGCAGAATTACAAACGCCCGGTAAACTGCACAAAAATTTACGGAGGTGGCAATACCAGTTGGGGATCAGGTTCGCTGGACGATGGTGTCGAACGGTTTTTCCGTAATATTTTTGGTGGTATCGCTGCTGCACGGTTTCACAGACCCCCGACCGGCAATGGTTTAAATGAACGTGCTGTGGCAGCAATCCGGTCCGTGCGCATCCTTGAAAACTATGCCCGCTTTTGGGTCATGGAAACGGCAAATGGATTGATTCTAAATAGAGAAGTCAATGAAGCCTATTGTGTGAAAATGAAAAACAACTCGGTTATTTTCATATATTTTCCTTACCGGGGAGAAATTACATTAAATCTCAGCGAAATCCCGCTTCCTGATGAAATGGAAATTAATTGGCTCGATATCACCTACGGGAAGATGTATCAATCTGAGCGCATTAAGGCTCAGAAAAGTCTACCGATTAAAACGCCGCTGAAAAAAAGATCGGTTGCTATTATTGCTTTCTAATTTCTGTTCAAGAACGGGATCGCTATTTTTATGATATACCTATTAAGGATCAGAATTTCATACTGATTCTATCGCTCCAGGCGATGGAATCAGTTTATCACTGATTTCACAGTAAAAATTAATCATAATTGAGTATAAAATAAAATTTGAAAATATCATTTGGGAGAAATCAAAGTGATTAAAGCAAAACAACTCTTTAATTTAATCTTCGCGTTATTCGTTTTTACATGGATTGGGATCGTCTATGCCTCCGATTCTGCTTTTTTGACAATTACAAATTTACCTGGCAATAACCAATTCAAACCATTGGAATGGGTTGAGTTTAAAAGCACGAAGCCAGCAATAGCGATTATTCAGGACGGCAATGGAGTAGCTTATGTTCGGCAAGCAATCCAACAGTCGGCTCGTGTCAGGGTAGCTGGCGCCCTGGGCACACACACGATACTTTCACTTGATCAAAAGGGTAAATTACTGGACACCAAAAATTTTAAAGTGGATTGCGAGACCGAGATTAATGATAATGAGGGAGAATTTTCCAGGCTGCTGGATATGCTTTATTACACGATGAATACCGGGCATACAATAGCCACGCACCGCTACAACGGTAAATCTCATGTCCTCTTTGCGGGATGGTTTCAAGACCATGTTCATGTGATGAAAGCCATGAAATATTTTTATCCCGATGTGGTGTCGGGAATCGAATTATTCGCTGATAGTCAGCGCGAAGACGGAATGATTTATGATAACTATTATCAAAGCTATGATACATGGATCCATTGGCTGAAACGCTTTGGATCCGATTTTGTAAGCATTCCTGAAGATCCTCAAATGAATTCAAGTTATTTTGTGCGTATACCTGTTGAAAATATGGGGGAGTTTACCTTCCTTGAAGCGATTTATTATGCCTGGAAAGCGACTGGCGATGATGAATGGATGGCTGGCAAACTGGATAACTGTATCAAAGCGATTGAATATGCGACTTCGGATCCATATCGCTGGTCTGAGAAATTTAAATTGTTGAAGCGTGGCTATACCATTGACATCTGGGATTTTCAACCCATTCAGGATATTGAGGTCTGGGATGGGGATATCATGATGGCAAAACCCGGTGTGACAAATTTCAGCATCATGTATGGCGACAACATCGGTATGGCCGTTGGATGCGAATACACAGCAGAGATGCTTCGCTATGTTGGACGTAATGAAGAAGCAGCAAAAATTGAGCAGATCGGCAAAGGTATAAAAGAGCGAATTGATGGCCTGAGCTGGAATGGTTCATTCTATACGCATCATATCCCGGAAAATCCTTCTGTTAAAAGGGACTTTGGCGGCACAGATGAATCCAGTCAGGTAACGATTTCCAACGCTTATGCCATTAATCGGCGCATCGGTCATGACAAATCGGTGGCAATTATCAAGACCTACCAGAATATTGCCAAAGAGATGCCGGCGTCTTCTCCCGGTGAATGGTATATGTGTTATCCACCTTATGAGAAAGGATGGCATCTTGACAAGTGGGAGTACATGAACGGTGGCGTTTCTTCTATCGTTGCCGGGGAGGTGGCTCACGGTGCATTCAATCATGGTTTTGAAGATTACGCGGTGCACATTCTGCGTCGAATGGGAGAACTGGCAAAAATATCGGGAAACCGGCTATTATGCATATACCGCGGGGCACTGCCTGATCCGCCTGAACGTCATTTTACAACTCTTTCCTTAAAAGAGATCGCCAACGCCGATATTAACGGGCAGGGAGCAGATGGCGTGCCGGGATGGACCGGAGAAGGCGTCAACGATTTGCACGAATTTCCGGCTGGCAGGCAGGTTTTCAAAGGAGTTCCATTTAAGATTGTTGATCCTGGTGAAAATGGACGAAAGGCTTGTTTAATTTTATCCAGCAAACCGGGGTATGCAACAGAAGGGCGTCTGTCAGTGGCAAAAAAAGCTGCTTCAGTCTATTTTTTGCACACGCAGAGCAGGGGCAACTATCTTGGGGATATCATCTTACGCTATGCTGACGGCAGTGAATTTAAAACACATGTCCTGCGTGATCAAAATATCGCTGGATGGTGGTATCCGCAAGATGGTCCCTACAATGATGGAAAGCGTCCTTACTATGTCGCATGGACAGGGAAAAATGAAAAAAGTCTTTCTGTCGGCGTTTATATTTTCGGAATCGATAATCCATTTCCAGATAAAATAATTGAATCAATTGATTTTGAAAGCGCGCGGACTGATGGATTGTGGATGGTTTTGGGCGTTACATTAAGCGATTATCCGGTGTTTTTTATGCCTGAAAAAATTTCTTATGGAGCACCGGATAATTGGGGCGCAGCCGCGGTAACCTATGCCTTGCTCGAAGGGCTGGCAGGAATCAAAGATGAAGGTGTTGCCTTTAATAAAGCTCGTCTCGCGCCACGCTGGTCAGCCGCTGGTGTTGATGAAGTTGCTGTGACGGTGAAATATCCCGCGTCAGGAGGCCATTTGTCCTATACTTACAAATTCGACAAAATAAATAATGAGCTTAGAGTGGATTTTACCGGCACAGCAGCTAACATTGAAGTTGAAATATTAATTGACGAAGATCAAACCGTAAAAGATGTGTATTTGAACAAGCAGCCGGTAAAATTTAAAACCAAATTAGTTGAAAAATCGAAATACATCTGTATTACTACGAATCAGGTCGCGGCAAATGAAATAATTTTAAATTTTAAATAATAATGAGGAGTCTAGTATTATGAAAAATCGTCAGTTTTGGTTAAGATTTAAAAGGATATTTAAGCGAGTTGTTTTTCCATTTATGGGTTTGGCTTCACTTGTCTGGTTCTTAATCAGGATTATTCCGAAACCATCCCGCGCAACCTATCCGTGTATGAGGGTTGCCTATCCCATTGCATCGAGTTTTGTAACTTATTTGCTAAGTTTATTCCTGACATTATGTTCATTTCGTAAGTTCAGAGAAAATATTTATCGGAATCGATATCGTGTTGCGGCAATTTTTTTTGTTGTCGGCGTGATTTCCGGTTTCTGGTTTTTAAGCCATTCTGATTCATCTTTTGCAGATTCTTCAGCTCTCGTATCTGACCATACACTGAATGAGCCAATGGGAACTGGTATTGGCATCCATCCCGGGCGGGTTGTCTGGGTTTATGATCCCGATGCCACAAATGAAAACTGCAGCGGATATATATTAAAAGACGGGATAATCAATGATTTTGATAATCTATGGTTCCAGGATAAAAATAATAACATGACAGTTATCTCCAAAATGGTAGAGCAGGCAGTGCTTTCGCTCACCGACGAAAATTCCAGTTTAGAAGCCTGGGATGCAATTTTTCGATATTTCAATCAGAGAAAAGGCAAGGGCGATATGGGTTATAAAGCGGGAGAGAGAGTATTTATTAAAACCAACGCCACATCTGCCTGGGGTGAACCCGGTCAATGGGGCATGTATTGGGAAGATCTTTCCAAAACAGAGTCCTGGCGTCCAGATATTGCTGAAACCAATCCCTATGTTGTACTTTCAATGTTGAGGGAACTGGTTAACCATGCCGGCGTGCCGCAGGAGAATATTTATGTCGGAGATCCGATGAAACAGATTTATAAAAATTTTTATGATCTATGGCATGCTGAATTTCCGAATATAAATTACCTTGGCAATGATGTTCTTCCAAATTATAAGTCGCTCGATATTGTTTCACTTGGAAGAACACCGGTAGTGAAAAGCGATACAGCAAGTCTTTTTTACTCTGACCAGCGCACCGTGCTTGAGGTCGAATCGGACAAGCTTTACACGATTTTGGAACAAGCTGATTATATGATTAATATTCCCACAATGAAGGCGCATGGAAGAGCCGGAATCACCCTTTCTGCGAAAAACCATTTCGGATCGCATACCCAAGATAATGCGGAGCATTTGCATAACGGTCTGGTATCTGAACCGCCGCATAATGACCAGCCGACTCGAATTGGGTACGGTCTTTACCGGGTGCAAGTTGATATTATGGAACATAAATTTTTAGGTGGAAATACCATGCTGGTTCTGGTTGATGGACTCTATCCGTGCGATGAGGCTGTCTCTTCACCGCAAAAATGGAACATGGAACCGTTTAACGGCGATTGGGCATCTTCGATTTTTCTCTCGCAGGATGAAGTTGCTATTGAGTCCGTGTGTTTTGACTTTTTAAGAACGGAATACAATGGAACGACACCGGCGGAGTGCAGGCCAAACTGGTCTGGTGTAGATGATTATTTGCACCAGGTGGCGGATTCTGCTAACTGGCCCGAAGGTATTATCTACGATCCGGACAAAGATGGGATTTTTATTTCCAGTTTAGGGGTTCATGAACACTGGGATAACGCTGAAGACAAGCAATACTCGCGCAATCTTGGTAATGAAACAGGCATAGAACTCGTTTCCATATTCGGCGTTTCAACAGCCGTCCATGATGATCAAAGGTCGAATGTCAGCCAATCTTTTATTCTGAAACAAA
>JABAOH010002688.1_pt1 | contig 27565 bp, 20 predicted proteins | sample 7062181 | NCBI WGS metagenome assembly JABAOH01 (sample SAMN14538630, study PRJNA623070) | marine sediment metagenome | biome: marine biome [ENVO:00000428]; feature: marine pelagic biome [ENVO:01000023]; material: deep marine sediment [ENVO:00002113]; isolation source: pool of 5 deep marine...
GGCGCGCGGGCGCGATTAAACTGCAATTAAATGGTGAGGAATCTGTGGGCGAAACTGCCACTGCTGCCCGGTCCTCGTGTCCGATGTTGTGTTTTGCACTACCTCGGTACTACTTGGAACTACAGGCACTGCAAGGTGATGCTTGTGCAACAGAGTTCATCGGTGTGGTTTGGTTGATTGCCTCTGTTGCAGGTGGTGCTTTCAGCCGCCAAGCGGCTGATATATGACTAGAATACTACACAATGAATAGTCTGCTTGTCAATAACTTGCTTATTCTGTCAATATTCTGAAGGTCCTTCTCAGCCGTTAGGCTATGTAAGGGGGATTCCGACTAAATCAAGCGTAAATTTGCCCTGCAGCCAGTTTCTTCGTCTTGTCTTACGCCAAGATGAATATCAGCGCTCACTCTCAATTGGCAGGAAAATGCTATGGATTTGACGCTTCAGGGGGCTTTCTTCAGCGAGACCGATCTTTGAGTAGAGTTTTTGCAGGGCTGCCTGCCAGCCGGCTTCATCTTTTGGACAGTCTGCGGATGGATTGCTGTCGCCTGTGAAGTAGATGAAGAGCAATCGAGCAGCGATATCATGTTGAGCCAGGAAATGGAGCACCGCCAGGCGGTTGCAGTATTGGTAATAGGGGGCAAGCCAATTCGTGCTCGGGCTCACGCCAAAAGCGCCCTTTGCTTCAGCCAGAGCCTTGCGGATCTGCTCCTTGGAGGCAGGTTCTTCCGCCTTACATTCGCTTTGCAGTTCCCCTATATGCGCCTTCGCCTCGACCAGCAGCCACTCGATCTGTCCGTCGTTTTGAGCTGCACCCACCGCATCCCAATTCGGGACATTACCGGTCTGCGGCCAAAAATCATTCCATGCTTCCCGTGCCGGCTCATCCTCGGGTAAGAAGTCCAGCCCTTTCCATTCCCCATCAAGCAGCCTGCGCGATTTATCGAAAGGGAAATCCAGCCACCTTTGGATTATTACTCCCGCCTGTTCTTGGATCTCGGCGTTCAGCCGATCCCGATGATAGCCAAGATACCGCAATAAATGCCACTTGCTGCCATAACCGGTAGTGGGTCAGTTTGAATCCAGCAAGCTCACAATTTCTTCTACTGTCCACACATGGTCAGCTATTCCAGCCGCAACCGCCGGGGTCGTCTTTAGCGTCTGGTGGACTCTGGCGAAGTTGTAATACATGAAATGCAGGGAAATTGCACAGAAATGGTTCTCAAGCTTCTTGGAGAAGGCATTGGTCAGGCGGGTGAATCTCCGCATACCCATTCTCATGGTGAGATTCTGGCGCTCTACATGGCTGGTAGAGACATCCTTCCAATCAGGCTTTCCGGCGATCCTTGTCTTTGAGGCGGCTAAACAGACCGGGGGGCTATATCGCTTCTCGCCCTCCGGTTCATTGCCGTATAACTTCACCAGCATGGCATAGTCAATATCTGCCCCGAAAATCTCTTCAACGGCGCTCAGGTATACTTTATGCCCGTCTGTGGTTAACTGCACACGATTGGCCAGGCGGGTTTCCAGGTCACCTATGAAGTGGTATGCTGACCTTGCGCCCCTGTCACCTACATACCAGCTTATGACGAGCTTGGAATCAGAATCTAGGGCTGTCCATGTCCACACGTCACCGCGCCCGAATTCGTCACGCTCTTCTTTGGGGAGGTTCTTCTCTTTGCACCCCACAAAAGACCATACTTCGTCACACTGAACGCGGGTGGAATTGAGGCCACGCAAAACTCGGTCTTGATACTCTAGGCAGGCATGGCCAAGGTCTACCAACAGTTTCGCAATGGTGTTCTTGGCCACGCCGGTCATGCGGACAGTGGCGCGAATGGAGTTGCCTTCTACTAAACAGCGGACTACAGCGGCGCGTTTTTCAGCCTTGAGCGTGTTCATACTGACTAGTATACATGACCGCTCAAGGATTGTCAAGGGGTTTGGGGGAGAAAATTATCTAATATAATTGGAAAGTCGAACAGTTCTCGGGTCTTCTTCCTCCGTTTCTGGAACACTTCTTTCATCAGGAGATAAAAGCCCATACTCACGTGGAACCAGTCCTGCATCGCGCAACGCCTGTGTCAAAGATTCTAGGGCCTTGAGGTCTTCAGGCTTTATATGCGGATTCTTTTTTAAGATAGTCTCCACATCAATCCGTTTTGCCATTTCAGTCACTCCTTAGAACATGAAGGGGTTGTATTGACCGACGGTATGTATAAGCCCCCTATGCCCTCTTTTGCCCATGTAGTCTTCGAGAAGCTTGTGGTATAGTTTGATCGCTTTATCTAGTTCCTTGTTCTTCCCGAAGTCATTTATTAACAGTTTTAGATTCCGGTCTTTTTGCAGCACGTCCATCGCAATACCATAGCCGTGACTATGCCACCGCTTCGTATCGTTCAACTCTGCTGCTATCTTGCTGGCCCGCTCCTTACGCATAGAGGGCGTGACCTTTTGTTTCCGGGTCCTTGTTTCCTTCCAGTTCCTAAACTTATACTTGACCAGCCAATCCGTTAGCAACTTAATCGACAATTCTCTTGCGTGTTCGTATTCATCTAATTCTGCTTCGTCAAATCCATGCAACAGCAGTTGAATTTCTGCCAAGTTGATTTTACCCTCGTCGGCTTTCTTCATAAGCCTATTGTATCTGTCCAAGTACCTAAGAGCGCCAACCCACTTCCCGCTATTGTTCTGGACTTGTGGGTCTATTGGGCCCAGACGCGAATAGTAATCCATATGAATTTCGTCGCCCGACATTGCCAGGATGGTTCCGGCCGAGTAAGCGTAATTAGGGATAATAAACTCCACAAACTTGTAATGCCTTCTGAGAGTGTCAACAATGCGATGAACCACCTCTATATATCCCCCCGTCGTGTTTAGCACCACCATTAGTTTATTTTTGCGGGGTCTTTTTTCTCTTTTCTTCTCAACAGCGTCTCTAAAGAAGTCGTCAACCCCCCGGTAAATAGGCCCGGAGAAGGACAATGCGTCCGCCCCAACAAGTCCCTCTAAGTATGAAAGCCTAGTATCCAACTGTTGCTCAATAAATTCATTAGCGTTATGCGGTATCTGGTCTTGACCTGGCATATTCCCCCTCCCTAGTCGTGTTTATTCCGCCAACGCGCCTTTGCCGCTTTCCGCGCTATCTCACTTCTCCTCTCAGCACTTAATTTCGCCGCCCGCGCCTTCCCACCTTTCTTGCCTCCCAATCGGCCAAGCATGACCGCGGCGGGATTTTTGCCGTCTAACTTCTCCGGCGGCCTCTCGCCAAGCGCCTCAGATACTACTCGGAAAGCAATCTCGTTAACGTCTTCCGGCCCTTGCTTCTTGCTTGAGCGTTTACGCATATATATAGGATACCACATCTGTCAAGGGGTGTAGCGGCCATATTCCGACACAAAGCGGCCGAGCTCTTGTATAATATAGCCGCGCTGGCAGGTGCAAACCACTGTGCCCCCCTACTGACGGCTGATTTGTGTCGGCTAGGCTGTATGCGGAGCCAAACCCACACTAAACGGCTCCGGAAAGGGGACATGTTTGCCTATGAAAAACAAGAATAGGCGGCGCCGCGTACTGGTATTCTGTCGGTACGTCGTCCGGAAGGGGAAGAAGGTTTTCCCCAAGAAGGCAAAAGCCTTCAGGTTCTGGATGACACCTAAGACTGCCTAAAACGTCGGCGGTAAGAGCACCTGCCAGTGTAATTCCATGTTATCGTATCACACTACAAAGTTTTGGCCAAGCTCCCTTCGTCTATCAGCTCTCCCTATATATATTTATACCAGCAACCTCTAGCACCCCCCAAACTGACCCACTACCCCATAACCAAGAGCAATATCCGACATCTGTTCCGCCCCCTATCGCTTGCTGGTGCTCGAGAGTCTCAGTCTTTGCTATGTTGCCTCAAAGCCGCGGTGATGAGTTTCTCCAACACGTAATGAACCACTGCGTAAATGTTATCGAACCGCTCCGTCCGCTCTCCAGTCGTTTCATCCATATAGAGGGCGCGGTTGATTTCAATCATAATTGAGTAGACTCGGACATCTTTCTCGTGAAAGTCCGCAGGTACGATGCTTCCACTATAGGGCCGATTCAGTTCCGCGTGAAAGCCACTATCTTTGAACGCCTGCGTCGCTGTATGCTGCAGCCAACTTGGTGTGTGAAATGAGTCAGTGCCAATGCAGACGTCCGGTCGCGGTGAAGTTTGATCTAGGTCGCAAGGGAGCGGTAAGGAAGGAAAGCTGTGGGCATCAATGATCAAGGCATATCCGTTGGTGGCAAACGCATCACCCACAAACCGCCCAAGCGTTGCATGGTAAGGTATATAGTAAGTCTCAAGCAGTCTTTGCCGTTCTTCGCTGGACAAAGAGGCACGAAGCCGTTGACCATCCGAAGTCTTCGTATAGACGGCTCCCATACCCTTGCTGGCCATAAGTTCAGCGTCATCTTCGGCAAAGCGTTCAGGGTCTACGATTAGCCTGCTGACCGGAAAAGTGAGTTTGATAGCGACATCTTCCTGGATGTCAAATAACTCCTCGACATAGTGGTCAGTCATCCTCAAGAGCTCTTGCCTAAGGTCCTCTTCCGAGATGACCAACTTGGCGCGCTCATGGGAAGGTATGGCTGCTGAAGAATGAGGAATGTGGATGATAATAGCACTATTCCTTGCCGACATGATTTGTCTTCGGCTTCCTTTGCATTCTCTTACCGTCCTCAGACTGCGTTAAGGCGACGCCACATCTAGACCACGAGCCAACCGGGGCAACTGGCATCGGGTGTGAACGCAGCGAAATCTTCATTGAGTATCATTGAGGAAACTCAGCTCCGGCACGTCCTCCTCCGGCCAGTACCTCTTGAAGCGCCTTCTAAGAGCCTCTCTGCCCCCCTCCATCAAGTCCACAATATCGCGCATCACATCGACTCTATCCACAGAAGCCTGACGTCTGACTCGGCATCTACCGTCACCGGCCTCCATCACCACAACTTGTTCAGCATCGCCAGTGACCACGATGTTGGGATTGTGGGTCACCACTATCACTTGGCGGCGTTCTTTTAGCCGGTGGAGAGTCTGTATCAACAGATCTGTGATCAGTTGGTTGTCCAGGTTGTCTTCGGGCTGGTCTAGAACCAGGGGTGCCTCACTACCTAGCAATATGATTGGCAACAGCGCGCTGCAACGTTGGCCAGGCGATAAATCGCCTATGGGTTTGCCTTCCAGAGTCACCTCGACATAGTCGTCACAAGGGCACTCGTCACATTCGAGCGTATTGGAGAGGATTTCGGGACGAACACGCTTCACGCCACTGCTAGCATCCACGAAGAACGGCAAAACGGACTCGCGTAATATTTCGGTGTCACTGTCCCTTAACCCAGAGCCTGGAACAGAGCCTTGCAGTAACGCCGATGTAGTCTCCTCAGGACCAAACGACGCCTTGAGCGCAGCGATGATTCGATCTCTAGTTTGGTACGGCTTCATACTCTTGAGCGTGGCTGTAAGCCATGCTTCGTAGCGTGCCGTATCGGCACTGGGAGACATTGTAATCCCAATGCTTGGCCTGCCCTTGCTGCTCAGCGCAGCGCCGATACGATCTATGCCTTCTTTGCGCGACGTGCTGAGCTTGTCGCACATCTCTCGCATGTGCGACACTTTCTGTCGGCGTCTGGCCAAAGCGTCCATCAGGTTGGAAAGCGTCTCTTTGTACTGTTGTTCCTGCTCACGAGCATTATCCAATTGCTTGCCTATGGTCGTACGCTTGCGGGCAAGCTCTTTGATATCGGCCTTGCCCTCAAGTTTGTCCGCAAGCTCTGCGGCAGCGGCCGTAGCCCGCTGCTCGCATCTCACCCGGAGTTGTGTGGCAGCCGCCACAAGGTCATTGCCCAAGGCAATTAACCGAGTAGCTGCCGTCTCAACTGTTGCGATCAATTCTTCGCCTTTGGCGGCCTTCCACAAAGCGTTGGTCTGGTCGTCTAGCGTGGGTTGAGGGAGCTTGCAGGCTTTCTCAAGTTGGTGAAGCCACTTGCCAATCTTCTCCTCCCAACGCTTGGCGCTGGCGAGAGCTTGGTTTGCGCTGTCCACCTTGACGAACAACGGCTCCACGTCCGGTTCCTTGATGAAGTCGAAGCTCTGTTGCACCTCTTTCAACCGCTGCAGATCACTGCGCTCCTCATAAGCCCTTTCCAGCCCGGCGGCAAGTGCCTCAAGGTGAATGCGCTCTTCTGACAATTCACCCAACAGCTTGTCGCGTTCTGCAACTAGCGAGTGAAGACCCAGCATATGGTCAAGGAGGTCCCGTTGATGGTCAGCCCTCCTACCGAGATGCTCGACCTCGCTCCAACCGTAGAGGCGACACGGGAATCTCCCGTCCTTCTCTACATCAGCAATACGAGTGTCGCGTCCCTCTCGATCTGACACCCCCGTGACGTAGGGGCGCTTGGCGTCGTAGACTGACGATAGCGCATACAGCTCGCCGGACTCCGTTGAATAGAGCAGTTCAATCGTGGTGCCAGCCAGCGTGGCCTGCTGCCTGCTCTCGACCTGCTTCTTAAGGTCGTCTCCGATCCTCTTGCCTATCTTCCGGTTGTAACCGAACACATAGCGAATCGCATCTACAATCGCTGACTTGCCGGTACCCCGAGCGCCAATTAGACAGGAAAGGTTTGGCGAGAACGCTACGGTCATGTCCTCGAGGGAACCGGTCCCCCCGCGGATACGAATGGCATGAAGGACTGAGGGTTGCGTGCTGAGGGGTTTATGGCGAACGCGAGTGTCCGGAAATCTCAATGCCTGGCGAAGACCCCTGAAATTCACGTCAGTCATCTTGACGTACGTGCACCGGCCGGCTTCGAGCTCGCTCAGAGAATGCGCATCGTTGCGCAGGACCGTCGCCACCTCCGTCTCGGCATCTCCTATCGTGAACCTATAATGAGCTACGTCTCTAAGACTATCGATTTCAACAGCGTCAACGCCCGCTTCGATCAGGTGTTGCTTGAAGCGATCACACAACTTGCGCGCTTCCGCGTCGAGTTTTCTCTCTTTGCACAGGAGTTGCAGAACGCCCGCCCCAACGTCCCTGAAAGCCGCTCGATAACCGGCATCGCTGTCGACATGTGCAGCGACTAGAATGCCTCCCGCTTTGTGGACGATATTGGCAAGCTCAACGACATCTCGCACCCGCAGCTCTTCCCTTCCGGATCGTCCTTCCGGTCCGACAAGGTCCTTGCCCAGGAAGATGCGGTCCACTTCTCCCAGCGTACAATCTTCCGGAAACACTACCAGAAAGTGGATCCGCATGGCGTCGAAAGGAGCCTGCAAACGAACTGCCAGTTCCATGCCGGGCAGGACAACGCAATCCGCCAAGTCTCGACACACTTCGCACGCGAAACGAGCTTGCATGTGGTCAGTTATGGCAACTAGGTCGTAGTAAGATGTAAGGCGGTTCAGGTAGGGTGCTGGGTCGGCTCGCAGGGCAGCTGATGCGTCACTCGGGTCCGCTGATCTCGTCCCCCAGTCGTAGCTTCCCGGAGAGTGTAGATGCAGTGCGACTCTGCGGAACCGGCTCATCCCTTGTTGGAACTGCTGTAGTTGCTCTACGAGTTCCATCACTGTCCCTCTCTGCTCTGAGGATTGCCCAGCCCCGCGACGCTCTTTCCCCATGCTTGAACTTCTTGTGCAAATGCCTCAGTCTTGCTTCCCGGAGCAGCGTGAGGGATGAGAATACGATCGGCGAGGGCGGCAACGAAACGGTTTCGGTACTGTGCTGTCTCGGCGGTGATACGGGCGTGCTTCGATTCGTAAGGAGAGAGGATGAGCAGACGTCCGGCCGCAAGGGCGTCTTTCCATTCGCTCGGAACGCGCATTCTCTCAATGTTACGTGCGGGACAAATGACAATGGGCTGACTTCCGCGGAGGAGTAACCTGAGACACTCCTTCTCCATGGGTGAATGGAAGCCACTAATCACAGCAACGCCGGCGTCTCGCAGGGCACATACTGTATCATACGTCTTCAAGATAACGCTGCCCGGGCACTGCGACGAACAGAAGAGGGCGAGTAGCGGGTTGCCTAGGATCTCCGGGTTCCCAAGCATGAAGATGCGTTCCGGCGCGCTATCTCCGAGCAGCGCCATCGCTGCCCGCGGATATCGTTGATCATCATTGCCAATCCTCGTTATGTCCATTGAAGCGCACTCGCGTTACCCGCCATCGGAGGCGCCCTTGGCGCTATTGCACTCAATGCAAGATACCTGCCCGTTAGCCACTACGGTTTTGCCACCTTTTGAGTGTGCCTTGATGTGGTCTGCCGCCCATCTGCCCCATTCACACTTGGCACCGTCGCATTTGAGGCGCACCTGACAGATGCCCTTGTCTCGGCGGAAGATGGCGAGTCTCTGCTCATGTGAGAAGTCCCGCACGGGATCTTTCTGCTCGATATCGGGCACGGCCTCGAAGAGCCTCCGCACCAGGATCTCATGTCTCCGCTCAATGGAATCTACAGCGTCCGTGCTATGGCTGATCTTCTCGTGGTAGACGATCATCTCGGGATCAGCTTCCTCTTCGGAGAGTTTCGCCTGCTCGCGGCGATACTGCTCAAAGCCCAGAAACCACCGGGCAATCTCGGCGTGGCGATCCTGCACGACATAGATTTCCAGAAGCTGAGACACGACGATGTAGAGCGAGATGACGTTGAACCGTTCCAACTCCGGCGTCTTCTCTGGGAACATCCTCAGCAGGTAGTCAAGGACCCGCCTGACCTTCTTGGCTTTCACGCTATTCACATCGAAGTCAGCGTGGCCTCTATACATGGCGTTCAGGTTGCCATTCTTCACATTGCAGGGGCCGCCGTTGATCTCAGTTAGCGTGACCTGCGCGCAGATATGATCGAAGAGGTAGCGTGTGTCAGTGAATCCACAGTTGGCTAAGAAGGGATGCTGGGCAACATCCTTCACGAAATCTCGCATTCGCCCCGGCATGGCATTCCGCTTTTCTTGCGCCTTTAAAGTAGTGCCGTTCTGGAGGCGCAGGAACATCTCGCGGACTTCGTCCTCATCGCCTGCATCGGTTAGCACGATCACATCCAGCGGATAGATATCGAAGACCACACGGAGATCGTCTGGGAGTTCTTCATAACGCTTCGACGCGACCTGGAAACCATTCACAGGGTCGCCATCTTTTGGCAGTGCGAACTTCCCGTCCCTATACTCCCAGATAGCTCTCAATCGCTGTTGGCCGTCCACAACCTCATAACGGTCCGGACTGGAGCCAACTTTTCGCCAGTAGAGTTTAGGGATATCGTAGTTGCGGAGGATGGTGTCTATCAAAAGTTGTTTCTGTGAACGAGTCCAAACCGCAGGGCGTTGGTAATCCGGGTTTGTGTCAACACGCTCTCTCATCCCATACACAGAAGCGATTGGCAGTGGCTTCTTGTTGCACTCCATTTGCTGCACCTCCAATGTTGATAAGGTATGCACCTACAACTTGGCATGCATCACGCCGGACCTAGCCCTCCACGCCTCCTGACGCCGCGCCAACCGCGTTCTCAGCATCCCGCCCCATGCGGTACTTGATGTCATAGTTGACGATGAAGTCCAATTCCTCGTCGGTAAGGCCGTAATGCTTGGCTAGCACACAATCAATCTTATCGATGATGGGCTTGGATGGACGAAAATTGAAGTACTGCACAGTGACTGTGCCGATTTGTGCGTATGTCACTGTGCGCGAATTCGAATTATCGCGGTAGCTTTGCATCAGGTCATTCAATAGAGCGACCAGGTGTTCATAATCCGACGCTGGAAAGCTATTCGGTACTGGAAACGAGAGTATCTCACGTCTGTTTAGGTTGCGGCAGTCGGAGTTCGCAATGTTGTACCAATAGAACAGAGAAGTGCTGAGACAAGCCAGACAAAGATCTCTCGACTTCTTGTCCTGAAAAGACAAGGTTTTGAGTTCAGAAGGGTTTCTGAGACGCCCCGAGCCATCACGCACTTCTGGTATGAAATCGAGAAACTGCAGGAAGAAAGACACTTTTCGGGTGTAGTAGATCTGCTCAGTGCTCAGTGAGTTGCTCAATAATGCCACATTTCGTGTACACGTATGTAGCTTATTGAGGATCGATAGTTCAGTCCCTGATCCTAGCTTTGGAACAGATGACTTGGACGTTGCGATCTGATCTAGAGAATCGACTACCTTGTATTGAGGTTGAAGACTAAACAGTACTGGGCGTTCATCTGAGTACCATTTCATGTACCTGGATGTGCTTGTTAAACAAACCCCTGCTGTGTCTCTACGTCGTGCAAGAACGATCTGTAAACGCTTCTCTGATCCTTCAAATAGCTTCGCCGGATGAGCGTCGCCAGACCAGTGACTAATGAACAGCCGGGACGATTTGTCGAAGTATAATCGCTGTAGTGGCTCGAATCGCCCAACAGAGAAGCAGCTTAGCGGGACAATCATGCCCACCAGCCCTTCTTGTCCGCAAAGGTCTATTGCTTTTTCAAGAGTGTAGGCATAGAGGTCATCACATTTCTCAGCCTCATACGAGAGAATTGAATATTCACTAACATTCTTCATTTCAACATAGGGCGGATTCCCGATAATCACATCGAATCCACCACGGTTCATGATCCCGTAGAACTCGACGAACCAGTGGAAGGGCTTGTGAGAGGCGAGCCATTTGTCGAAAGCGCCCTTCTTCTTGAGGTCAATCCCGTATTCTCCCGCCAGGTATTGGTTGAGTTCCTCCTCCAGCGGCCCTAGAGCCTTTCGCAATGCCTGTCTATCGGCCGCGGTAACTTCGCCGCCCAGTTCAGTCTGTTGCTGGCGGAAGTGTGTGAAGAGTCGGTCAACATCTTCCGCCTTTTCTTCGATTCGCAGCATCGTGTCATCGAAATCGAGTCTGCTGCCCACCGCGCGTTCAACATCTTGATAAGTAGCATAGCCCACCAGCGTATTGCCGGCCTGGATGTTGAAGTCAATATCCGGCAGCGGCTCAATCCCTTCGACGGCGCTCAGGGCAGGCCTGTCGGTCGGCTCCAATTGCGCGACTAACTTAAGGAAGAGGCGCAGTCTGCAGATTTCCACCGCCTCCTCCATGATATCCACGCCGAAGAGGTTGTTGATGATGATGGACTTCAGGACGAAGTAGCGGTGATTCGGGTGCTTGGCCATCCGCGCCAGAACCTTGCGGAAGTCTTCTAGTTTCTTGGGCGAATGTTTGCGGCCCGAGCGTGCCAAGTCTTCCACAAAAGCGGCCATGCGCTCCAAACAGGCCTCGTAGAGCGGCTCCAGAATATTTAGCGCGGCAAAAAGGAATGCTCCCGAACCACAGGTAGGGTCGAGCACAGTAATGTGTTCGATGGCATGCCAGAATGCCCGCAACCGGTCTTCGGTTTCCGCTCCTTCTATCACATCCTGGGCAAACTGGCGGATGTCGAGATTGTAGGTGATGAGATCGTTGATTTCATGGATCTCTCCGGCGGCGAGTTTGGCACGCAGATCCAAGCAACGCTGGCGGCGGCAGATGTATTCCCGCCAGGTTTCGGTGGGCAGGGCAAGGTTGTTGCCATCGGGATCGGGAATACTAGCCGTGCCCAAGTTGTAACTCTTGTCGAACATGCGGGCTTTGGGGTCGTGCATGCCCTTTTGCACGAAGTCGGGCAGTGCGGATTCGGGGACAACTTCGCCGTTCTCGTCAATGACGCCGCTACGGACAGCCTCATAGATGTAGCGATCGGGGTTGGCTTGCAGCAGTCGCCATACCGAACTCTCGCCTTCGAAGGCAACTTTGCACTCCCGCCGGGCGACATCGAAGAGATGGGGGATCACCGTATTCTGGCTGATGTAGCCGGTGATGTCTTCTTTGGTGTAGTAGGCTCCCATCTGCTTCTTGTTGATGTATTTCTCGAAGATGTAACCGAGGACGTCCGGGTTGATCTCCCGATCGTCGCGCAGCGGGCGCTCGTCAAGATGCCAGCGATAGGCGTCGAAGAAGTCAAAAACCCTCTCGAATGCTTTGTCCGGAATCTCGATTGCCGTGCCGTGCAGTTCCTCGATCTGGTGACGCATAAAGATGCCGCCGTTGAGATATGGCACTTCGCCAAGTAGCTTGTTTGTATCCGGCGACCGATCGGACTCCCTCTTGGCGAATCCTTCAAAGAAGAGCGGGCAGAGGAATTCGTGGTAGAAGCGATCTTTGCCGCGGGTCTTGCTTTCTTTGATTCTGTGGCGGAGATAATCCACATTTCCGTCCAGGAAGCCCCTCTTCTGCAGGAAGTAAATAAACATGAGTCGGTTCAGGGTGACTGACACGTACCAGCGCTGCATGTTCTCGTCAGGAATGCCCTTGACGAACTTGAGGAAGGCGGAGTGTTCGATATTGAAACGGTTATAGAAACGCTTGGTGACACGATCGGCATAGAAGGCGCGACGCACTCGACCAGCCACATCAGGGATGGTAAGTTGCTCTTCCTCCTCAAGGCTGAAGGCGAGAAACTCCAGCTTCTGGATCAGCGCCTCACCCGATTGAGCGGTGGCGTAGATGTGATCTCGACACTGGCTGGGCTTGCCCGGCTCGCGCTTCACCCACTGCCAGACCTGTATAGTCTTGTCTGCATCGGCATAGATGATAAGGTGCTCGTGGACTGATTTGGCGACCTGGGTCTCTATCTTCCTGCGGAGGGCATAATTAGGCATCTTGCAGGAATCGTTTGGGCATACAAAGGCCACAAAACCGCGCTTGTGGGCAATGGCGGATAGTGAATAGGTCTGCTCGTCCACGGTTACTGCGAGAGTTTGTCGGTGACTGTCCCAGCCCAACTCTTCGATGAAGAGGCGTTCTAGGTCGAAGTCCTGCAGCAGCTTGCCACAACGTTCTCGATCCAATGGCATTGTCTAGGTCTCCGCTGTCTCCTTGGCAAGCCCCAAAGAACAGATAATCTGGGGCTCACGAGGCGCTTTTTCCTCGTGAATAATGCAGAGTCTTCCTTCATCTCGAAGCGCGACGACCAATTCGGCCAGCGCCTCATCTGAGATACCAGCCCGCAATTGGCGGTTCAAAGCGTCGGTTGCGGATTGACGCAGAGGGTAGTCATGGATCTCTTGGACGGCACGTCGCAGTGTATCTGTGACGAAAAGAGAGCCTTCATTACACTCAATGAAGTTCTTAAGTCGTTCATAGGTGCGGAACCGTGCGCCAGAGGGCCTTCCCAACTGACCGCCGACAGATCGCTCTTCTTTTATAATGTGTTCCGCCGCTTTCTTCACCAAGTCATGATGATTTCCGGCGCGTTGAACCGCAGAAGTATCCGGAGAGCATTTTGCCGCCTCCAGGATTCTCACCGGCGATTCACTGACAATCTCACCTCTCCCATTTACCCAGGCAAGGGCGTCGCTGTCGTCTGCTGTCCGCAAGTAAACCAAGACCCCGGCAGGAGATTCCTCGTCAGGTTCGTGTAAACGCGCCGAATAGACAACCGGCGGAAGTTCAGAGATGATCTTCTCCAATCTTGGATCTTTGGCTATGGCGTTCTGCCAAATCTGATATGCCTGTGAGGCAAGATCAGTATCGGGATCACCTGCCCCGTCCATCAGGCCTGACTTTTCATTATATAGGTCACGTACAGTCCGATCGTTCTCCTCATCTTCGAAGAAAGCTTCATCTGTGCCGATTACCTCAGCGTTTTCGCGTAGACGTTGTCTCAGGCGGCCGCGTAGTCTGATTATCCGCTCGACACCTTCGGCAGGCAAGAATGAATAGCAGAGAATATTCTCCGCCGTTTGCCCGATACGATCGACACGGCCTGCGCGCTGGGTGAGTCTGATTAGCGCCCAAGGCAGATCGAAATTGACGACTATGTGGCAATCTTGCAGATTCAGGCCTTCGCTCAGTATGTCTGTAGCAATGAGTATTCGCAGTTCCTTCTCGGGAGGCACAGTAGAACGTTTCTCATTCGCCCTGGGGCTGAATTGCCGGACAATACGCGTCAAATGGGTCGTGTCACCCGTGACACCGGCCAATTTGGCTATCCCTCGCTTCTGTAGTTCTTCGGTTAGATAATTGACAGTGTCTGCGAACTGGGTGAAGACTACCAGTTTCTCATTGCGGTGCTTGTTAGTAAGCAAGTCCTCAAGTGCATCAAGTTTTGCGTCTCTGTCAGGTTGCCATTCTCCGCAGACTTGGAGGATATTGAGCAAGGATTCCGCATCCTGCCGGAGATCATCGGCAAGTTCTTTTATGAAGAGTCTGGGGGGAAGCCACTTAAAACGGCGCCTGTAGGTCTTAGCATATTCTCGCTCGTATATCTGGGCAGCTCTTCCGCTGTAATCCTCAGGAGTGCAAAGCCTTTCTGCTGACTCTTCAGCGCTCTCTGCATCTTCATCTTCTGAGAAGATAGTAACATCTGTATCGCTAACTCCGGGATCCAGCAATTCCGCATCTTGGGGGCCTATGGGCAGTGACAGGTCATTTTCAATGGCGTGAAGGAATATGTAGTTTCTCAGGATGTGCCTTTCAATTGACTGAATAAAAGCATGTCCACAGCTCTCAAGACGCTTGAAGAGATTCGTGCGACAGAATCCCATCAGTCGCTTTCCAGCGCGAGACAGATCCGATAGGATCTTCGCTTCCTGCTGTGTGGGAGGCTCATGAGGTGAAGGTTCAAGATAGTTGCCCAGACCATATCGCGGCAGGTTCAGTTCGTTGATCGTATCTACAATCTCGGTTGCATAGAGCCTGGCGTATTGATCGTCCTCGTCTTCCTCTCCCACCGTGAATGGAACCTTCTTGGGAATGCGGTCCGGGAAGTAAGAGGGCGTTCCATCATCCAACACTAGGAATTGTCGGCCATCTGCAGGATCAGTCTGGGCATAGTTGTCTCTGATGAAGGTACGGTCACGACGAACCAAGTATAGACGCATCAGATTACGCCAATCATCTGCATATTCACTCTTCTCGAATGCAGCGATGGAGCGCACTGGGCACTGGAGCCTAAGTAACTCGGTTTCTCCCATTTTACGGAGCAACTGCTCTGGTCTAACTCCAAGGTCATCTTCGTCCGCTATAAATAACCGAAGTTGACTTGAGAGATCGGTGTAAGTCTTGTTGTATGGCGTAGCAGTGAGTAGAATGACTTTGCTTTCGTTTTCGGCAATATACTCTTGAATTGCCCGAAAACGCTTGCCTTCACGATTACGCAAATTATGGCTCTCATCAATAATCACGATCCGATGTCGACGAAGATTCGGCAAGTCATTGATTGCACGGGAAACCGGCAGTATCTTTGCCCTTAATCGATATTCATAAGCATACTCTTCCCACATTTCCACGAGATTCTTGGGACAGAGAATCAGGGTTTCAAGACCGTAATCATCCTCGAAGATCTTAGCTACCGCTGTAGCCATTAGCGTCTTTCCTAGTCCCACTACGTCTCCAATTAAGACGCCACCGCGGTTATTAAGATGATGCGCGGCTATTTGAACGGCTGCAACCTGGAAGCGAAATAGCCTGTTGCCGAAGTCCTTGGGGATGCGAAACTCTGAGATACCGGCTCGAGCCTCTCGAGAGAGATGATAGATCATCTTGAGATAGATATGATAAGGAAGGAGGGGCGTTTCCCTGGCCCAGCTCTCGTCAATTATCTGTGCGAGTTCCTCCGAGATGTCAAGACACCAACGGTCATTCCATCGGTCTTCGAACCAGCCTTGAAGTTTCTCGCAGGCATCGGAGTCCAACACATCAACATTGAGTTCGCCTTGTTTGCTGAGGCCTGCTAGAGTAAGGTTGCTGCTGCCCAGATAACCGACTATTGGGCTGATGGTGTCTTCTCTGAAGAGCAAATATAACTTGGCGTGCAGCGGATGCCCCAGGAACAACTTTGCTCTAACCTTTCTTGCTCGTATCTGTCGGGCGAGCCGCCTAAGGCCGATTTCATCTTCATTGGTCGGCACGCCAAGGGTCAGCTGTTCCTTGAACTCCTGAGCTAATCTCTTTTTCAGCCGATGCGCAGTCTGTTGATCAAGTGTGTTGTCTGAAGCGGAGAGGCTTAATGTAGTGCGCAAATCTTCCGAAGGAAGGCGTTGCATGCCGATTAGCAGGCGACAGCAGCCACTATCTTCGCCAGACCATTCCTCTATATAGCTGTCCAGCTGCCTCCAGCCGCGCAGGTTGAAATAGCCGACGCAGAAGTCGGCCCTATTGGAAAGCTCAAGGGTCTGTTGCAACGCTTGAAGCAGCGGCAGTTCTATGTTATCGAAGATGCGCGGCATTAGCCCAACGCTCCAAGAATATCTGAGTAAGAATGCCAGACGGTCTTGACCCGTACCGGCTCGCCGAACTGGAATCCCGTAAGTATCTGTCCCTGCTCGACTATTACTGCATCTCTACTTTCCAGGCAAAAGGCTACTTACCTGCTGCAAGTCGTTAGAATTGACTGTTGACCTCTGCATATACATGTACAGAGAAGCCTCTCGCGCCCTATCATCGAGACATTGCTGAGACGCTAATGACTTGAGGACTAATGGTACGTTTACGGATGTGAAGAATGCCGAAATACAGTGGCGTCCCGCGTTCGCCGCAGGCTTTACCTGAGGGTCTGACGAGACGCTTCCCCGACAGGTGGTGCTTTGGACACATTATGCAAAATCGAAGTGTGAGAGTCAATCTGCGCAGCGTCTCGAAACTCACTCGCCGTCGTTCTCAGGAGGGTTCTCAGCACCATCTTTCCATTCAGGTGAGTAGCATCGATCTGCTGATACGGTTGGCGAAGGGCTTTTGCTGAGCTCCAGGCTCCAGAAACATGTGCTCCGCGGCTTGAGATTCTACTTATAGGCCCATTAGTGGCGGCCTCGTTCACACTTGCTGCTGCACATGCTGCTAGGAGGGCACTTCCTAGGGCAGAATCCAATCTCCACCTGGATTGGTGAAAAGCAAGGTAGATTCAGTGTTTGCTGGGGCGCGGATGAATCTAGAGACCCCTTCGGCATCAGTTGCTCCCGAGCATGAGCCGCAAGGGAGACGTCTGGGACAATGCCCCTAAAGGGAGTTTCTTTGGCACGCTTAAGTGCGAATTCCTCCAGGACTGTTACGAAACCCGCGAGCAAGCAAGAAGGAATCTGTTCGAGTATATCGAAGTATTCTATAATCGGCAGCGACTACACTCTTCTCTGGGCTACCAGACCCCAGTGACCTTCGAGACGACCACAGCCAAAACTGCTTAACGAAGTGTCCGTTTCTTAGAGGCAAGATCAGTTTTCATAGGACAGATAACAGCAGGGCCTCTGCACCGATGTAGATGCTATCAAGCCGATTGAGGCTTGCTGGATAGAATCCTCAGGGAAGATAGGCATTGCTTCATCTGGCTTTCGCTGCTCTGCTGAGAAGCTTGTAGCAGCTATAGGAGAATGTTATGGCCACAACGTCCATTATTATCGAAATACTGGTCATTGGCATATTCTCAGCTGTGTGGATTCTTCTGGGGCTGGTCAGAACTGGGATTGTGAACGTGGCTGACTTGCGTGTACTGACCAGTACTTATGAGAGATTCTCTTCTTTAGCGCTGATTATTAGTACCGCGGGTTTGTATCAACTCGGCTGGCTTGTCAACGGCTTGTGCGACGCGGTCACAACCCCGCTTTCTGCAAAACGGCTACGCGATAAGCTCTTCAAAGCTGCGAAGCTAGAATACGAACCGGTGAGAGCCACTGTATACCAGCTTGCATCCCCTGATCTACGAGGCGATCTTGGGACAGATCGGACTGTAACTCGACTCTCGCGCGCTGCAGCTCTGAATTTCTTGCTGATTGCAGTCGTCATGATGACTTTCGGGGGCAAGTTCATCTTCCTAGGTTTGATCCTGCTCGCTTGCTCAATCGGTAGCGCATTCCAATGGTACTTTCGATACAAGCGTTATTATAAGAGGATAATATCGGCCTACAAGAGCATAAGAGAGCAGATATCCGAGTAATTGCGGAGCACGGGTAGGCACCTAGTTGCACGCAAGGCTTTCGGGCGACGGAGGGAACGATATGAAAATAACTATCCCCAAGTCGATAGGACAGGTCATATCTTGAATTTCAGCAAAAAATAGGGCTTGACAATCACGGTGATTGAAGTATAATAATATCTGTTATCGTGATTTATATTCAAAGGAAGAATAAATCACAACAAGCGATAATGACGTTATTAGGATGTCGGTAGTGCGATGCAACGCTCAAAGTCGAATAAGAAGGCGTTGTCTCCGGATGAGCAGACGAGGCTCGCATATATAGTGGCCGCCCTGCGCTGGGGCGAGGAAGAGCTGAGTCAGACAGAAATTGCGGAGCGCTTGGACCTAAGGCCGATGCAGGTTAGCCGATTATTGCGGCAAGCCGAACGGCTAGGCTTTATGTCAAAGCCTCAGTTGACTGCTGGTAGAGATCGAGAGCTGGAGGCAGATCTTCTGCGAGCCTTTCCGAGATTGAGACGAGCAGGTGTGGTGCTGGCGGATGGCAGAGTCCGTTTAGCAGAAGACCGAGTTGACGCAGTTGCTTCCTGTGCTGCGCAGTTCTGGTCAGATTACGTACCTTGCCAGCGTGGAGAGCGCACTAAGGTTGGGCTCGGTGGGGGTAGGGCAATTGCAAGGCTGGTGGATCGTATCGAGACCCCGGGCCCTAACGCGAAGCTAGAATTATATGCACTGTCTAATATTCCTACTGGCGACGAAGACGTAAGTTCGAACACCAATGTGGCTATTTTAAAGCGCCGCTTTCCACGGCGAGATATTGTAATTCACCAGTTGTTAGCCATGCAACTTTCTCCTGAAATGAAAGAAAAGGACATCAGAGCAGAGCGAAGGCGCATCCTAAGGCTTAGCATAGTGCAGCAGCATTTTCGAGAAGTCAGCCAGTGTCGAGCGTTATTCGCTGGTATCGGAAGCTTCGAGGACCGTAACTTGTGGAACCGCTTAAGGGGGCTCGGCTTTGATAAGAGAGAGCTCCCACGCAATGCCATTGGTGACCTTATCTACAATCTAATCCATGAAGACGATCAGGTCTTCCATGAAGATTCGATTCTGCATACACGCCTGATCACAGTCCCTGTTGGCATTTTTATAGACATTGCTCAACGTCCCGATTCGTTAGTCACTATCTTAGCATGGGGCAAAGAGAAAGCTAAACCAGCACTAGCCGCCGAACGGGTAGGAGCCTATAACGCGCTCATCTGTGATATAGAGATGGCGGAGGAAATGTTGGCATTAGTAGCTGGAAAGAAAGGCTTATAAGAGCGCTCACGATAAGAAAGACTAGAATTTTCTCGAAAAAGATCACCCCAAATAGGCTCTAAGCGGGTGTACAGAAAACAACACGCGAATCAACTCTCGTGAGCAGTATGTGTAATATGCCAAATAATTGAGAACGCGAGTAATACAAGAAGGTTCAAGGGCTTGCCAAGTACAAATAGGTATATATGAGTGAGTGCAAATAAGCGACGGAGGCTAACAGAATGGCAAGTACTCAAGCCCAGCTGGATAAGGATCGTGAGCTTGTTAATGCTTTCGCAAGCGATGCCAGATGGAAAGATGATCAAAGTTGGCAGTTGCTTTTCACAGATGACGGAAGATTGGTGAATACGAAAGTAAAGACTCTTGACGGCCTTCCAGCCAAGCCGAAATATGAGCATCCCCTGAAGAAGCTCTACTACCAGAGAATGGGGAAGGTGTTCCGCGGAAGATGGGGGGAGATATTTCTACCGGAAACGGCTTCAGTATGGGTGCTGCCGGATCCAGACGTCTATGATGTCTTTTCACGTATCGGACAGGCCGATCGTTTTCCACGCTTTCTACTCGCTGGCGCGCGAGCCAGATACAGATTGAATCCAAAGCGACTCAACGTAGGTTTATTGGTTGCCGGGGGGAGCGCGCCTGGCCTAAATCAGGTAATAGACTCAATCGTCAAACGGCACTCACTTCTGGCAACCTTTGCAGCCGCGGGTAAAGCAGGCAGACTAAGAGGCGCTGGAGATCCTCCAAGAACCCTCCGCATCTGGGCATATTATGGGGGATACTCGGGAGTACTTGCGAAAGATACTGTTGAGCTTACCCACAGCATAACCGACAAATGCGCTCTTGATCCATGTTGCTTCCTCAAATGCTTACGCACTGAGAAGTCAGACGAAGTAATCGAAAGAGTCGCGAGAGACATCGCAAGCCAAAAGCAACGCTTTAACATTCTGTATGTGATTGGAGGTGAGGGTACACATACTGCTGCTCTGAAGATAGGACGGAAGTTGGACAGATTGAACTTCGGCAGGAGGCCCGTAATCGTGGCAGGGCCAAAGACAATGGATCGAGATCTCCATTTTGCAGATACCACATTTGGCTTCCAGACGACAGTTGATGAGGCTACCGAACTCATACTGCGTATGCACGCCGAGGCCGAAACACTAAATCGGCTTGCCATCGTTGAGTTATTCGGAGCCAATTCTGGATTTGTGGCGTTACACGCGGCCTACGCAAGTGGCGAAGTTGACTATGTACTGATCCCCGAGATGATGGAGGCCCGGGGAGCGGCTGAAGAAGTCAAGAACTGCGTAAACAGACTGGCTACTCGTATCCGGAAGAAAGGACACGCGGTCTTGGTGGTGGCGGAAGGCGCCAGTCTTCGCTGGGTGAATTCCATATTTCAACACGGTGCCCAGGCAGAGAAAGAGCAATCGTTCGATAGTCTGACAAAACACATTGTAGGGGCACTGAAACCTTACACCAAGAGTCCTAAATGGCCGCGTGGATTTGGTGTCTTCACTAACATGCCGAGACATCTAATCAGAAGTACAAAGCCGAACACATTCGACATTGATCTTTGTAAAGAAACTGGAAAACTGATGGTTGATACTGCGCTTGCAGGCTTTACTGATTGCTCTGTCAACTTATGGCATGGTCAATACGTACTGGTGCCTCTTGAGGCTACAACTGCCTGCCTGAGTAGAGTTGATATCGCAGGATATTACTTCTTGTCAATGTGGGAGCGATATCTATTATCGACTTAGTTAATATGAAATATTAAGAAAGGAGTTATTCTTGTCCGCGAATAGCCAGCAGGACCACAACGAAGATTCTCTTCTTCAAAAGCGTCTGCAGGCTCTGGTAAGAGAAGAAAATAGACGCCTAGATCGTTTGATAGCTCGGCTTTACCTCAAATTCACACCCGGATACTACGAAAGCGAAGGGATTTACGATCATATTTGCCGGAGTGTAGCGGAGTATTTTGAGGCTCAAGGGGCAGAGTTATATCTAAAGGATTATGAAGATACACCTCCATCCCCACAAGGAAACGACAGGAAAGTTCGAGCTATACTGCAGCTAAGAGGAGCCGCCGGTCCATGGGAGCGAGCCCTGCGCCCCAAGTACTTCCGAAAGAAACCCTCTGATAAGGTTCTTTTACCAGATGAGAAAGAAGCTAAACCACCAAACTTGACAGCCCATATCGCCCAACAAAGAACACCCCTAATCTTTGAATCAAGGAATGCCTTCCAAAAAGCGCGAAAGCAGACGGATCAGCAGTATCGAAATCCCCAGGAGAAAGCAAAAGAGGATTCCGATCTGGCTGCCCATCAAGTCGTCTGGGACCACACAAATCTTTATTCCGTCTCCCGGAACATCGCCGGTGCTCCCTTACGCCGGTCTTGTACAAACACGAGAAACCTTGAAAAAGATATAGAAGCCGGAGCGCTGAAAGTTGAGAATAAACGCCCTTCAGAGTGTGATGCTTTCAAGCCCGGCTTCCCAATTGATAGCACTTATCTACGAAAACTGTGGTGTTTAGTAGCCTTACGGCCCTATTTAGATGATGTTATTCGGTCACCCAACCTTTCTACTCCCCTAGGCAATAACTTCAGCTGGAGAAGGCGTTATTCAGAGATTCCCAGCGCAAAGATTCATTTCGATTCACTTCGTGCATGGCTAAGCAAACACCTCAAAGAAGACAATCAAGCCAGAGCTGCACTGAGAAAACTGAGCGAGCAGATAAGCGGACTAGTCAACTTCGTAACGGAAGCTGAGACTATTCTTGCACAACTCGAAAGAGTACGGGCTGCAGTCGACCTATGCCTAGAAGGTACCACTGCACAATACCTTCATAGGGCGTCTTGCTTTAATCTCATCAGTGTGGCAACACACTGCACCATCCAGAAAAAAGAACAGGGCACTCAGGGGGAATGCAGTGAAGAGAATTGTCCTATTCACCGGGCCTTAGATGGTATCAATTTGAAAGATATCGCTTCCGAAATAGAAAGTACTATCTTGGGTAATCAAGAGCCACAGTCTTTGGTGCCTAATTTGCTATCAGAGCAGTGCGCCATTGAAGGAATGCAGATAATAGAAGGCACTAACAGACTCTTGCAGACGCTCGGGGATCTGGCAAGGCAATTATCAAACGCGTGCTCCAGTTGGGCAAATCCTCACCCTGCCTTGGCCGAGGAACTGGCACGAGCCAGTGATATAGCGGAGAATGTGCTGAAGAAAGCTACTGTGGCGAAGTGCCAGCTACAGCTGCCAGAGTTACTGAAAACCCTCGCGGAATCCTCTTCTGAGGCCGCCATGTATTCTCATACGTTCTCCCCAACCAACCACAAAGACCGTGTACGGCTAATGTATGTCGCCAATCATGTGATGCAGGTTCTGGACCAACAGCTGCTGAGGGATGCAAGGAGAATGGGCATTTCAGCTGGCTCTGACGACATCGTCTTTCTCAAACTGTCGCCGTTCCATCTTTCTTGCTTATGTCATATAAAGGCGGCCGCGGATGAAGTAATGGAATGGCTGGCCTATGAGGTGTACGCCCATGCTGCATCCAGAGGCGAAGAGGTAGAGACGACTTGTTTGCCGTTCAAATTGACAGATTTTTTGCAATATCACCGGGACATAGCTCGTCAAGATGCGCAAGGAGATTTTGTGCCATTATTTCGAATTATGCTTGCCGCGAGGCCGCGAGGGGAAAGGCTGCCAACGTGGGAAGTAACCAATCTCCCATGTGTGGCTAAGGCAACCTGGCCCATTCAAGTCTTTTCTCATACGACATGGCTGGAAGTTCGCGCCAAGGTGACAAACGCACATGGCTACCCGGACTATTCCAATCCCGAATGGCTTGTTGCTTTGCGTGACAGCTTATTTGCTCTGCGCGATGGTCTCCGGACAACTCGAGAAGGGCTTGTTACAGCGAACGGAAAGGAGAAATAGTGATGCCAGCAGTGCCTGACAGAATTGAAGAGGACTCAGTTAAGTGTCTATGGCAAGCAGAGCAAAAGTTGGCTCAGCAGGTCATTAAATCTGTAAGAACCGCCAATGTTCAACTAGAAGACGATTTCTTTCGCGATATCGGCGAAGACCTGAACGGACTGTGTGAGGCAATCGCGGAACACATAGGCTGTGACAGCGTAGCAGTCTACTTCGTTGACCAGGAAACGGAGTCTCAGCTGCGTATACGAGCCGCTTGTGGAAACCTCAAGCGGCTATTGGAAAAAAGTTCTCTCGAAGCAGACGTTCCAGGTGCTTTCTATAACCGCCCGGAGGACGTTGCGGAAGGCTTTGATGTAGAAAAGATGAAGGAGCAGATAAAGAATTGGAGCCTTACTCAACGCGCGTGGATCCTGGGAAAGGCCTATATGGCAAACAGTCGGCGCGACTTATGGGACCTTGCAGATCGTGATGAAAGTCAAAACGGGATCGGAGATAAGATTTCTTACAATCCAAAAGCCCACGGTTGGGCGATGCGTAACGTATTCCGTTCATTGCTGTGCATACCTATTTTCGCGCGCGGACGCAGTGCACCTGCTTTGGTCTGGCCACAGAGCCAAACAGAACATAGTGTGTTTCTAGACCATTACCATGTAGTAGGTTTGCTTAAGTTGGAGGGAAAAACAAGCAGCAGAAACCCCTACAGTAATCTGGCGGAAAACACAAACCACGAGCGCATTACGGAATGGGAGAACTCCAGCGAATGTCAGTTGGCCGATCTTATAGGCGGGAAAGCAGATACCTGTGTCGGTGACAGCGGACGTATGGTGGAACCTCGCCAACACATACGTAAAGCTAATGAGCAACTTCTCCAGAAAAGTGGAGCGGAATCCGGCAAAGTCGACTCAGAGATTGTAGACTTCATAACAGAAATCCTTAACGCACGATTCACCTGGGATGATGCGGAAGTAGTCGTGGCAATTGCAATGCAGCTCGGCCGAATGTTAGCTATGAGGACTATGCAGTGGGCAGACAGAAATGGAATCTTGCTGGATGAGAATGCAGTCGGCGCCTTAGATATCCGCTATCAGGATGTGCTTCCGCTCAAAGCCCTACTGAAGGCCGCCACACGCATCTGCCGAAAAATAGAGCATGACTTAAAGATTCTCGACCGACGTATTGAGAATGAAGGTCGAAGTGATTGGAGGACTCTACATCCGGACGAACCCTATGAGCATCACAGTCCGATTATAGACATCACATCAAGGCCTAAGGAGCTGAGTAGCCTACTGGGCAAGGTAATACGCAAGGAATCCGTAACAGAAGGCTCATCCAAGGGAGATGCGGCACAGGTGAATCAATCCAATCTCTGCCATAGTCGAGTCAACCTTGTAAAACGAATACTGAATGTACATCACATAGACGACATAGCGGGGATCTGTGTAGTCTGTCCTTATCTAATAGATATTGATCAGTTGCTTAATGCAATGGTTGCTCACTTTCCAGCAGCCGGGATCGAATTCGACAAAAAACCGGATTCGTCATTTGATTCTCCAAAGAAAGATGGCTATCGCGCCATTCATTTTACTGTCAAAGTCCATACAAGCGAACTGCTTCCTCCAGAGGATACGAAGATCTTAAAAGAAGCCCTCGGTGAAGAAGGTGCTGCCGAACCCTTGAAGTTACCATGTGAGATTCAGCTTCATACTGCATATCAGCATTCTTGGTCTCAAGCTTCACATGAACTCATGTATAAGGTTGATGCCGATATTCCGCGGGATCTGCAAGAGCACCAGACGATATTGTCTGACATTCTCTATCAGGCAGATAAGACAGCGAATTTGGTTCGCGCTGGTGTCAGCCGCTCCATTGAGGGCGACGACCATGGTCGTGCCAGACTGCTGGAACATATAGCGCCATCATCGCCCTGTATCCATCCCAAGAAAGTTACCTTAGTTGAGTTTGCGTTACGATGTGCTCAGGTGGTGTATTTCAACAGGTTTCGATTCGGGGGGCACCCACACTTCGCCCACGCCATCGAAGTTGCCCGAATTCTCCTGGAAGGATTTAGGATTGACGAGCCGGAGATGTTAATGGCGGCACTGTTGCACGACTTGTGGAAGGACGACTCGACTTGCAGAGTGACGCCGTCAAAGCAGCCGACTTGGAGTCAGATTATCGAGAATCGTTGCCCACAAGTCGTTAATGAATTTGGAAGCCGAGTCGCAATGAAATGCCGTTTACACTCGAATAAAGGCACGGCTGCATCCCCTGCGCTGTGGTTCGACAATCTCATGAGCTTCTTGGCGAGTGCTTCGGCCAAAGATCACTTTCGAGACCGCAGATTCCGAGTGAACGCACTACGTGATCCTAATTGCTCATTGTCGGGGCGAGTCAAAACTAACGCGGTTATTCTGGAGTGCGCGATCGTTGCGTCGCGATTCTCAGAGTTGGTTCTTGACCCAAACCTTGAACGCGCTATCATCCATTTTGAAGAAGACTACCATGATATCGAGACTCTCTTACACATGCTGACTGAACCGCAACTTAGGAGGCGGATTTCTCAGTGTTGTGAAAGAATCGTCCGCAATGCTGCAAATGAACTTGGACTGACGGTTCCCATTGAGTGGTCTGACTAACATGTCGCTTTCCGAAAGGAGTGCTGGCACTGCACGTCACTCAGTTGCGCCACACAAACACCGGAATACAGGAGTCTTCGCTGACTATGAATAAGAACCGAGTAAATGCCATTCGCCGCCGTCTTGAGCAATTACTGGCATCAAAGTTGGAGCCATATGAAATGAGAAGAATACGGAAGGCTGCTGACAAAGCCGAATACGTACATCAGCAGGAGACTCGAGATGATGGCACGCCATATATATTGCACCCACTACGCGTGGCCGAAATATTAGCAAAAGAGCTGAATCTTCATGCACCTCTGACTATCCAGGTAGCACTAATACATGACATCAGGGAAACCGACCGAGGACAAAGTACGAATGTGCTGAGAAAAGAGTTCGGTGAGGAAGTCGCAGCGAGTATGGATGAGCTCACCAAGCCACCACGAGAGAACCAGACACGCGAAGAGGCCAACAGAGATTACTTTGCCAAACTGCAGAAGGCTAGAGACGTGTCCAAGGTTGTCAAACTCGCAGACAAGCTGGACAACGTTCGCGACGCAGTCAATTGCCCGATCCCCGATAAGCGCGCCAGAACCGCATCTGAGGCGCGAGAGTTATTCGATCTACTTTGTCCTTTGCTCGAGAACCAAGAGGTCGCACGGCGTTTTAGAACGCTGCTTGCTGAAGGTCTAAGAACGCTACAGGGCATGTACTAAACGTCGAGTTCGACGGCGAGGCAGTTGCGGCCGATGCGCTCGGCAGCGGTAAGTATGGAGCCTGCGCTGCGCATCCCTGATTGTTGCTACAAAGACATCATTTGTTGAGGAACAGGTCCAAAACACCTCTTCAAACATGGTAAAGGATAGTGTACGGATGGCCCACGACGTCCGTTCGGCGCTAATGCCAAAGCCGGGCAGGCTGGATGCTTGCCTGGGCAGGCAACTCCAAAACGCTGAAAGGATAACGGGCCATGAAAAAACCACCCTCTCCACTGCAGATCGAACACGTACCCACTCTGTCGCTGGTCCCCTCCCCCGATAACCCCCGCATTATCTCCGACGCGCAGATGGCTGCCCTGGAGCGCAGTATCACCCAGTTCGGCCTGGTCGATCCCATTGTGGTGAGAAAGGCCGACCGCACTATCATCGGCGGCCACCAGAGGCTGGAGGCCGCCCGGAAACTGCGCCTCAAGAAAGTGCCGGTGGTCTTCGTTGACCTTACTGAGACGGAGGCCTCCCTGTTGAATATCGCGCTCAATAAGATTCACGGTGACTGGGATTTAGAGAAGCTCTCCGAGATCTTGACCGAACTGCGTGACCTCCCTGAAATCGATGTCAGCCTGAGTGGTTTCGACACGGAGGAATTGGAGGATTTGTTTGCCGGGATGGAGGCGGCAGGTGAATTATCACCTCCTCAGGAGAACCTGGATGCGGATATGCTCTCCCGCCTCCAGCACCCCCGCAGCACAGGGCGGGTCAAGCCCGGCCAGTTATGGGCTCTGGGAAAGCACCGGCTGCTGTGTGCGGATTCCCTGGCAGACGGGATACTCCCGGAGTTGTGTGCCGGGCACAAAGTACCACTCGTCATTACCGACCCTCCCTATGGTATTGACTATACCTCTCGCATGGCCAAACCGGGCAACCGCAAAGCCCGCATTGCCAATGACGGGGCGGCCGGGTTCGAAGGGTTCCTGGAACGCGCCCTGCCTGCCTTGCGCGAGGTGATGGCAACCGGAGCCACGCTCTACTGGTT
>JABAOH010009694.1_pt1 | contig 27555 bp, 29 predicted proteins | sample 7062181 | NCBI WGS metagenome assembly JABAOH01 (sample SAMN14538630, study PRJNA623070) | marine sediment metagenome | biome: marine biome [ENVO:00000428]; feature: marine pelagic biome [ENVO:01000023]; material: deep marine sediment [ENVO:00002113]; isolation source: pool of 5 deep marine...
GAAGATAGGATTAAGAAGAAATTGCCGAGATGGTGAAATGAAAAAAAAAGTCAAGGACATAGGTTATGATGTTAAACAACCTGAAAAGGAATGTGATGATCCAAACTGTCCATTCCATGGAAAACTTCCAGTTAGAGGTAAGATTATTGAAGGTAATGTTGTTTCCAGCAAAATGTCTGATACTGTTGTAGTCGAAAGAAACTATCTTCATTTTGTTCCTAAGTACGACAGGTATGAGAGAAGGAGAAGCCGAACACCTGCCCATAATCCTGTCTGTATTAATGCTAAAAAAGGCGATAAGGTTAAGATAGCCGAATGTAGGCCTTTGAGTAAGACGAAACATTTTGTAGTTATAGAGAAGATGAGTTAGATGAAAGCAATAAAAGCAAGAATTACTAAAGCCATTCCGGTCGGAGCATACATCGTATGTGCAGACAATACTGGAGCCAAGAAAATGCAATTAATTTCAGTTTTTGGTTACAAAGGTGTAAGAAGGAGAAAACCTTCTGCTGGTGTGGCAGATGTAGTTAAATGTACTGTTAAAGAAGGGACAGTGAAGTGGAGAAAACAAGTGGTCAGAGCTGTTATAATAAGGCAGAAAAAAGAATACAGGAGAACTAACGGTCTAAGGATTAAATTTGAGGATAATGCTGCCATTATGATCAATGAAAAAAATGAGCCAGTAGGTTCCCAGGTAAAAGGACCGATGGCAAAAGAAGTCGTCGATAGGTTTCTTTCAATCGGTAAGATCGCTAGCGTGGTGGTTTAAATGTTAGATATGTACAAAGAAAAAAATCCTTTAACAGTCTGTTTGATTGGAGTTTTGAACGAAAATAAGGTTTTGTTAGTGAAGAGAAAGCGAGAACCATTATCGGGTCATTGGGGACTCATAGGAGGCAGACAGACGTTCGGAAAAGAAATAAGGGATGTGGCGATTCAAGAAGTTATGGAAGAAACTGGCTTTGCTGTAAAGAACCCAAAAATCAATGGAATGTATTCTGAAATGATCTTAGATGAGAAAGATAATATAAAACATCATTTACTCTTCATAGTTGTCAAAGTTGATTTGGATGAAACTAAAGAAAGACTCGAAAAAGTTGAGGATACTGATGTCGAAAAATTCAGATGGTTCAGTTTTCCAATAAATGAGGAAGATAAGAAAACCATGATACCGTCCGACGTGATAATGCTCAACAATTTCAATTCAGATCAACCAGCCTACAAAGAATTCGTGATGAAGGAATCTGGAAACGACCTAAAATTAGTGAGAGTGGTAGAATGAAATTCTGGTCAAAACATTGGAAATCTTCAAAAAAACCAAGAAAACAAAGAAAGTACGTTTATCACGCTCCACTACACGTCAGACACAAGTTTCTTTCCGCCCATCTATCGAAAGAATTGAGAGAAAAATATAAGAAAAGAGCATTTCCTGTGAGGAAGGGGGATGAAATCCAAATCATGAAAGGCAAATTCAAGAAAAAAACTGGAAAAATATCGAGGGTCGATCTGAATAAAATAAAAATTTACATAGACGGAATAACTAGAAAGAAAGTCGATGGTTCAGAAATCCAAGTCCCAATACATCCCAGTAACTTAAAAATTATCAATTTAAACCTCGAGGATAAAAAAAGAATAAAAGCTTTAACTCGTAGTGTAAAGAAGGAGGAAAAACATGAAAAAACATCTGAAAAGGCTGTCAGCTCCAAAGTTTTGGAGAGTGCCAGCAAAAAAAAGAAAATGGGTAGTGGCACCAAGACCAGGTCCTCATAAAAAGTTCGAATCTATTCCACTCCTGATCATCGTTAGAGATATCATAAAATTAGTGGATACTGCTTCTGATGCTAAAAAGATAATTAAAACAAAAGAAATATTCGTTGATGGAAAACCGAGAAGAGATCATAAATATCCTGTCGGATTATTTGATATAATAGATATTCCCAAGTTAGATAAACAGTATAGGCTTGTTCCTTCTAAAGCAGGGTTTGATTTGATAGAAACGAGCAAACAAGAATCTAAACTCAAGCCCTGTAGAATAAATGGAAAATCCGTGGTTAAGGGTGGAAAGCTTCAATTGAACTTGCATGACGGAAAGAATATCCTTTCTGATAAAAAGGTCTTCAAAACTGGTGACACTGTTTTAATAGAATTACCATCACAGAAGATCGTCGATCATCTGAAAATGGATAAAGACATGTTGTCTATCATAGTAGGTGGCCAGAACAGAGGAACGGTAGCAAAAATAAAAGAGATCATAATAAAGAGAACAAGAGAACCGAACAAGATTATCTGCACAACAAAAGAAAAAGAATTTGAAGCTATAATGGATTATGTTTTTGTCGTAGGGAAAAACAAACCTGAGATTAAAGTGAGTGCATGAAGGAGAATCCTATGCGGGAAATAAGAATTGAAAAAGTTACGTTGAATATAGGTTGTGGTAGTGATCAGGATAAATTAAAAAGAGCTCAAAAACTTTTACAAAGTCTTACTGGTCAAAAACCATTAATAACTCGAACAAAAAGAAGAACCACTTTTGGAATGGCACAGAAAAAAGCGATAGGCGTTAAAGTCACCTTAAGAAAGGATAAAGCCATTAACTTCTTGAAAGATGCCTTACAGGCCGCGGATAATGAGTTAAAAGAGAAACAGATCAGCGGTGATAATTTCTCTATCGGCATAAAAGAATACATAGACCTTCCAAAAGCCAATTATGATCCTGATGTCGGAATTATAGGTATGGATGTTTGTGTTACTTTAGAGAGACCTGGTTATAGAGTAAAAAAGCGAAAGAATAAAAAGTCAAAAATCAGTAAAAAACATTTAATAACAAAAACCGAAACTATCGAATGGTTAAAAAATAGATTTGGGGTGAATGTGGTTGGATGATGAACTTTGGGTTTACGAGATGACGACTAAGTTGACTGGTGTGATTTTTAAGAAATCTCTGTTAGAGAACAATATGAAAAAAGTCTATGGGAAAGTTTTTAGAGAAATGGCAACCAAAGTTTTCGAAGATGATGTTCATATTCTAGAGATATTCGGTGATGTTGGGGGATGAAGAGAAAATTCGGTAAAGGAGCACTGAAATGCAGGAAATGTGGCAGGCATGGTGGTGTTATAAGAAAATATGGATTGAACTATTGCAGGCAGTGTTGGAGAGAAACAGCTAAAAAGATGGGATTTAAAAAATACAGCTAATTAATATTCTTTTAATTCAAGAATATATTATGCTTGAGATATTACTTTTTCTTGTAGCATTCATTGGTTCTGCTGCTGCTGGGTTTTTTGATTTGAAAACAACTGAAATTCCTGACAAAATTCCTTACGTCATGATCGCTATCGGTATCATAGGAAATATCATTGCATCCTATCTTACTTGGAGTTATTGGCCTTTTGTTTATTCTATGATTGCTGGACTAGGATTTCTTGGCTTTGGTTTTGTAATGTACTATCTCGGGCAGTGGGGAGGTGGTGACGCAAAAATATTATCTGCTCTTGGTTTTTTAGTTCCGACATACCAATCAGCAAAATTAATCCTCCCGTTCTCAATCGGTTTATTCTTCAACGTGTTTTTAATCGGAGCAATCTACATGATAGTTTACGCGTTTGCACTATCCGTCACCAATAAAAGAATATGGAGTTCTTTTTTCAAAGATTTGAAAGCCAACGCCAGGATGATTTTGGTATACAATTCTGCTTTGATTGCGTCTGTTATATTAATGGGTCTGTTATCCGCAAGATATTTTGAGTTCTTGCCTTTAAAGGAATTCACGATTCTAGTGGTAACTATTGGATTAGCGAGTGCTGGACTTTACATTCTTTGGAAGTTTGTTAAAGCCGTTGAGAATATTGGTTTTAAGAAGAAGATTCCTGTCTCTAAACTGAAAGTAGGGGACGTACCTGACTATTACAAGGTATGGGAAGGAATAACTGAAAAAGAAATAAGAAAAATAAAGAAATCTGGTAAAAAATACATTTGGATTAAAGAAGGGGTTCGGTTTGCCCCTGCATTTCCTATAGCATTAATATTTACCCTGGTTTTCGGGGATGGAATTATGTTTTTGATGGATCTTTTTGTTTAAGAAATTCTATTTCTCTAATTTTTCAACTCCATTCATGAACGGTTTCAAGACTTCCGGAATAATAACAGAACCGTCCTTTTGTTGGAATTGCTCTAAGATAGCCATCATAGTCCTACTCGTAGCCAAAGCAGTATTGTTCAAAGTGTGGACAAATTCTATAGGCGCTTGACCTTCCTTTTCCCTGAATCTTGTATTCAACCTCCTCGCCTGATAGTCTGTACAATTAGAATTAGAACCAACTTCTCTAAATTTTTCATCTGCCATCCAAACTTCAGTATCGAATTTCTTCGCAGCTATAGTTCCTATGTCACCAGTACAGACATTAACGACTCTGTAATGTAGACCTAAAGCTTGATAGAGTTCTTCACAATTTTTTTGCAGTTCTTCATGTAATTTCCAGGATTGTTCGGGTAGACAGAAAATGAATTGCTCAACCTTATTGAATTGATGCATCCTGAACAATCCTTTAGTGTATTTCCCATGAGTTCCTATTTCTTTCCTAAAACAAGGACTGACTCCAACGAATTTTATCGGTAAATCTTGTTTGTTTAAAATTTCGTCCATAAACATAGCAGCCATAGGATGTTCTGATGTGGCTATTAAGAAAAGATCTTCACCTTCGACTCTGTATGTTACTAATTCGAAATCGGATAAGTCTGTTACACCTTCATAAGGTTTCTTTCTGATCATGAAAGGAGGTTCTATCAAAGTATAACCCTTTTTCATCAAGTGTTTGATAGCAAACCTTTGTATGGCTAGATCTAGAAGAACCAACTCCTTTTTAAAGTAATAGAATCCTGCTCCAGCTATTTTAGCAGCCCTTTCAGCATCTATTAATCCCAAGTCAAGAGCTATTTCCATATGGTTTTTTGGTTTGAAATAAAACTTCGGAGGTTTACCCCAAGTTCTTATAACAACATTATCGTTCTCATCTTTTCCGTAAGGAACTGATTCATGTAAAATGTTGGGAAGCTTCATCAGAATTGTCTTAGCTTTTTTCCCGTAATCGTTAGCTTGAGCTTCTAATTTCTTTATCTGTCCTGGTATCGCTTTAACTTCTTTCATCTTAGTTTTAACGTCTTTCTTCTTTTTCTTGAGTTGTGCTATTTCTTGAGTTATTACGTTTCTCTTTCTTCTGAGGTCATTGGTTTTTTGGATTAATTCTCGCCATCTTTTATCATGTTTTAGAAGGTCTTCTACCCATTTTATTTTATCATCTTCTTTTCTCTTCTTCAAGTTTTTCTTTACGGTTTCTGGATGTTCCCTAATGAGTTTTATGTCGAGCATTCTACCATCTTAATAATTTTTATCTTGTGAGTTTAAATTTAGTAACACCTTATAAAAATGAATGTCAATAATATATTAAAGGTGTTCAATTGAAAGACAAGAAAGCTCTGATAGAAGCGGCATTGTTCGTCTCAGAGAATCCTGTTAAGGTGAGTGCACTCTCGAAGATTTCTGGGATAACTTCAACAAAAGAAATAAAGAAAATATTGGACGAAATAAAAAAAGAGTTTGATGCAGCTTCTCGAGGAATAATTTTGGCTTTAACTCCAGAAGGCTACCAATTCCAAGTCAAGGACCAATTCCTGGAGAGTGTTGCTGGTTTAACTACTTATGCCGATATTTCTAAGGGAGCATTAAGAACTTTGAGCATTGTGGCTTTGCGTCAGCCGGTCCTACAGTCCGAGATAATAAAGATCCAAGGAAATAAGGCTTACAACTACATCAAAAGTTTAGAAAAGAAAAAGTTGATAAAGACTGAGAAGGCTGGCAGAACCAAGAAAATCAACATTACTAAAGAGTTTGAGAGATATTTTGGTAAGAGTTTGCAAGAGATACAAGATAGATTAAAAACTGAAGGCCCTGATCTTAATCAATGAGAGAAATCACAAAAAATGTATTTAAATTTTTAACCATTTTTATAGATTCTATGTTAGAAAGACCATACAGATACAATATAGAAAATGTAGTGGCTACAGCTTCAGCCGGTAGTAGATTAGATTTAAGAAAAATTGCACAATATCATAGAGGTTTGAGATATAGACCAGAGATTTTTCCAGGATTACCATTTCGCTTAATAGCACCAAGATCCACCACATTAATATTTAACTCAGGTAAAATGGTCTGTACTGGTACTAAATCCGAGGAGGGGGCTAAAAAAGCAATAAGGAGAATTATCAGAGAATTAGAAAATATTGAGAGGAGAAAATTTAGAGTTCGTGAGGTCACCATCCAGAACATAGTTGCTTCTGGCGATTTCTATGGTATTATTGATCTTGAAAAGGCTCATTATAATCTACCCCCTAGATATGGACGCATGTATGAACCTGAACAGTTTCCTGGACTCATTGCTAGAGATACAGAGGAATATTTACCTAAGGGAAGAGGCCCTTTGGAAAAAGGAAGTGTATTCCTGTTATTCACTTCAGCTAAATTCGTTTCCACTGGCTGTAAATATGAAAAAAGCTTAGCTTCAAGAGTCAAAGATATGTATGAGACTTTGTTCGATATAGGTTGTCTAGAGCAGCGGACTTAAATCAAAAGTAAATTAAGCTTTTATATTACTTCTATTTCAAAAAGATGAATATGAAAGAAATAAACAGTTTGAAGATCTTATTTCAAGTAGAAAAATTAAAAAAAGATTTGATCAGTTCAAAGATTCAGAAAGTTAAGCAGATTTCTAAGAATGTATTTTGTTTTGAAATTTACAAACAAAAAAAACGTAATTATCTCATTTTATCGAATGAAACGTTCTTCATTTCAGACAAAAGTTATGAGGCCGGATTGTTAACAAACCTAGGACAAATCCTTAGAAAATATTTGACTGGTCAAAACATCCAAGATATAAGGCAGCACAGCTTTGACAGAATTGTTGAGATAGAGACTGAAAATCACTTGTTGATCTTAGAGTTATTCGGTAACGGCAACATAATACTCGCTGAAATGCCAAATAAGAGAATCATCATAGCCTTGAGAATGAGATCATGGAAAGACAGAACAATAAAACCAAAGATTGTATACAAGTACCCACCTCCTAGAGTTAATCCCTTTCTATTAAACCAACTAGAATTCAAAAAATATTTTAGGAGTAAGGAGGCAGTTAGAGTCTTAGCAGTAGATTTCGGTTTCGGCGGAGAAATGGCCGAGAAAATCTGTAAGAAACTCAAGATCGATAAGAAATCTAAAAAGATTGGTACATCAAGATTATACTCTTTCATCGACCACATCCACTTAGAATTCAAGGAATTAAGAGATGTCAATGAATGTTTAATAAAAGAATTTGAAAAGGAGTTTAAAACCGGAAAGGAAGTTGGTAAAGTTAAAGAGAAGTTAGAAAAGATTAAAAAACATCAAGATGAGGCCTTGAAGAAATGGCGACAAAAAGAAATAGAGTACAGGAAGATTGGAAAATTACTGTATGAAAATTATGAAGAAGTCAAGAAAAAACTCGATTCCTACGTGAAAAAAATTACTATTCGTGGTTTAACGATAGATGTTGAACCTAAAAAAACAGTCCAAAAGAATGCAGAAATTTATTTTGAAAAGGCCAAGAAAGCTAAGAGAAAAATTGAAGGTTTGCTCAAAGCCATGAAAGAGTTAGAAAAAGAGAAATTAGTAAAGGTCAAAAAAACAAAGCCTAAAGAAAGGAAAAAGGAATGGTACGATAAGTTTAGATGGATAAAGTCTTCTGATGGATTTCTACTCGTTGGCGGGAAGGATGCCCAGACAAACGAACAATTGATAAGAAAACACATGAAAGATTCAGATTTAGTATTCCATACTGATATCACTGGCTCCCCCTTTGTGTTAATAAAAAATCTAAAGAAGAAACAAGTTCCTAAACAAAGCATTAAAGAAGCAGCTGAATTCTGTGGGAGTTATTCTAAGGCATGGAAGGTTGGGATTGCTGCAGTGGATGTTTATTATGTTAAACCTGATCAAGTCAAAAAAGAGGGTGGCTTACCTACAGGTTCGTTCATGATATACGACAAAAGGAATTGGATCAGAAGAATTCCTGTTAAAGTTGTTGTCGGGGTTAAAGATAATGAAGTTATTTTCGGTCCTGAAGATATGGTTAAAAGCGAAGTCAAAAGATATGCTATCGTAGTCCCAGGAGATTTACCAGCCAATGAAATAGCCAAAAAAATACAAAAGAAATTAAAAACTAAAGTTCAATTAGAAAGAATAACAAAAATTATACCATACGGTAAAGGAAAGATGATAGAATGAAAATTGTAATTTCATTGGGCGGCTCATTGCTGACGAGAGAATTGACTCCTGAAAACTTCAAGAAGTATGCTGATGTCTTGAAGAAGTTGAAGAAGAAAGGTCATAAATTAGTAGTAGTTTGTGGCGGTGGAAGAGTTTGTAGACAATACAGAGACGTTGTTAAAAGAGTAGGTGGAGATATTATCGTACAAGATTGGGTCGGTATAGAATCAAGTCATCTGAATGCTTTCACTTTGATCGCTGCCTTAGGTAAAGATGCCCATCAGCTGAGTTTAAGGACCGCAGGACAAGTCAAGAAGAACTTTAATGATAAGATAATAGTTTGTGGTGGTAACTTGCCTGGTTGTTCTACAGGATATGATGCTGCTCTTTTTGCTGAGGCGGTCAAGGCCGATTTACTCATCAAAGCCTCGGACATAGACGGGGTTTATTCGACCGATCCTGATATAGATTCAAATGCCAAGAAATATGATAAATTAACTCATGATGCATTCTTAAAAATCATCTTACAAAACCCCCAAACACCAGGAGAATATAGATTGTTTGATTTAAAAGCGACAAAACTGATTAACAAAATTAAGATTAAGACTATTTTTATTGATGGTAATGATCCTGAAGAAATAATAAGAGCAGTAGAAGGAAAGCACCATGGAACTGTTATTTCTTAAATTTCTGATAATATCTACAATATTTTGATATTGGACAGGCATCACACTTTGGGTTAATTGGCCGGCAAATCTCTTTTCCAAACTGAACCAGACCCATATTAACGATGTACCAATCTTTTTTCGGAATTAGATTCTCTAACATGGATTTCACTCCTTCAACATTTGCATTTTGTTCAACTAAACCAATCCTCTTAGGAACTCTATTACAATGAGTATCTATTGCTATGCTAGGAATACCATGCCCGTACATTAGAACAACATCAGCAGTCTTGAAACCAACCCCAGGTAATTCTATTAGTTCTTCTCTGGTTTTAGGGACTTTTCCTTTGTATTTTTCTAAGATGATTTTACTGACTGCTTTTATTCTTTTGGCTTTCTGCCTGAATGGACCTGAAGGTTTTATTAATTTTTGCAATTGTTTTGTGGATAATTTCAATATTTTCTCAGGAGTGTTAGCCTTTGAAAATAAAGCAGAAGCGACTCTCTCAGTGTTCTCATCCCTAGTTCTTTGAGAAAGTATAGTTGTTATCAGAACTCTAAAGACTTCTCGATTATTCTTGGCAACCTTTCGAATTCTTTTTCCGTATCTTTCTTTCAAGAATTCAATCAGTCTATCAATGACCCGCTTCATGATATTCATATAGTCTTAAAGATAAAATTATTAACTTCGGGCTTATCATTCCCTATTTAAAATTTACTATCTTTAGATAATGGTATGTCAGATTTAAAGGTTGTTTTAACAACACCCCCTACTTATGGTGGAGTAACTTTTGCAGAAAGGTTTACGACGGAACGTGGCAAGGGCGTGCCAAACTTCCCATTAGGATATCTGATGTCATATCAAAAGGCCTATGGAGATACAAGTGTTGATTACAAAGTAATAGAAGCTAGATTAGAAGGTTTAACTCCTCGACAGACCCTTAGAAGAATAGAAAGGTTTGATCCCGATATCGTCGGCATGGGGTTATTAACCGGGATTGCGGAAGATTGTTATCGTTTTGCTAAATTACTTAAAAAAAATCTAGATGCGACTGTCATAGGTGGAAACTACCACCTAACTAGATTTCCTGAGGAAGGATTAGAAAATGGTTTTGATATAGTAACAAGAGGTGAATCGGAAATTCAATTCACTGCTCTAATCGATGCTTACACTACAGGCAGGAATTTATCAGGAATACGGGGTATCAGTTATAGAAATAATGGGGAAATCGTACATAACGAATGGCAAAGACCAGTTGAAAATTTAGATAGTATACCCTTTCCCGATTGGGAACCATGCCCAACAGAGTTTTATCTTTTCTCAGAAGGTCGTGGATCCATGATAACTACAAGACACTGTCCAAATAATTGTCGTTTTTGTCAACCTGAACGAGAGAGAAAAAGAAAATATAGACCATACAGAGAAAGATCTCCAGGTAATGTTGTGGATGAAATGGAGTGGCAAATAGAAAACTTCGGAGTGAATGAAATGTTTATTGCGGATGACAATGCATTAGCAAACATAAAGAGAGTGGAAAGGATCTGTGATGAAATAAAGGAAAGAAGAATTGATATAGGTCTATATTGTGGAGGAAGAGCAGATGCTATCTGTAGGGGTGGTGAAAATTTTCTTAGAAAACTTATTGACGCTGGACTCAGGATGCTTTATATGGGTGTTGAAAACAGAGAAGATTGGATATTGAAGAGATACAACAAACAAGAAACATCTGAACAAATTGACAAAGCCCTTAAATTGTGTCATAAACTAGATGTACCTGTCCTCACGAGTTTTATAATAGGTCCTTATGATGATCCATTTACTGTAATCAAGACTATGGCTCGTTGCTTTAAATCGATGGGTGTTCAGGTTACAATATATCAACCATTACCTGATACGATTGATTTTGAAGAACGATTACGTAGAGGTGAAAAATTGAGTAAAAATTGGAGCGATTATACCTTAACGACTTGCATAACCGAAGATAATAGAATGAGTAAAAGACAAATAGAAATTTTACACAAATTGGCAGTAATATCTCTGAACGTGAATCCTTATCAATTAATTAGATATCCTAGACAAACGTTTTTCAAGGTCAAAAAAACCGTAAGTGCAATCGCTGATCGAAGATAGTAAACTTTATTAAGTTGTTCTAACATTTTTCCATTGTCTTACGTTTATGTCTCAACGACATATCACTATACTCCTGCCGTGTTTAGAGGTAATTCTATGGTTTTTAAACTTCTGAGCGAAAAATTACAAGAAGTTGTCAAGAAGAGGGGTTTTAAAGAGCCTACATTAGTCCAAAAATTAGGGATACCACCGATCATTTCTGGTAAGAACGTTCTGTTGATTGCCCCGACAGGTGTGGGAAAGACAGAGAGTGCCATGCTCCCGATATTCGATGAATGGATAAAGAAAAAACCTAAACCGATAAGTATTCTGTACATAACACCTCTCAAGAGTCTTAATCGAGATATGTTAAAGCGTTTGTTGTGGTGGGGCAATAAATTGGATATAGATATTTCTGTCAGACATGGCGACACATCTCAATACGCGAGAAAGATGCAGGCCGAAGTTCCTCCTGATTGTTTGATAACGACTCCAGAAACACTACAAGCGATATTACCTGCTAAAAAAATGGGACAACATCTGAAGAACGTTAAGTTTGTTATTGTCGATGAAGTTCATGAATTGGCATCTTCAAAACGTGGAACACAGTTAACTATAGGATTGGAAAGATTGAGAGAGTTGTGTGGTGACTTTCAGATCATTTCTTTATCCGCAACCATTGGGTCTCCTGAAAAAGTCGTTAATTTTATTTCTGGCGGGAAACCAATGGAAATAGTTAAAGCTATCGAGACAAAAGAGATAAAGATCGAAGTTATCAACCCTAAACCTATTCCTTCTGATGTGAGTTTGGCTGAAACAGTTTTTACTAACAGATTGACAGCAGCCAGGCTGAGAACGGTTCACGATTTAATCAAGAATCATACTTCAACTCTAACTTTTACTAACACCAGAGATTTTGCAGAAATTTTGACTTCAAGATTGAAACAGGCCTATCCAAAATTCCCTGTCGAGAATCATCATTCTAGTTTAAGTAAAGAGGTTAGGATTAAAGCAGAGAATAATTTCAAGGATCAAAAATTGAAGAGTATTGTTTGCACGTCTTCTCTGGAATTGGGAATAGACATCGGTTCCATAGATTTTATAATACAATACATGAGCCCGAGACAAACTTCTAAAGCCATACAAAGAGTTGGTAGATCAGGTCATGAATTGGGAAGGGTATCGGACGGGATTATAATTTCCACGGATGTTGACGATACGTTCGAATCAGCAGTCATAGCCAGACAAGGAATCTCTGATAATTTAGAACCCATGAAGATGCATCTGAACGCATTCGATGTTCTAGCTCATCAAATCGTTGGAATAACAAGGGATAAGTACAGAATCGATTACAATGAAGTCTACAAAATAATTAAAAGGGCATATCCTTACAAGAATTTGACTAAAAAGGAATTCATATCAGTTTGTAGGCAATTGAACAACTTACATTTCATTTTCTTGAACGAAGACGATACGATAAAATCTTCCAGGAAAGGTTTGTTGTATTATTTTGAGAATTTGAGTACGATTCCTGATACCAAAAGTTATTTTGTTATCAACACTATTGCCGACCAAAAAGTTGGAAGATTAGACGAAGAGTTTGTAGCTCTACATGCCCATGAAGGAGTAACGTTTATCATCAAAGGAGAGCCTTGGCGAATTGTTACGATAGATGGAAGGAGGATATTCGTTGAACCATCTGGAGATATTGACGCAGCAGTACCAGGATGGGAAGGGGATTTGATGCCTGTTCCTTTTGAAGTTGCTCAGGAAGTTGGTTCTATCAGAAGGTTTATCTCTGACAATATATTCAAATCCAGTAAACCAGAAGTGATAGAAGAAATCAAGAAAAAATATCCTGTTGATCAGAATTCTGCTAAAAAAATGGTTGATGTAGTAAAGAAACAAATTAAGTATGGTATCGTTCCGACTGATAAGAAAGTTTTGATAGAAACTCAGGACAATCTTATGGTTATACACACTTGTCTCGGAACAAAAGGAAACGAGACACTTGGTCGGATGTTGTCGACTACCCTTGCTGCTAAAATAGGTTCTGTTGGTTTAAAGACTGATCCTTATCGTATCATCTTACAATTACAGATAATGAATAATGATTTGATTGAGGATGCGTTGTTTAAAACTAAACCTGAACATGTTGAAGGATTACTCGAATTGAATCTATCTAATTCTCGTTTGTTCCAGTGGAGGTTTATTCATGTCGCTAAAAGGTTTGGTGTGATAAGGAAGAATGCCGAATACGGACAGAGGTGGTTGAGCAGGATAATTGATCTGTATCGAAAAACACCTGTATGGGAAGAGACATTGAGAGAGATAAAGACTGATAAGTTGGATGTTGAAGTTGTTAAGGGGTTCTTGAAAAAGATACAGAAGAAAGAGATTGCTGTCATTTTTAAAGAAGGATTATCGCCCATAGGAAAGTTGGGTATCAAGAAGAGAGTTGAGTTGATCGGGCCTGAGAAGCCTGACTTACAAGTGTTGGATATTTTTGAGAAAAGGTTGAACGAGAAAAGAGTGAGATTGATTTGTTTGAATTGTGGGGATTGGACTAGGACTTTTCGTGTTAAAGATTTGCCAAAAGAAATAAGATGTGGAAAGTGTAAGGCGAAATTGATTGGAGTTGTTGGACCGACCCAGACCGAATATCAACACATAATAAAAAAGAAACTTGATGAGAAAGGATTAACGACTGAAGAGATGAGAAGGTTTGATAGGATTGAGAAAACTTCTGATTTAGTTATTGTTTATGGACCAAGAGCTGTGAAAGCTTTGGCTGTTCGTGGGATTGGGCCGAAGACTGCGATTAGAATCTTGAGAGGGATGTACAGTACAGAAAAAGATTTTGTTAAGGCTTTGTTGGATGCTGAGAGACAGTTCATAAGGACGAAGAGGTTCTGGGGATAATAATTCGATTATTCTATCTATCAAGGATTATTAACTCTTTTTCTATCTGATAGAAGGCGGACATTAATAAATAATTGAATATTTGAAAGATAATACAGGCCTTTGAGGGGGTAGTTGATATTAATAAAAAAATAAGTATTTTCTTATTCTTGATAACTTTGTTCAGTTTAACCACTGTTAATATTATCAGTGCTATAGATTCTGACGGAGATACTATAGACGATGAACTTGACAATTGCTGGAACGCCTCTAATTTCGATCAATTGGATGGAGATGGTGATTGTTCTTTCTTCATCCCACCTTATATGGAAGATCCACATTGTGGTGATGCATGTGACAACTGCCCTTACGATTATAACCCAGATCAGGAAGATTCTGACGGTGATGGAATCGGTGATGCTTGTGATAATAAGCCACCTATTGCTGAAGCTGGTTCCGATCAAACCATCCTTCTTGGAGAAACTGTAATTTTTGATGGGAGTGGATCCTATGATTTGGATGGAACTATAGTTTCATACGAATGGGACTTTGGCGATCATTATAACCCAACATCTGGAACTGAAGTAAATCCAAGCCACACTTACTCTCACTCTGATTTATACGTTGTTACTTTAACTGTGACTGATGATGCAGGAGAAAAAGATAGCGATACTATGACAGTCGTTGTTGAAGACAAGATAATCATGTTAGAGTTAAACTATGATACTGGCTCTTTCTCTGTGCTAGATAAATATAAGAAATCAGGATTTGCTCCAGACAGGAGAATACAGCCAGAAGAAGGCTATAAGGCCAAAGTTGTCAGTGAAACAGAAAAAACCTTATACGCATTTACTTTTGATGTTCCTAACATCTTGCAATACGATATACCAGGTGTTGACGGTATTCTTTCTGGTGGTTTTATTGAATTGGATGAAACCGATTTCACATTAGTCACTCCCTACTTTGAAAACGTAGCTTGGGTTAACATATATTACCCAGATGATACTTTAGCATTAAGCGTAAACGTATCGAGCCTTTCTGATAAAGGAGGGAGTAACTGTCAAGCATTACGCAACAGTGGACCATCTACTACTTCATTCGACATAGTCTTTGTGGGAGATAACTATACGGCTGCTCAACTAACTAAATTTTCGGCAGATGTCGCTACGCATGAAGCCACGCTCATGGCATTTCAACCATTCATTAACCGCTCGAGTAACATAAACATTCATTGGGTCAATGAATCACGAAACTTAGGATGTTCCTATAACTTTGGAGGTGTATCAAGATTAATCACTTGTAACAACACTGCTGTTTTATTCACAGCTACACAATGCCCAGTAGATGAGATAATCGTACTCGTAAACAGCAATAACTATGGAGGAAGCGGAACAAGAGCGACTGGTGGTTTAACTTCATTTGCTATATCCTACTCAGATGACGACACAAGCTGTTCATCAAATTGTAGTGGCGATAGAGTAACAGTCCATGAATTTGGTCACTCATTTGGAAATCTACATGATGAATATACTGATAATCAAGTTTATGGTAATTCAGGAGGTGCTACACCAGATGGTCCTAATTGTGATAATAATGTAGGTTGCCCCAGGTTTACCAGTATAAGTGGATCAGTATGTAATCTTGGTTGTAGTTATAACGACTGGTATAGGGGGGATGATACTGGGGGAGATTTGATGAGGAATTTAACATTCCTCTACTTTGGACCAGTATGTATAAATGGATTGAATAATCTACTGAATAATTACCCAAGAATACTCTGTGGTGGTTCAACTCCATGTCAATGTGGAGATGTTATCACACAAAGTCGTACTCTAAACAGTTCTGATTTCAACGCAGGAGCATGCACAGGCGATGGGTTGGATATAGGAGCAGCAGGTATTACTTTAGATTGTAATGGAAGAATGCTAATTGGAAGCGGAACAGCAGGATCAGCCGGTATCAGAAACCCAGCCTTTAACAACGTTACAATACAGAATTGTAATATCTCGAAGTTCGAAAGCGGAATCCATCTACAAGTAGCGTTTAATAACATAATAGACAATAACATCGTATTGGGAACAGGAACAACGAGTGGTACTGGTATATGGTTGGAAACATCATCATGGAATAATGTAACCAATAACACTATATCCTCGTGTAAGTGGGGTATTGGTTTTGATACATATTCAAACAATAACTTGGTTGAGAATAATACCGTATCCTCATGTTTGATTGGAACAGAACTATACACTTCATCCAGTAACACGCTTAGAAACAACACCCTAAACAATAACATGCAAGATGGTATTTATCTCAGGGTTAGTTCGACGGGTAACCTAATAACTAACAATACTGCAGATTTCAACGCTTGGGATGGTCTGTACTTTTTCGATGGTGGAAGCTCGGGTAATACTGTGTATAATAACAGATTCTGTTCTAATTCAATCTGGGATATTTTTGATGCTGATGCAAACACTGGTGATGATAATACATGTGGCCCAACTTCCGGTTGGAATGACACTGGTCTTCCACTAGGTTGTACTTATCCTTGTGTTGTTGTGGCTGATAATTCCCCGAATATTACGTTGATTAGCCCAGTGGACAATTACTACGACGATACAAATCAGAATGTCACATTAAACTTTACAGCAAATTGTACAGATGATATCGGATTGAATTATGCTGATTTGTATACCAATTATACTGGAACATGGCAGGCAGATTATACTCAAACAGTTTATATGTCAGGATTGTCACAAACAGTTAATTTCCAAATGACTAATTTGACCAACAGGTCATTCATATGGACTATTGAGTGTGTGGATACTGCTGGCTGGGCTACAAGAGGGCCGAACAGAACAGTTATTTTGAATTACACAGCTCCTCGAATATTAAACTTCACAAACGCAACTCTAGCTGTAAATGTTACTCTTCAAACAACAACAGCAATTACATTATTCATATCAAATGTATCAAATCCCTCTACAATTGCAACTAACTTGACAATAGCCTCTTTCGTTAACATAACTCCCAAATGTTCAATCGATTGGGCTTACATACAGATTTATTACGACGAGAGCAAAGTAGTCGTGGATGAATCTACACTAATGATGTACTATTGGGATCCTACGATTCCAGATTGGGTCCTGATACAAAACTCCGGTGTCAATACTATCGAGAATTACGTGTGGGCAAACATCACGCATTTCACTATTTTCACTGGAATAAGCACATTTTGGGAAGATTTAGATGAAGATGGAGTTCTTGATTATGAGGATAAATGTCTCGATACAGTTCCTTGGTATACTGAAACTGAATTAAAACCAAACCACTACGACAGTTCAAATATGGACTTAACAGAAACATACGGCTGTAGTTGTTATCAAATACTATACTGTAAGCCCGGTGAAAACAATGGAGAGTATAAGTTCGGTTGTAGTGAGGGAACAATCAATGTTTGGATGACTCAAGATGCTGAAAGCTGGACACCGGATTGCCAAACAGATGGAAAAGTGACTCAACCAGGAGCAGATAAATCTCTATTCCAAAATACAGATAATGATTTGTTAATCGATGGTTTTGATGGAGATAATGACAATGATGGTTCTCCTGATAATGATGACGATATGATAGACGATGCGGATCCACCAGGACACCCAGGACATGGAACGCCGGATTGGTTTAAAAAGAAATAACACCCCAATTCTTTAAATTAATAACTCTAAATATTACGAAAACAAAATCACCCAATGAATCTTCTTGGACCATCAAGCAACTTCTATCTGATCTTCTTCGTATCCCATTTTCACTAGCAAATCCTTAACTCTGGCTCTATGATCTCCCTGTAATTCTATCTTTCCATCCTTGAAAGTTCCTCCGCACGCTAACTTCCTTTTCAATTCCTTAGAAACAGACTTGCCAGATTTATCAGCGACCCCTTCAACGATCGTCATTTTCTTCTTAAACTTTCTTATAACAGTGTATATCTTTATAACCTTAGCTTCTCTCTCGATTACTTGACAAACACAAAGAGACTTGGGCAACCCACAAGTTGGGCAGATTTCTTCACTCATTTATTTTTTTCCTTCCCCCTTTTTAAAGTTAAAATACGAGCTATATCCCTCCTAATAACCTTTATCTTTCCAGGGTTTTTAATGTTTCCCCCCATCTCAATGTTTCCTCTTTCTTTTAATAATTCTAATTTTAATTGATTTAACCTTTTCTCCAGGTCTTCATCATTTAGTTTTCTTAGATCTTTTATCCTCAACTTCCTCAACCTTTTCTTCTTTTATCTTAACCATCATGTCCTCTGTGGTTTCTTTCAGGATTTTAACTTGAACTCCAACTATTCCTAACTTCACGGTAGCAGTAGCAGCTCCTTTATCCACGATTTCATCTCCATAATAACCAGAATGCTTGATATAGCCTTTCTTGAACTTTTGAAACCTTCCTCTTTCTCCTCCCAACTTTCCTCCTACCCTTATTTGAACGCCAACAGCTCCTGCCTTCATGATTTCATCCAAATAATAGTTCGCAATTTTTTTGTAGAATCCCCCTCTCTCCAAACTCTTAACTATTCTGTTAGCAACAACCTGTGCATCCAAGAAAGGATTCTCGATTTCCTTGACATCGACCATCGGGTTTTCGAGTTTGAATTTTCTCTGAACTTCTTCAGTTATCTCTTTAATCCGAGAACCGGATTTTCCTATGACCAATCCAGGACGGTTAGCATGAACTATTATCCTTGTTCCGAGCGGAGTTCTTTGAATCTCTATATGACTGTACCCAGCCCTGTCAAATCTCTTTCGTAAGAATTCCTCTATCTGTGCTTCTTTAATACCTTCTTTGACGAAGTGTTTTATAACAGCCATTATCTTTCCTCCACGGTTACTTTGAGTTGACAGAGTTTAGCTCTCTTACCTCTGTGTGACCATCTACTTTTAGGTAACATGTAAGTGAAAGATTTGTCAGCAACAGCTTCTTTTAAGAACAATTTTTCAGTATCCAAGCCAAGTGACTCGGCATTGGCCTCTGCTTCTTCGATGAGTTTTAATATCTCTTTCGATGCTCCAGTGAAATGTTTTCCTCGGATGTTTCTTTTTTCGTTGATTAAATCGTTTAATAATGCCTTTGCTTTATTGACTGGTTTCTTTCTCACGTTCTTAAAAATAGTTACAGCGTCTCTCACAGAAATTCTTGCCATAGGTCTTGATGCAGTCGCCGTTTTTGTCATTCACGATCACTTCAATGGTATATGTTTACTGCCACGGGTAGCCCCAACCCCTGGAGCAGAATGAGTAGTTCTTTGTCTTGTTAGAGAGAATTCACCCAATCTATGGCCGATCATCTCTTGATTTACAACAACAGGTTTGTATTCCTTTCCGTTGTAGATGCCGAATTTAACATCAACCATATCTGGGAGGATGATCATGTCTCTCTCATGGGTTCTGTGGAATTTTTTTGGATTTTTTCTGATCTCTTCGAGTAGTTTCTTTTGTCTAGGAGTTAATCCTCTGAGCAAAGACCTTCTCTCTCTGCTGGACAATAATTTTGAGAATTCTTCCAAACTCAACTTTTTCAATTCTTCGAGAGTTTTGCCCTTGTACTTGAATATTCGTGCCATATTTACTTCCTCTTCTTCTTACCCATCCTCCTGGGCGATATCGAACCGACTTTTCTTCCTGGGGGGGCGTGCCTTGATACAGATTTAGGAATACCAGGTTTAGTCTTCCCACCGAAAGGATGATCAACAGGGTTCATGCCAACACCCTTGGTTCTCGGGAATAGCCTTCCTCTAATTTTCATCGCATGCCATTTCTTTCCTGCTTTGAGCCAGGGTTTTTCTTTTCTTCCCCCACCAGCAGGAACCCCGACAGTGGCAAGACATTTTTTATCGATTTCTTTAGTCTTTCCAGACCTGAGAGTTACTCTAACTTTCTTCTTGAATTTTCCTACCACAGTAGCAAAAGACCCAGAACTCCTACAGATCTTTGGTCCAGAACCAGGATAAGTCTCGATGCCAAATATTTTCGTACCATCAGGAATCTTACTCACTGGTAGAACACTTCCTAGACTGAAACCAGACCAGTAGTTGATGATATCACCGACTTTCAATCCCTCAGAAGCGATGTGTAATCTTTTTGATTTATCAGGGAATTCTACAACAGCAACAGGAGCATTACGACCAGGATCATGGATTATATCCACGACAAGACCGGCAGTATTATCTTTAGATAAATTGTACTCTACTTTTCCTTTATACTTGTGGGACGGAACTCTGTATCGAGGCCCGCCTTTCCCTCTAGCTCTTGCGATTATTCTCTTTCCCATGTTTACACCTTTTAGTGAATTATTCTTTTTATTTTAAATAATTATTTAAATGCTTTCTATTTTTTCTTTTTAGTAGAAATTAGGGATTAAATTACCAAGCTGTCATTAAAGCTCCACCGGGCATATCTCCGCCTCCCCCCCAAGCAAACGGCACCCATGTTCCACATTCGCCCCACTTACATTCCGCATGATCATAATCCCTACAATCTATTATTTGACTTCCACAGGAAGAGCCTGAAACATAATACTCTCTTAAGGAGTAAGAACCTTCACAATCATCTGTATAACTCATTTTTTGGCAATTGCCTCCAGAGCAACCATCATAATCAGTACAAGTTCCTTTGTTTTCATAGTTTATACCGCCATCAGTATCTACAACTCGCGGACTACAGTCCTCTGAGCTATAGCCACATGTCCAATCACAGTTTTTCACCCAGTTATAATCACACCATCCAGTGTTAGGTTCAACTTCTTCGCATTCAGGATCAGCTCCGCATACCTCATGGCATTTACCATCGAGCGAGGTTTTATCGTAATCACACGTAATAAAATTTACTGCATTTTGAACGTTTATTACACCATGTCCCTCAGAATTATCTGGATGACCCTCAAGCATTTTTTCATCTGCTTTTTTTAACGCATCGAGTATTTCAGTACGAGTAGCTCCTGGTTTCGCCTCTAAAAGAAGAGCTATGAGTCCAGAAACATGTGGAGCTGCAAAGGAAGTCCCAGATAAACTTGCGTAATCATTATCATCACAATACAATTTATCAGAATAGAAATCGTATGCCCTAGCTGCACAGATATCTTGACCTGGTGCAACTATATCTGGTTTGGTTTTGCCTTGCGGAGCAGGACCTCTGCTACTGCTATAAACCACGAGACCTTGGGTTGACACAGCATTGGTTCTATAAGCGTTCACGTATATCCGATCTTGGGTGTACCAATAATGCCAACCATCACCTTCGATACACCACCAAGATTCACCTTCAGGATAATTGAAAAGTTCTACAACTATATAAGGCGCATCAGGGTTGTAACTAAACTCATAATCCTCCCCCTCCCATATCCAGAACTCATCGTCATCTGCAGGATTATCTGGATTTCCCTCTTCAGGTCCTCCTGGGTCCCATGATTCACATACCCCATTACACTCCCCTGGCCAGCAGTTACGAAGAGTATTTTTTCCCTGTACCTTAACTCTAATAGTGGCTGGCCATACTCTAGGCTCAAAAACCTCTAGTATTCCTGACCACCCATTTCTAGAACCAGACCATGCTCCCCATATAAGGTCCTGATCTTCGCTAGTAACTTTTATCTCATAAAGTATAGTCGAATCAAGAGGCTGGGTAGCTTTATGCCACCAGCATCTATAACCCCATCCGGCTTCTGTTATACAAGAATAATCTTTTTTAAATGTAGAACCTACAGCGATTACATCATTCATACAACCAGGAAAATTTATATTACCAGATTTTGGACCTGAATTACCAGCAGAAGCAACAAATTTTACGTTGTGATTGTTTATAGCATCGGTTATATTATCGTACACCCATTTGAATTCGGCTGGTGCAGAAGATGAGCCGATACACATATCTGTAGTAGGATTTTCTTCACCATAACTTAAACTTATTATATCTGTACCGTCGTTGATTGCCCACTGTATACCTTCTATTAAATTATCGACAGAACAACCTAGGGCCGTACATGCCCTCACTATTTTCAATCCTGCTCCAGGTGCTACCCCTTCATATTTTCCATCCGAAGCTGTACCGTAACCAGCTGCTATACTGGCTGCATGAGTACCATGTCCTGTTATATCTTGGATATCATCAAAACCATAAAGAGGATCAGACCATGTTAGAATTTTACCCAAGTTATCTTTGTTACAGTCGCTGCCAAAATCTTGATGCATGCAATCTATACCACTATCTATTATTGTGATGATTGAGCCAACTCCAGTGAGTTCGCTGGAATCATATTCGTAACGACCTCCTATTGCATTAATCGATTCATTGAGCTTGGGTTTAAGTAGTATTTCATCATGTACCATATACCCCCTCGACTCTAAAGAATTAACGAGTTCTTCGTAATTTTCAATCGGAACTTCTATCCTAGAAAAGGTGTACTCAGGAACGGTCAGGTCAATCGTTGCATCAAGCCTCTTCAGTAAACCAGTCATTTTTTTAGATTCGCTTTTCCAGTACCTTGCTTGGGTTGGAAGTTCACGTGGGAGTGGTGCTTCTACTATTATTTTTTTTGAAGTTTCATTCACAACTGAAGTTATTTTATAATCTGTAATTCCTGTCAGACTTGGAATTATGTTTATCAGAGTCAAGAATGTTATTAATATGAAAATCATAAGTTTTTTCATTTCTTGCCATACCTCTTCACTAAAGATCGTATACCAGATGCTAGGGTATAGACTGAGAATCCGTTACCTACAGCATTGACAAGTCTGTTGAAGTTCATCGTAGATTCTGGAGTTGTTGTGTGGACCCAACTACCCACAGCATACTTCCCAACATTGTATCCGACTTGCTTCCCTAAATCTGCTATCAAGGTTCTTAAGTGACTGAATGGGTACAGACAAGTGAAATCTAATTGAAAACCAGGGCCAACAAGTTCCTTTACATTATAACCTATACCCTTATATCCTGCTGCATACGCTACGCCTCCTGCAACTGCTAAGGTGAGGGGTATCTTCCATTTATAACCTTCTCTGTAAAAATTTACAACACCATTCTTAATTCTACTCAACCGACCTGGCTTATTGGGCATGTTTTGCGTTCCTTTCCTATTTTCCATGTTGTATAAATTTGGCATACTTAGTTCATTAGGAGGGTTTTTAGTGTCACCTAGATCAATATTATCGAGTAATTCAAGACAAGTTTTTAAACCAACATTAGGATTTTCTAATTTATACACCACGCATACCATTCTTTAAATGGATAGAAACATATTTAAAAGTTCGAAAAAAGCGATAATCTTAAAAATATATCTAAAATCAGTAATTAAATCATTCCTAGCTTAACAGCAACATCTGCTGCTGAGAATTCTTTCTTCAGTTTTATGAATGCCTTTTTCTTACCTTCTCTTGTTATCATCGTGCTGATTTTATCGACTTTAACCTTGAAAACTTCTTCAAAAGCCTTTTTAATATCCTCTTTCTTGAACCTTCTGTCGACTATGAAAACCAACTTATTTTCTTTTTCGACTAGGCTTATGCTTTTTTCAGTCATGTGCGGATATTTCAAGATTTCGTAGGGATCCATGTTAACCACTCAATTTTTCGATGGATGATTTTGACCAAACAGTTAATCTTCCGGGCATTGTACCCGGGGCCAAATCTTCAACAGAAACATTCTTAACATCTTTAACATCAACACCTGGCATATTTTTACATGCTTTACCGATCCCCTTGTCCTCATCGATAACGATTAATGGTCCCTTTTTTGTCCTGTATTTCCTACTCCTCATCTTTCCTTTCCCAGGTCTTACCTTCCTCCCCTTCACTCTCTTCAATTCATCGTTGAGTTTTAACGATGATAACAATGCTTCAACATCTTTCGTCTTCTTGATGGATTGAATAGAATCGTCTATTATTAATGGTAACTCGGTTAAATCGACTTTGTGTCCCCTCCCACTCACTATTTCTTTGTTGGCTGTTGCGGCTATTGCTGAGTTCAAAGCCAATCTTTCTTCTTTTTTGTTAATCTTCTGATACCAAACTTTCTCTACTTTTGGTGGGTGTGCTCTCCTTCCTTTCACAGCCTGAGGAACTTTCCTTGCTCTAAAGTATAAATGTGGAGGGCCCGTATGGATACGAGGTGCTCGTGCCATGTCTCTCATCTGCATCGTATGTCTCTTTCTTCTTTTTCCATGGAAATGAGCCGAGCTTCTTGATCCGGCCGAAGGATCAGGTCCGTAAGCTTGTCTTCTTCGACTTTGTAAAGCTAAAACTATTCTCTTGATTAAATCAGGTCTATACTTTTCGTTGAAAACACTAGGTAGATCAATCTTTCCAACGGGTTTACCTTGAATGTTTAAAACATTAACTTTCATTTCATTCTCCCTATAGATATGTGTCTGATTTCAGATGGTAAAACAGGAACTCTTGGGGGCCTTCCCGCTACTCTAAGACGAATTAGTCTCTTTCTAGGACCTGGTAAAGAACCTTGGATTAAAACATAATCTCTTTTTATTACACCGTAATTAACGAAACCTGCTTTGGGTGTTATTTCTTTTCCATCTTCCCCTATTTTTAGTATTCTCTTATTAACTCCAGTCCTTTTCTGGAATCCCATCTGTCCTGCGTATGGGACGGTCCATATAACACGTCTTGGCGTCTCTGATCCCAATGTTCCGATGTGTCTTCTTTTACCTGCAGCCTTCCTGGTTTGTATCGTTACTCCGAATCTTTTTACAGGACCTTGCGTTCCTTTGCCAGTTGTTATTGCAACAGCATCTATGTATTCCCCTTCTTTAAAAACGTCTTTGATTTTTATTTCCTTTCCGATTAACTCTTTAGAATAGTTCCATTTTTCTTTGATGTCTTTTCCCCCAACTTCTATCTCAAATATTTCTGGGGTCTTCTTTCCTATTCCAGATTCTTTGGGTTGGGTTTTTACGATTAATCTGATCTTCTTTATTTTTTCCAACTCTTTTTCTATGTCTTTAGTCCGATTTTTGTATTTGCCTCGAATCAACTTTCTATCCAGAGATTTATCTTCTTTAACTTTATCATCCAAGACTTCAGTGAAAGCAACATAACCGTTAGGAGTCATTTTATAAACACGAACGCCAAGAACAAAAAGAGGAGGACAATCAAGAATCGTGACAGGAAGAGTGATTTCCTCTCCTTTTGTCGGAGAGGCTTTTCTCGTGTCAACGACAGAAACATGAGCCATGCCAGCCTTATAACCGGCAAACCCAAGAGTTTTTATCTTGTCTGTTTCAGGCCAAGTGTTGATTCTAGGATATATCCTTTTGGCTCTCTTTCTAGGCCAGAATGCTAATGATCCTGCTCTGGGTTTACTGTGTTTTGGCATAATACCACATTTAGATTATCAAAATAATAACAATTATGTTTATTAATTTATCCCTCCTCATAGCAAGTTGCTTAATTCTCCTTTATAATCGACGAGGGGTTTTAATATGAATATGGAAGATGGAATTTATAACGTTAGTAGAGACTTGAAGAACAATTATAGATGGTTAATGGAGTCCAGTCTAAGCGAAAAGAATAAGAAATTTATTAAAAAGTTTTATGACGAGATATACATAAGAGGCTTAAAAAAGATTTCAATAAACCATTACCTTAAGCGCTTTAGATTGCTGACAAAGTATTTTAACAAGGACTTCGACGAACTGACAAAGGATGACATAAAGGAAATAGCAAGAAAAATAGAAGAAGAGAAAAAAGGTTTATTGACAAAGGCTGTTCTAAAAGCTGCTTTAAAAAAGCTTTTACAATTTATCCATAATCTTGATTGGGATAGTCGAGAATACCCAGACTGTGTCAAGTGGATGAAAATAAAATTTAAATCGACCATGCCAAGAGAAATATTGACTGAGAGTGAAATCGAAAGAATGATAGAATGTGCAGACAGTGTTAGAGACAAAGCCTTTTTCATGACATTATACGAAAGTGGCTGCAGAATTGGGGAATTATTGTCATTACAATTAAAGCATATTGAATTCAATGGTAATGGAGTTATTATACAAGTCAAAGGCAAAACAGGGCAAAGAAGGATTCTTTTAGTTAGGAGTGTGGTCTATTTATCCCAGTGGATGGCAGTTCATCCGGCTAAAGATAACCCTGAAGCACCCCTTTGGGTTGCTGTTAGAGGTAAGAAAAAATTTAACAGGCCTTGGTGTTATTCAACTATTAACATTTTGTTAAAAAGATTGGCCGAGAAGGCACAAATAACAAAAAGAGTACATTTTCATGCTTTTCGACACGCTAGAGCAACAGACCTTGCATCAAAGTTAAAAGAACAGCAACTGAAGGTTTACTTTGGCTGGACAAATGATTCGCGGATGACAGGAACATACGTTCATTTGGCGGGCGAGGACCTCGACGACGACATCCTAAGAATAAATGGGATCAAACCTAAACAAAAAGAAAAAGTTGAGAGTGTCATAAAAACCTGCCCAATTTGTAATGAAAGGAACGATAAAAGTTGGAACTTTTGTAGAAGGTGCGGTTCAACGTTAAATTCAAGTCAAATGTTTGGAGAACTTTTAAAGGAAGTTAAACCTCTGATTGAGAAGATGATTGAGGTAAGATTAAATAAAAAAAAATTAAGATTTAATTTCAAAGGCTTTTATTATTTCATTTTTATGATCTGAAATAACTTTTGCTACTTTTTTAATATAATTCATAACTCCTAGTCTACCAAATGCTGAACTTACACCAAAGGTTATACCAGGTAAAAAAAATCTATCTTTTTGATGAGGAAATGTATAAAGTGTTAAAATACCAACCAAAATATCAATAAATTCCCCACCCCTTCTTTTAATTAGTTCAATATCATTATTAAAAAAAATCATTATATTTTCAAATGAAAAAAGTTCTTTTTTTACCCATTCTTTATTAAAGAAATTTATTTTCTTTTTATCAAGAATATTAAGTTTTGAATAATATTTTACTTCTCTGCAAAGATGACTAATTTTTAAATAACCTTCTTTAACCATTCTGTTTGCTAATTGATATTGGTATAGATTAGGTTTAGGGTTGTTTTTCCTATCAATGAATCCGTATAAAAAACTTAATTCCTTGATACTTCTTGGTTTTTCTAGACAACCTAAATAGATTAACCAAAATCTATCTAAATTTAAGATGTTTGATGGTTTTCTACCACGTTTTTTCAAAATCTTCCACCTTGTTTATCAGGTTATTTAATTATAATTAAAATATAATATTATATTTAAAATATAAGAATAAATATCTTTCTATGTTTCAAAGGAATCCAAGAATAGATACTTTAGATAAGATTCGAACATTCTTAAAGGAACAAGATAAACCGATTCCTATTACAAGAATTGCAGGTATTCTTGGTCACGATTACTACAGTGTTCTTGCTTGTGTTAAGTGGTTAAAAAAAGAAGGAAAAGTTGTTGAGAATACTAGACAGGGAGTAAGGTATGTTGAATTTATTAATCATGAGGAATAAAAGATGACCGAAAATTATAATGACTTGAAATTACAACTCCTTCAAAAAATTGAGGAGTTCGTAGAAGAAAGAATCAA
>JABAOH010011194.1_pt2 | contig 27551 bp, 26 predicted proteins | sample 7062181 | NCBI WGS metagenome assembly JABAOH01 (sample SAMN14538630, study PRJNA623070) | marine sediment metagenome | biome: marine biome [ENVO:00000428]; feature: marine pelagic biome [ENVO:01000023]; material: deep marine sediment [ENVO:00002113]; isolation source: pool of 5 deep marine...
CCCTGGCCGAAGCCGAGGTGAGCAATCAACAAGGCAAGGTGCTTGCCCACGGGACATCCATTCTCATCATCCTCAAAAGCCCCGAGATACATCTCGGCCAGCTTCCTCCGAAGTTTGTCAAAGCCTGATGGGTTACGGGTGTGGGGCGCTCCAAGCGGGGCAATCTTTGCATGAATTGAGCGGGAGAAGAGGACGCGGAGCCCGCGTCTCTGTCTCTGAGGATTTCTTACCCTTGAGGTGCTTTTGATCCTCGCTGGTTCCTATCTCCCCTTGGGGAGCCAAAAACCAACCGTCAACCGGTATGCCGCACTGCCGGAAAAATCCAAATGAAAGTGCTTAATCTCAGCATCTCTTCGATCAGTATTTCCCTCGTAAATGAACTCGACCCCCAATCGATAATCCGGTACCCTCTCCAAGGCCTTGAATATCTTGAACGCCGCTTTTGAAGAAAGATAGGATTCAACCATTATCCCTTCATCACAGGCATTCACGGTGTTACCGATCAGCGTCTTTTTTCCGATCTTGTAGCTCAGCGGTAGTTCGACCGGTACTCTGTCGTGTTTCCTTCTCTCGGTGGAGATACTCCTTTCAACCACGATCTCTCCCAACCTCTTCAGTCTCTTGACCGCCCCTCAGTCCCTCGAGTCGCTGCCGGTTACGAACCCGTTGCACGGCAAACTCGCCTGCCCCTTGGCCAATCGACTGCAAATGATCCTTCAAGACAGGATCGTTTATTCCCATTTAAACAGATCGTTACGAGAAGTCAAGGAGTTTATGATAATTGGAGTTTCCGGACTTCCGGGCGTTTCTCTGTCCTGCGAGTGCCGAATTGGCGAATCCCGTGCGGGTCACCGTAAGAGCGCGGGAACAGGGGGATAAGAGAACCCAGTTTGCAGATCCGGAATTCCAATCAGAAATCGAGAGTATGGAGAAACGATAGATGGAAAAATGAGGAAACTTCTGGTCTATGTTATACTCGCAATGTCATCCGAGGTAAAAGCGTGAACCAGGAACAAATCCGCAGACTGAATGAATTCCAGTTCCGGGATCTCCACCCGAATGTCTACCTCGGAACCACCAGCGATCGGTACGCCGGGTGGATTGGGCAGATCTATTCAGCAGAACGATACAGAAACAAGATAACCAAACGGACCAACACCGTGGGCGGAAAAACCTTTCATGAAGAAGTGCTCCCTGTAGAAAGCGTTGAGGAGTATTTCGAGCACTTTTCGGTCTTGGAATTGGATTTCACCTTCTACAGAGTCCTGCTCGACAAGGATCTCAAACCTACCCAGAACTACCGTGTCCTCGAAACGTACCAGAGGCACCTGAGGGAGAATGACCATTTGATACTGAAGGTTCCACAGGTGATTTTTGCTCAGAGACTGTGGCGCCAAGACAAGTTTGTTGAGAACGCCGAGTACCTCAATCCGGAGGTCTTTACTGATCAGTTCTACCAACCTGCCGTGGATCTCTTGAATGATTCAATTCGGGGTTTCATTTTTGAACAGGAATACCAGCCGAAAAAAGATCGGATACCCGGGGTTGAGTTTGCGGCGGCCCTCGATCAGTTCCTCGATCAAATCCCGAGGGATCCGAGGTACCATTTCGAGGTTCGGACCGATGCTTTCCTCTCCCCATCCTATTTCAATGTCCTCGAGAAATACGGCGCCGGGCAGGTCCTCTCCCATTGGACGTGGTTACCCCCTCTCTCCAAGCAATTCCGTATGACTGGTGGCAAGTTTTTCAATTCGGGTAACCGGTGCATTATCAGGCTAATGACACCTCTCCGAATGCGATATGCCGACGCATACATAAAGGCCTTCCCTTTCAATAAGATGATCGACGGAATGATGACGCCACAAATGGTTGAAGAGACTGCGGAACTTTTGTCAACGGTGATTGATCAAGGGGGCGAGATTCATGTCGCCATTAACAACCGAGCCGGAGGAAATGCACCCATCATCGCTCAAAAAATCTCAGAGAGATTTCTCAAAGCCCGTTCTCAAACTGCATAGAAAGCAGATCGCCTCGGTGAAGCACTCGATCTGCTCATCAGCTCTCCTTCGATAGCTTTGAATCATCCCCCTCCTCCTTTCGGGCTGAAGGCGCGTCCGGTTGAGGATTGGAGATCCGAGTATTCCCGGCTGATCGTCTTTCAATGAAGCCCTTCTGATCGATGACTGACCTAAAACTCTCAGCACACTGGGGGCAGATGGCATACGGAGATCCCTTGTATGTCCTGATCGTGTAGTCCTCCGCTCGGGAGGTTTCGATCCCACAAATCGAACACCCGATTCGTATGGCCCTGTCCACGAGGAAGACACGTTGACATCTCGAACAGCGCACATTTCTGGCGTCGTTCCAAAACAACAGCTCATTCACCCGATATCGGGTATGACACCGAACGCATTCGACAATCAAAGTCGATTCCTCAGGAGGACCTTACCCCCTTAGGATTTCTGAGCTCCGTGAAACCGCCTAGTTTTTGGCTTTTGACAGGAGTCGCTCCCAGACCTGTTTCGTCGCTTTGTCCATCTCTTCGAGAAACACACCTGCACGAAAATGATATGGAGCCTCGTCGACAAAGTTGATGTCGTACCACACCACCTTGCCGAGTATTCTGATGTTCTCCCCCATCAGGGTCGTCTCGATTTCAATACCGAATCGATCACGCTCCTGCTTCGCCCGAATGATTTGGCCGATTTCGTCCTTCGTGGGGTTGGCCTCAACAAAAAGCCCTTCTAAAGAAACGTTTCCCACCTGCCCCTTGGTCCGAATCCCGATTCCTTGGATGGCTGATTCAGAATTCACCGGAGCCATGCCAAATACCTTGAAACTGATGGGAAAAGAAATTTCAAACCGCGGATATTTTCGCCTTTCTCGACCACGATCCATGGTTCCAACCATCGTTCCCACCCTAACACATCCTCTCCGGATTGATCGGTTAACATCTAAACCGGAAAAAGTCAACTCGGGGGGAAACTATCTCTTTACGCGGGGATGTCATCCTAGAATGGAACGAGATGTTCCGCAACGTCGATCTTTAGTTCATTGGGATCGATGATTTCTATGATACTCCGCTGATATTTCCCGGTCTCCTTATCCATCAGTTTGAGACTCACCGCATCTCTCCGGCGGTAGATTTCACCGGCAGAGACCAAGAGCCGAACCCATGGCCGATCCCCCGTCATGCCCTCTTCCATGAGGCTGCATACAATTCCCAACTCTCCAGTGTCGAGTCTGCAGAGCGTTCCCACCGGGAGGGGTCCTACGATTCTCGCGAAATACTTCGTCAGGGTCGAATCGAAATCTCTTCCGCTCCTCTCTACAATCAGTTGCAAAATCCGCCCGGAAAAGCACGGAAAACGATTCTCGCCGTATGGCCTCGTGAAGACATCATAGAAATCGGCGAGACTGATGATTTTTCCCACGAGCGATACGTCCTTCTTCCTCATGAGTTTTGGAAACCCAGAAAGATCGTCTCGCAGATGATGCTCAAATATGCCAGCCAGCAGACGGCTCGCCGCTGGCTCCCTCGATCCGACGGCATTCATCATGGTCTTGACGCCCAAGGCGGGATGATTGGTGGCTTCTGTCCACTCTTGTTCGCTCAAACCACGACTCTCATTTGTTCCCAACCAGGAGAGACGACTCTCCCCAATGTCATGAAGGAAACCCGCCAGACCGAGGTCAACCAGAAAACGATGAGATAGTCCGATGCGATGGCCGAGCGCAATGGCATAAATGGCCACGTTGACAGAATGGTTCGGCAAGAACTCCCGGTTGCTTTTGATCGTGGCGAGCCCCATAAAGGCGGCCGGCGAATCGGCGTAGCCCAATACGATGGTCCGCACAACCCGTCGAGTCAGGTCTAGGTCTGAGCATTCTTCTCCTCTGTCAACCTGGCCAAATAGCTCTTTCAAGAGACGCATCGCGTAGAGATAGATCCGAGTGTAGTGGGCATGCCTTTCATAGGAGGATCCCAGATCCTCTTCGATATCTTCGGGAGTTAGCCCTTCCACCCGAATCGATTCAATCTTCTTTTTCCGCAGTAAACGTTGAAGTGTCTCCCCGTCCGGCAGGTTATGGTCACCCATGCTCAAAAAGCACCTCAGAAATTCTGCTAAATCCTCATCATCAGGGGGCTCTCGGAATTCGATCTTACCGATTTTTCGCTTCTTCAGCTCATTCAAGAGGATTCGGTGCACAGAATGTCCTGACCGCATTTCTATCCTGTCATGATTCAAGTACAACCGATCTCGACTAATCCGAATCGAAAGAGTCCCTCCTTTTTTTGCCAGGCCTCCCAGGGTCTCATTAAGGGCCGTTAGGTCATGCTGAGCGCTCCCCAGGGATCGGATTGCGTTGTAAAGCTTCAGGACCAGATCGCTTCCAGTCCTCGAGATGGTCGCGCCTTGATTTCTTGGTCTCGGTACCATTCCTATAATTTTCCGATTCGATTTAGGACAGCGAGGCTGGTCTCCTTGGCGAAGTCATCTCCCATGACGCTGACCTTTCTCAGGGCCGTCACTGCCTCCTGCGTTCCGATGGCTGCAAGCGCATGAGCAGCGCATTTCCTGATCTCGTCCGTTCTAATCTTGCCAAAAAAGCTCTTTTTCAAGAGAATCCGAAATAGAGCTGGAACAGCTCCATCAGAACCGAGCGTCCCGATGGCCTGGAGGAACAGTTTGATTTCGTGGATCTCTCTTTTGTAGAATGCTCTGGAGAGTAGCAGGTCCAAAAGAGGCCTCAGAGCTTGCTCTCCCCCGATTCTGGCCAACCGGAGGGCCGCAAAGCCTCTGATCTTGCTGTCCATGTCATTGAGTTTTCTCTTCAGGTGCCGAACCGCCTTCTCTCGACTTGCAGACATCGAAATCGCTTGGACTGCCTCGCGCCTGACACGCGGATCAGGATGGTCAAGCGCCTTTTCCAGGTACGGAAGACATTCAGCTTTCCCAATGCGCCCGAGGATGTACACCATATTGCGAACCATATACCAGCGATTATCGTCCAGAAATGCCCCAAATACTTCGGTGCTGTCTTTCCCGAGACTTACGAGCACGTCACATATGATTCGCCTCGGTTTTGAACCTTTTAACTCTCCGAGGAGATTACAGAGATGAGGTACGGCATTCTTTTGGAGTAACAATGCAAACTTGCCGAGCGCCTCGAAGTCAGGCGCGTCTGAGGCCTTGATACGCTCTCCGATCGAACCGATACGCGATGCGGTCCCCGCATCGAAGATCGCTTTCTTGATCCTTTTCCGCTGCCATCCATTCAGCCCCCCCATACGAAAAACCGTGTAAAGTCTCTTGATGACCTCCGTCGCCGCTTGATAGTCTCCGGCCCTGAGAGAACTGTCGAGGATCTTGAGCAAGAAAGCGGTGATCTCGTTGAAGTCCTCTCTCGATTGCTCCAGAAGAAGCACTTCGACTAAGATTTCCAGTCCATAACAGTCAAATGTCAGAGCCGATTCATGGAGTATCTGCCTCTGGATGACTTCCATGTCCTGCGGAGTCGTTAGGCCGAGCCGATTGATGTTCTTGATGGCGTGGGCTAGGGATCGGTGCCCCTCAGGGAGGGGCTCGAGGAGATCGTTCTCTGAATCGAGGTCGCATTCTCGCAGAATCTTTTCCTTCCGAACGCGTGGAATTGCACCTCGGGGATACTGGCGCTTCAGGTCCTCCAGGCTTCCAGGAACGGGAAGGGGATGAAACTCAAGGTAATCGTCACTTGGAACACAATCCAAGTGGGGGAAGTCCTCGTCTTGCAAGACACTGAAAAGGTCCTCAGCACCTCCCCTTGGGTCACCGACGTTCTTGAGAACATCGAAGAACGACGCAAGTTCCGAACGGGTGATGCCCGGATCGAAACCCAATCCTTTGAGGCCACCGCGGTGGAGGGTTTCAGGAAGGCCCCCAGGGTCATGATCCTCATAGACCGATTCACCCTGGCACAGGATTTCAAAGGGTTTGATCTCTAGAAAAAATTTGGGCTTCTCCTTGAGAGACTCCTCCAACTTCCCCAGGAGAACCTCCCGACTTTCTCTCAGGCCCGGGCCCTCTCCATCGGTTAGAGTCACCTGAGTGTTGAAGATCCGAACGCACAGATTCGCTCTATCCCGCGCCAGCTGGACCCCGTCTTTGGCCTGATCCGTTGCGCGATCATTTTCGCCCAACTCAACTTGCCCCATGTCTTTCTCTCTGACCCCGCCCGTTCAGAACCGGTCGCCTGGGGCCATCTCTTTTTCCTCTATTTGCGGCCGGCGCCCGGCGCTAAGGGCCGGGGTGAGTGCGGAAAGCCCGATTTCGCAAAATCTATTTGAGCAATTGTCGTGCCATTGCCGATCGGGGAGAATCAGAGCAAGCCCCTCCACTCCGGGTCCAAACGGGTACAGGTCTATGCTGTGAGGCGAAAACACCCCGGCTGCATGCGTTGCGAATCTCTCGGATTTCCGAATAGTCCGGGCTAGACGAGTTTGACCGACGAGGCTTTAAAGGTGAGATATATCCGCGATCCCACGGTAAGATTCATTTTTCGAAGAGACTGACTCGTGATTTGGACTCTAAAATTCTCACCGGATTGAACTTCAAGGAGGATTTTTCCGCCCTGGTCGGCGATCTCCGTGATCATCCCCTCGAATCGATTCCTGGCACTGGATAAGAATGGCTCCTTCGAAGCAATGATATTTTCGGGATCGATTGAAACATGCGTGGCACCGACGGACTCGCTACCGGGAGTCATCCATATCCGCATGGATCCCGTATCAAAACAGGGCCCCTGTCCAGTCTCCAGAACCTTACCTGAAAAGAGGTTGTGCATGGGAAGGTCCATCAGCGAGCCCTCAAAAAGGGGAAACACCCTCTCGGTCAACCGATAGGCCTGGGACAGGTTGTGGCTCGTCATGACAACAGTGATTCCCTGTTCTCTATTGATCCTGGAGATTATGCGCTCGAGCCGACTTACGTGCCCCACATCCAGATTTGCGGTGGGCTCATCCAGAAAGAGTACGGTGGGATCGAGGATCAGTGCTCTGGCTAAGGCAACCAACTGGGTTTCGCCTCCCGAGAGTTCCCTGGCCCGCCTTTTTTCGAGACCATTCAGCCCGACAAGATCCAGAACCTCCGCCACCTTGACGTGACGGTCCTCTCTACGAATACCTCTCGCGCGTAACCCATAGGCCACGTTCTTCGTCACCGACGTATTGAACAGATAGGGATTCTGAAGGGTCATCGTCATGAATCGTCGTGCGCTCATAAGCGACTGACTGTCGTACCGAACCGGCCGTTTTTCGAAATAGACCTCTCCACGCGTGGGCTTGAGAATCAAACTCATAATGGAGAGCAGTGTGGTTTTGCCAGACCCGTTTGGACCGACGATTCCATAGATTCCCCCCTCCTCGATCGCGAGAGATGGAACGTCCAGAACTCTTTTCCCCTGATAGGCGTGAGTAATATCCCTCAGTTCAAGTATGTTCACCGCTGCTCACCTGCCTCGTCCTCTGAGCTGGAAGTAATGAATGAGGATATTAATTGAAAAGACGACCAGGAGCAAAAAGAAACCCAGAGCCAAACCCAGCCCGAACTCCCCTTTGCTTGTCTCAAGAGCAATTGCGGTTGTCATGGTTCGCGTGTGGAACCTGATATTCCCACCAAGCATCATCGCCGAACCCACCTCGGAGACAGCTCGCCCATAGCCAGCGATCATCGCAGCCATAAGGCCAAACCGCGCCTCCATCAGAAGGGTCCAGGCCGTCTGGATTTCGCCGGCGCCGAGGGTTTTTGCTGTCACCATGGCCCGCGGATCCACCGACTGGACAGCAGCCACCGTCAGATTCGCAATAATCGGGAGCGACAGAAAAAACTCCCCCAGAATGACCGCTCCTGGAGTGAACATGAGGTTCAGCAAACCCAGCGGAGCGCTCCTGGAAAGCAGTGAATAGCCAATAAGACCGACGACGACGGTCGGCAAGGCCATCGTCGTATTCAGGATGACCATCACAAAAGACCGACCGCGAAAGACCCTCGATCCAATGAAATAACCGAATGGAACGCCGCACAAGACAGCGAGCACGGTGGCACTCAGCGAAAACCCCAAGGACCGCAGCACGATTCCGTAGGTTTCGCTGTCAAAGGACAAAATCAATTGAAGGGAGTCCTCCAGAGCGTTCCACAAAAAATGCACAGAGGCCCTCCGTGAGAGAGGCGGAATCAGAACTCTAATAAAATCCTAAGGCATTGGTTCACATCGGACTTTTTTTTACCAATATTGACAAAAATGAACGAATTATCGTAATATATCTTCTATAATATAAAAAATCAACTTTTGTAGCGTCCGGGGATGCGCCGGCGAAACACATACCACGAGGAGCCCCAGATGATGAAAAATTCTGTTCTCCTGACCCTGGTCATCTTCTGCCTTGGATTCACAGCTTCGGGCGAGGCCCTTGAACAGAGGCTGAGGATTGCGAGCACGACAAGCACGGATAATACTGGCCTCTTCAATGCCCTGAACCCCCCTTTTGAGAGGATGTTTCACTGCCGCGTTGACGTTATCGCCCAGGGAACGGGTAAGGCGCTCCGGACCGGCCAGATGGGGGATTGCGACATCGTTTTCGTTCATTCCCGGTCTGCCGAGGACGAGTTTGTGGAAGCCGGCCACGGCGTCAACCGTCGTGATGTGATGTACAACGACTTTGTGATCCTTGGCCCAAAGAATGATCCAGCGAAGATTCGTGGAGAAAAAGACGCGGCTAAAGCGCTCCGAAGGGTGGCCGCCCAAGGGGGCGCATTCATTTCTCGCGGCGACGATTCAGGAACGCATAAAAAAGAAATGGCGCTTTGGAGAAAGGCGGGGACCATCCCGACAGCTCAGTGGTACCTCGAAACGGGGCAAGGCATGGGTGCCGTTTTGCAGATAGCCAATGAGAGGCGGGGATATACCCTGTCCGACCGTGGGACCTACCTGGTCTACAAGCAAAAAATCGAGCTTGAAATCCTTGTGGAAGGAGACCCTTTGCTTTTCAACCCATATGGAATCATCGCCGTCAACCCAGCCAAACATCCGACTGTCAGTTACGTCCTCGCCATGGCCTATATCGGGTGGGTAACTTCTCCAAAGGGGCAGGAAATCATCCGCCAATTTGGGAGGGATCGCTATGGCCAAGCCCTTTTTGTGCCGATGGCAATACCCTGAAAGAAAATAGGAGTCAGGAGTCACAATTCAGGAGTCAGAATTCAGCAGTCAGAATATTCGGAGTCGGTGTCAAGCAGGCAGACACATCTGCTCCCCTCATATGGGAGACCGATCCATGGATTTTCTCTTTGAAACTCCCTGGAGGTCAACGGCGGAGAGGACCAAGTGAAGAACTTTCTTTCGACCAATCACGTCCTGAAAGGCCGCTGGTTACCCTGTTCCTATTCTGAATTCTGACTCCTGACTTCTGACTCCTATTTCACAATCCCGCCAACATTCTAGACTGTTCAGCTGTCACATGTTCTGTCTGGCAAGAAGACCCTTCAGCTCTCGAAAAGCACCTTTCCAGTGTCCTGCAATCCATAGCCAGGGAGCGCGCGGGATAAGCGACGAATGGTGTCGGGATTGATGGAATCCACAAACTGTCTCATGAGTTGTGTGGGCCAGAGCCCTTTTGGAATGACAAGGTCAAATCGTTCCTCTTTGAGAGGGATGAAATCCAAGGACAGGAGATGACAAACGTACGCTATACCGAGCCCCACATCGGCCTCCCCAAAGAAGATCCGAAGCCCCACCTCCAGGTGAGTGTCCACCTCGTCGGCAAAGCCAACGACGTCCGTTTCGTGGACTCCGAGTTGTGTCAACAGATGTTCGACGAGAATCCTCGTACCAGATCCTCTGTTCCGATTCACAAACCTGGCTTTGCTGTTCGCCACATCCTCCAGCCCTCTAATTCCGAGGGGGTTGCCTTTTTTCACGATAAGGCCCTGCTCCCGATACCAGAGATTGACAACAACGTACTCCTCTGCCAAGTGTCTGCGGAGGAAGGGAAGATTATACGCTCCTGTCTCGACATCGAGCAGATGGATGCAGCAAGCCTGCGCCTTATGTTGGGAGAGACACTGGATACCCTTCACACTCCCCACGGGAGAGTAAAAGACGAGCGATCTTGGGAATCTCTCCTGGGAGTATGCGGTCAAAAGCCGTCCAAAAAGGATATCATCACTCCCCGCAATGAGGATATCTTCTTCCCTTTGCACTTTCTCCTCTATCCAGCGCAAGACATGCCATTTGGGAAAGAGCCATTTCCCAGTGATCCTCACGTGGGGGATACTCCCTTCCCGGACCAGCTGATACACCTTCTTCTCATTGAGCCGCAAGAGTTGGGCGAGCTCTCTTGTCGTTAGAAGCTTCTCCATGATGCGCATTACTAACACAAAAGACGGTTTTCGTCAATAAATAACAAAAAAAGACAATTAATAACGATAAATGTTCCTCGCTTTTTCGATGACCCTCTCAGAGTTCCCTATTCTGCTTTCAGATGCGAGGATTGACTTTTTGACTGGGAACCTGTATAGACTAAGTTGAGGTCTCCGAGCCTTCTCCCTAAATCCACACTGCCAAGTGGACATGGCAGATGGCCGACAGGGTATGGGTGGAAACGGCCATACCTCCCGTGTTTGGAAAGGAGAATCTACTTCGGGTACTCCCTATTCGCCAGTATCCAACACGGGTGCTGGTTTTTATTTTGTCTTACGGAGGGCTCAATTGCCGTTCACTGGGTTTTTCAAAGTCAAGACCGTCTCGGAAGTCTATCCTATCCTGGAGAGGTTTAGCTCTGTCGGTCAGGAAGAAATCCCCCTTGACAGGAGCCTTCATAGAATTTTGGCCGAAGACATCGTTTCACCGATGCATCTCCCCCCCTTTAACCGCTCCACGGTGGACGGCTACGCGGTCAAGGCACGTGACACCTTCGGTGCTTCGGAAACTAACCCCACTCCGCTCCGCCTCATTGGCGAGGTTTTGATGGGCGCATCGACGGATCTCGTCTTATCAGGAGGGGAGGCCGCCGCAGTGCCGACTGGAGGGATGGTGCCCGAGGGTGCCGATGCGGTGCTGATGTTGGAATTCGCTGAACAACTCGATGAGACAACGATTCAGGTGAAAAGAGCCCTTTCCCCGCTCGAGAACGTGACGAAAAAGGGGGAGGACATCAAAAAGGGAGAAAAGATACTCTCTCAGGGTCACAGGATTCGCCCTCAGGATATGGGGGCTATGGCTGCTTTTGGGAAATCAGTGGTGACCGTACATCGAAAGCCCCGGGTCTCTATCGTTTCTTCGGGAGATGAGATTGTTGAGATAAACGATAATCCGAAACCAGGAGAGATCCGGGACATGAATCAGTACTCCCTGAGCGCCCTCGTCGAAATGGCAGGTGGGGTGGCCCTTTTCATGGGGATCGCACGTGACTCATTCGAAAATCTGAAGTCCCTCAGCGAACAGGGCGTTCAAGCATCCGACATGCTCATCATATCGGGTGGCAGCTCGGTGGGGACCTTGGATTATACGACAGACGTCATCAGATCCCTGCCGGATTCCGAAATCATGGTTCATGGCGTGTCATTACGGCCTGGGAAACCAACGATCATCGGCCGAACGAGCACCAAGCCCGTTGCAGGTCTTCCCGGCCATCCCGTCTCTGCCATGGTGGTTTTCGACCTCTTCATGAGGCCGCTGATCTGGAGACTGGCGGGTTACGTCCCTCCTTTGTGGTCGTTGGGCAGGAGGATCCCAGCCATCCTGAGCCGAAATGTCTCTTCACCTCCAGGCAGAGAGGAATACATCCGAGTCAGGGCCGAGGAGAGGGATGGTCAGGTCCTGGCACATCCTATCCTGGGCAAATCTGGCTCAATTTCAACCATGGTAGAGGCCAATGGCCTCATCAAGGTCGACATCGATTCCGAGGGACTCGAGGAGGGTACGATGGTTGAGGTGCTGCTTTTTTGAGAGGTCCACCACACGATGAAACAAAAAAGGTACTTGGATAACACGCCCCTCGACGAAACGAAGGATCTCTTCTTTTCGAAATTGGGTCCCTTTGTTGAGAATTATCACAAGAATCGATTTGAAACCGTACCCGTCGCAGAGGCGCTCCATCGCGTGACGGCCAAGCCCATCTTCGCCAGAATTTGTTGCCCTCACTATCATGCGGCCGCCATGGATGGGATGGCTGTTCTTGCCGACTCGACCTATGGGGCGACAGAGTCCCGTCCAAGAAGTCTGATCATAGGCAAAAAAGCCCATCCCGTTGATACGGGTTCGCCGATGCCAAAGGGCACAAATGCCGTTATTCGGATGGAGGAAATCCACTTTGTGGATCGGGAGAAGATTGAAATCGAAAAGGCCGTTCATCCCCGTCAAAATGTGCGAGTCATGGGCGAGGATATTGTGGCGGGGGAGATGATCCTTCCGCTAAACCACCGTCTCCGCCCACACGACATGGGGGCGCTCCTGGCTGGAGGGGTTTGGGACGTTTGTGTGCGGGAAAAGCCAAAAGTCACGGTCATCCCAACGGGTTCTGAAGTGGTCGAGCCGGGCTCTCACTTGAAAGCGGGAAATGTCATCGAGTTCAACTCGACCATTCTAAAAGGTCTCCTTCTGGAAGATGGAGCCGCGTTTTCGCGTACTCCAATTCTGAAAGATGACTATGACGACCTCAGGTCAGGACTCCTCGAGGCCCTTGAAAAATCTGATGTCATCCTGATCATCGCTGGGTCATCCGCCGGGTCAGAGGACTACACTTTCAGCATTCTCAACGACCTTGGCCAGGTTCTCGTTCACGGCGTCAGTATCATGCCTGGCAAACCCACGATTCTCAGCCTCGTTCAGGGAAAGCCCGTCGTTGGTATCCCCGGGTATCCGGTTTCGGCCATTATCGCTTACGAACAGTTTGTGAAGCCGCTAGTATCGGCCCTCCTCGGCTCCGGTGAATTAAAAAAGAGGCAGGTTAAGGCGCTCCCCGTGGCAAATGTTCCGTCAAAATTGGGAGCGGACGAATTTCTTCGTGTCAGATTGGGAAAGGTTGGCTCTCCCATCACTGCGACCCTCCTGCCTCGAGGCGCGGGCATCCTAACCTCCCTGACCAAGGCAGATGGCATCATCCGAATCCCCAGACTGTCGGAAGGGCTCAAAGAGGGCGAAGAAACCACCGTTGAACTTCTCCGCGATGAAAAGCAGATCGAAAATAGCGTTATCATGACTGGAAGCCATGATTTGACGCTCGATCTTCTCGCCACACACTTCAGCCAGAAATACCCCCAGTTCACCCTCTCCTCATCTCATGTCGGGAGCATGGGGGGAATCGTGGCGGTCCAGAAAGGGAGAGCCCATCTCGCTGGGATCCATCTCCTCGATCCGAAAACCGGCGAGTACAACCTGCCCTATATCAAAAGGATGTTGGGAGACCGGGATTTGAGGTTGGTTCATCTGGTTCTGAGACAACAGGGACTCATTGTGGCTCAGGGAAACCCCAGGAGGATCCGAAGCCTGAAGGATCTCACCCGAGAGAAGATCTCCTTTGTCAACCGCCAGAGGGGATCGGGTACGCGGGTGCTCCTGGACCACCTCCTTCAGGAACACCGGATAAACCCCGAAGCGATCAGAGGATATGAAAGGGAAGAGTTTACCCACATGGCCGTGGCCGTCGCCGTCCTCTCCCGAACTGCGGATGCTGGGATGGGGATCCATGCTGCGGCAAAGGCGCTTGATCTGTCCTTCGTCCCCTTAGCCACTGAGCGCTATGATCTTGTCATTCCAGAATCCCTCTTTTATGAGGAGAAAATCCAGGCTTTGCTTGATGTGATCCAGTCTGAAGGTTTTCGCCAATCGGTCATGGAGCTGGGAGGATATGACGTCTCAGAAATGGGTGAAACCGAGAGATTGGCCCGGTCAATTGAATCGAGAGGTTCCTGAATCGTGGTCCACCTTTTTGACAGTTTCAATCGAAAGATCGAGTACCTGCGGATCTCTATCACGGACCGCTGCAACCTCCGGTGCCGTTACTGTATGCCTGCTGAAGGAATCCAACTAATCCCTCACGAAGACATCCTCACCTTCGAAGAGATCATCCGTATCGTCCAGATTTTCGCGAAATTGGGCATCACCAAAGTCCGCCTTACCGGGGGAGAGCCCCTTGTCCGCCGCGACGTGGTGGCTTTGATTCGTCAACTGAGCGGGGTTGAGGGAATCCGCGACCTGAGCCTGACCACCAATGGGTTGCTGCTTGAGTCGTTTGCCCAGCGTCTCCGTCTCGCAGGGCTCAGGCGCATAAACATCAGCCTTGACTCTTTGAGACCCGAGCGATTCCACCATATGACCCGGCGGGAAGCGTTCGCTAGGGTTTGGGCTGGCATTGAAAAATCTCTCATGGTGGGTTTTGACCCGGTGAAACTCAATGTCGTAGCCATTAAGGGCTTCAATGAGGATGAGATACTTGATTTTGCCCGGCTCACTTTACAAAAGCCGCTTCACGTGAGATTCATCGAATACATGCCGACGGGAAATCATCGGTCCTGGGAACCGCAAACTGTGCTGACTATTGATCAGATCAGGGATAGAATTGAGGCAGTCATGCCGCTGTCAGAGATAAACTTGTGGGGCCATAATGGACCCGCTGCCACGTATCGATGGAAAGGAGCCGCAGGAACCATCGGGTTCATCAGCCCAGTGACCCGCCATTTCTGTAGAAGTTGTAATCGTCTCCGCTTAACGTCCGACGGAAAACTGAGAACCTGTCTTTTCTCTGATGAAGAGTTTGACATCAGGCGATTGTTGCGAAGCGGATGCGACGAAGAGAAACTCGGGGAAATTCTTGAGATGGCCTTAAGCAAAAAGCCTGAGGGGCATGCAATCAACACGCACTATTTCAAAAAGTGCCAGCGAAATATGTCGTCCATCGGAGGGTGACAAAAATCACCCCGCCAATCACCTGTTAGATTTCGGACAAAGGAGCGGCGCATGGCAGAACTTACGCATTTCGATCGTGAGGGAAGGGCCAGAATGGTGGATGTCAGCGATAAGCCAGTCACCTCCAGACAGGCTGTTGTTCGAGGAAAGGTGTCCATGAGTCCCCGAACATTCCAGATGATCCAGGACCGATCAATCGCGAAAGGTGACGTTCTCGGTGTCGCACGCATCGCTGGAATAATGGCGGCCAAGCGAACGGCCGATCTCATACCTCTCTGCCATCCGCTGAGCATCACGAGTGTCGAGATCATCTTTTTTGACCACCCTGATGAAAGTGCCATTGAAATCGAGGGGCGGGTGAAGACAGACGGCAAAACAGGTGTAGAAATGGAGGCCTTTGTCGCGGTTACGATCGCTGCCATAACCATATATGATATGTGCAAGGCCGTGGACCGGGCCATGATCATCTCAGACATCCACTTGGCAGAAAAGAGCGGCGGAAAGAGCGGCACCTACACGCACCCAAGACAGAAACAGGAAAAGTGAAAAAATGGAAAAGGGGAAGGTTCTCGCCGTTAATATCAGCGATACCAAAGGAACCCAAAAGAGAAATGTAGGTCAGGCAGAAGTTCTCGAGAGTTTCGGCATCCAAAACGATGCCCACGGAGGCTTCGGTCATCGGCAGGTGAGCTTACTCGCCGCAGAGAGCATTCAAAAGATGAGAGCCCTTGGACTGGATGTTGGATTCGGTGATTTTGCCGAGAACATCACAACGCAGGGGGTGGACCTCACGAGCCTTCCCATCGGTACGCACCTGAGGATCGGTTCGTCAGTGGTCCTTGAGGTGAGCCAGATCGGGAAAGAATGCCATACCCGGTGTGCGATTTACGATCAGGCCGGCGACTGTGTCATGCCGACCGAGGGGATTTTCGCAAAAGTCCTGTCCGGGGGACCTATTACGGTGGGTGACCGTATCGAGGTCATCAAAGAAGAAGAACATGCAACCTGAGAAGTTTTCTGAAAGGCCAGTGCAGATACGGCCAAAAAACTGGAAATGAGCGACTGACAGCCGACAACTCGCACCACGAAAAGATCTTCGTGCGGCAATGAGCGACTTTTCAATGCGGTGAAGAGAAGGATGGGGGAAACCATTCGCCCATTCTGCCGAGTGATTTCCTTATGTTCAAAACATCGATCATCACGGTGAGCGACAGAGGCTTTCGCGGCGAAAGAGAGGACCAAAGCGGCCAAATGATCAAGAAACTCCTCCAGGGCTTTGACGTGGAGATCGTCGACTATCGGGTTGTGCCTGATGAAAAGGAGGAGATTCGAAAGGCTTTAATCGATGTGATCGACCGTCTAGGCGCTGACCTCGTCTTTACAACAGGAGGAACGGGGCTGAGCCCCCGCGATGTCACCCCCGATGCAACACTGGATGTTATTGAGAGAGAAGTCCCCGGCTTTGCTGAAGTGATGAGGGCCGAGAGCCTGAAGAAGACACCCCATGCCATGATCTCGCGAGCCCTCTGTGGTGTCCGGAAATCATCGCTCATCGTCAATCTACCGGGAAGCCCCAAGGCTGTTGCAGAAAACCTTACGGTGATTCTCCCTGCCCTCCCCCACGCCCTTTCCAAGTTGAAAGGGGATCCCTCAGAATGTGCAACCCCCTAGGGGTCCTTTCTCTGGTTGTGCACGTCGCTCGTTGTTCGTGGTTCTCCTTTTGAGTATCAGGCTCTGCGCACTCACCCATAGAATGTTCAATCCCCTCCCCTATCTGATTCAGAATCCAATAATCTGACCCCCCGATGACAACGGACAACTGACGACCGACAACTGACCCCACTCGAAACAGCTTGAATCCATGAAAAACGGCTTTTCAAAAGTGGCCTCACAGATCCTGAAATTCCACCCGGACCACTTTTTCGGTCTCAGGGGTCACCCGGACGTCTTCGCTGATTCTATATCCCACGACCCACACGATGGATTCTCCCGAGAGCATCAGCGGGATATGCGACCTTTCTTCCAAAGGGACCTTCCAATCGATGAAACAGTCCTTGACCTTCTTTCGTCCCGTCATTCCAAGGGGTCGAAACCGATCGCCATGTCGGTAGTTCCTCAATCGAAACGGGGGCTGTAAGCGCTGAGAATCCACAAAAACGATCCGAGGAGAAGCTTCCCTCAAGTCGAACCGATCCGCAAAACGAATGACGAGCTTCTTACCGAGTTCCTTGAGTAGGGTCTCCCCTGGGAGGGCGAGGGGAAACTCGAAGGTCGGGGACGGAGGGCTTTTCCTTTTCCCGATCTCCAGTCGCTCATAAACGCGTTTTGCCGTGATCCTGCCGGGAAGATGGATCATGGCATGGGGTTTCTCACCTCGAATGATTTCAGCCAGGTTCAGAATATGGGTGATACCCAGCCTTTTTGCACCCATCTCACTCATCGATCCCACGCTCCGCCGGAGGAGACGAAACTGGATGGCTGGATCGAGTTTTTCGTACTCGGTCAGGTTTAGGCTTATCCTATCCCCATCCTGTCGGGCAATTTGGTTCCAAACCGCCTCAGTTTTCTCTCTCATATGGAGTTCTTCATGCCATAGGATCTGTCCCATTCTGCAAAGGACCGTCCTCAGATTGGGATTGTATTGTTCAAGCAGGGGGACGAGATGCCTCCGGACACGATTCCTCATGTAGTCCTCTTTCAGATTTGAGGTGTCCTCGACATGGCGAATCCTCTCCTGGCTCAGGTACGCCTCGATCTCTTCCCGTGCCACTTCGATCAGCGGATGAATGATCAATTCATCCCGAACCGGAGGAATACCTTTTAGGCCCGCGAGACCGGACCCTCGTAGAAAGCGCATCACGATTGTCTCGGCCTGATCGTCTGCGGTCTGTCCCAAGGCGATCTTGTGAGCCTGGTGTTTGTCTACAAGATTATGGAAAAACAAGAACCGGGCCTCCCTCGCCGCCTCCTGAAGCGTCGTCCCTTTTTTCTTCAATTTCCGAACAGCGATAGACTCAATCTCGAAGGGGAGACCCAATTTGAGAGCCATTTTTCTCACGAACTCTGCATCCCTGAGAGACTCCCTTCCCCGGAGACGGTGGTTGAGGTGAGCCACCACCAGGGAAAGGTCCAAGGCTTTTTGAAGCTTATTCAATACAGAGAGCAAGGCGACAGAATCCATGCCCCCCGAGACCCCAACAATCACCCGGTCTCCGACTGAAAGCATTCGATATTTCTCGATCGTCCTTCTCACCTGATCGAGCATCATGGCCTCGCGAAAGAGAAGTTGAGTCAACCCTTGCCATCCGTTTTTTATCACGAGGAGACAGCAAAGGCAACCGGGGACAGTGGCACGCGAGTTGCAGAACTCACAGTATCCAGTCAAGGGAAGAGGAACAGAAATCATGACACACGGAAAAAGCTTTTACCGAGTCGAATTGGACATCATCCCCAGGGATAACTTTGATATCAATGAATTCATGGGACGCCTCGGTTCAGCCCTTCAATCGGCAGAGGACATATTAAACCTGAAAGTGAACAAGATCGAAAAGATCTTTGAAGACGGTTATCTGTTTCAGGACTGATCCTCCAGCGCCTCTGACCTCTATCGCGATACGGTTCGGTGTTCCCGCATTTGTCGGCTCCTTTCAACCAAGACGCCTTGTCCCCGCTCCAAGAGGCAAATTCGTTCTCTCCCTGATCTGCTCCCTTGAATCGAACTTTCCATTAGATGCCTGTTTTCTTCCTATGCCTGTTCCGGTAAAATATAGGACGGCACGGGGATTCTCGAATAGTATCTCAGTCATGGCATGTATAACTCATCCGATCCCATGGTGTCCTCAAAACCGGCATCTTGAATCCGAAAATCGAATATCGGGCGAAGCGTCCCAGCGGGGACCAATCCCAAACAAATCCGAATATCAAATGACCAAAATCCCAAACATGCCTCGGGAATTCGGAAATTTGAATTTTGATATTGTTGCGGATTTCGAAATTCGTGGTTCGACTTCTCGGCCTTGACATCTTAGTGCGTGCGATCCGCGTTCGCGTGATTCTCACAAGTTAGTTTTGAGACGGGATATGAGGAAGGGGGTTTTTGGGCGGTGCAGGTTTTTGCAATCGGCGATCTCCATCTCTCCTCTCAGGGAAAGACCATGGACATCTTTGGCCCCCGCTGGAAAGATCACAAAAGAAAAATAGCGAAAAACTGGAAAAGGATGGTGGAGCCTGAGGATATCGTCCTCGTTGCCGGTGACCTCTCATGGGCGCTCAAGCTTCAGGAAGCCAAGCCCGACCTCGAGTGGATCGGGAGACTTCCGGGACTGAAGCTTCTCATTCGGGGAAATCACGACTACTGGTGGACGTCGAGGGGAAAGGTGAATTCGGTGCTCCCCGACGGAATGATGGCGATTAACGCCAACGCTTGGAGTCGGGATGACCTATCCGTTGTGGGGACCCGGGGTTGGAATATTCCGGGAACTTCAAGATTTGATGAGAACGATCAGAAGATCTATCTTCGCGAATTGAATCGCCTGAGGATTGCCCTGAAACAGGTATCCCAAAAAGGACGGCGCAGAATCATCGCAATGCTCCATCACCCTCCCCTGACCAAAACAATTTCTTCTTCTGGATTCACCGACCTGCTCGAGTCATTCAGCGTTTCCGCATGCGTCTATGCGCATTTCCACGGAGAGGATCAAAAGATCGCTTTCGAGGGGACCAGGAATGGGGTGTCCTACTTCTTTGTATCATGCGACTACCTGGATTTCCAACCACGGAAGATCGAGCTATGAGACAATCCCCAGGTAAGAGGTTCTCAGTTTCAGAGGATGTCCTCGAGATCTTAAAGACCCTTCAAGAACACGGCTCTGTCGGCTATGTGGTGGGTGGCGCCGTGCGAGATCTCCTCCGCGGTCTTCCGGTTTCGGATTGGGATCTTGCAACCGATGCCACTCCAGATCGGCTTGTCAAGTTCTTTCCAAAAGTGATCCCTACAGGGCTTCGCCATGGCACGGTCACCGTTCCCCGCAAAACCGCTCACTACGAACTTACAACATTCCGAAACAATGGGGACTATGTGGCGCAGCATCGGTTATCCAAGTCATGTATGACGCAGAGTATTGAAGAGGATCTCAGGCACCGCGACTTCACCATCAACGCCATGGCGTACGATCCCCTCACCGGCGCGCTGATCGACCCCTTTGACGGGCAAATGGATATCAAGAGAGGGATCATCCGAGGGGTTGAGAATCCTCGGAGCCGATTTATGGAAGACGGGCTGAGGACCTACCGGGCCATTCGATTCTCTGCAACTCTCGGTTACCGAATCGAAAGAGAGACACTCAAGGCCATCCCTCTGTCTCTCGAGAAAGCCCGAGTCGCATCCTGGGAAAGAGTCCGCGATGAGATCCTGAAGATACTGCAGGCGAAGAAGCCTTCAACTGCTTTTGAGATGATGAGAAAGACAGGCCTGCTTTCCATCTGCCTACCTGAGCTTCTCGGGGGATACAAAAGCAAAGAAGTGGAAGAGACCGTCTTTAACCATACTTTAGCCACAGTCGATGCAGCGCCGCGGCAATCTATCTTACGGCTCGCCTGCCTGCTCCATGAGATCGGTAAGCCAAGGGGGCAAAAGCGTCTCAGAAATGGGCTTGTTTTGGAGGGACACGAAAAGGTGAGCGCCCAGATGGCCGATGTCGTGGCCAAACGTCTCCGACTCAGCAATCACCAGAGAAAATATGTCTGCCACCTCATTGAGAATTATAGGCTTCCGCTGCAACAAATAACTGACAGGCCATCCCTCCGCTGTTTTCTTTCTCGTATCGACATGCGGTTCTCAGACGATGTTTTTGTCCTTGCCATAGCCACTCGGAAAGCAAGTGGCGCACACCAATCCGAGATTCGTCGACTGAACAACCTGAGAAGAAGGTGCCGAGATTTCCTGAAGGTCGGTACGCCGGTGACCGTCTCGCAACTCGCCATCAAAGGGGATGAAGTGAGGGAGATTCTCGGAATTGCCGAGGGTGTTCAGGTTGGACGGATACTCGGACAGCTGTTAGATATCGTTCTCGACGACCCGCGAAAAAACAACCGGAGAGAACTCACGAAGCTCGTGAAGAGAATGGGGCCAAATTAGGCGCCTTCAGGCCCGAGAGGGAGTCAAAATCGAGGTATCGACAGGCCTCACGATCTCTCTCGACGTATTCTCCAGGGGTGAATAGCCTCGCCCGGTTCAGTCAGTCTATTGGCACGATCATTGCTTAGCAAAGAATGGGTGAGTCTGAGAATAAACCGACATCAGCACCACCGCGCCCGCCCCCAGCGTTCTTATCGATAGGAGAAATGTCTGTAGGTCAAAGAGGCCAAGCGGGTTGAAAATGTTCTGATAGATGGACAATAATAATGGCCAGGACTGTACAATTTTGTTCCATACCCGAAAGTACTGAAGAGTTCCATGCCAGGGATTAGAAAAGAACGGAGAAAGAGTCCCCGATTTGCCATCACAAAATCCGTGCTATACAACCAGGCAAATCGCCTGGCTTCTGCAAAAACCACAGATATAGGTTCCGGAGGGGTTAGGATCCTATCCGACTTGCCACTTCGAAAGGGAGATACCTTTGAGTTTCTGGTGATCCTCGAGGGAATGGGCCTCAAGTTCAAGGGAACTGTTGTCCATACCACATCTCTGGACGATGGCCGTGTTGTGGCGGGGATCTCTTTTGATGAGAGCTCGAACCTTTCTGCGACGNNGTCATACCAACACTCTTCCAAAGGTCGACGGTCCGCTCAAGCTCGATGAACGGCCCTTGTGATTTCACTGGGTCTTCCCTCGGTAAAGCCTTTTGGTGGGGTCGCCCATAGCCATCATCTTGGCCAGTGCTTTTTTCTCCAATTCCCCGGGAACAAAACCGAATAGAGTCGCACGTAAGACTTCGATGCCTTTGGAGTTAGTAAATATCGCTTCAGCCCTGGCCGCATTCCGATCACCGATCTTTTTGATTGTCATCTCGCACGTTACCGTCTCTCCGATGTAAACGGGACGGAGAAAGCGGAATACCATCCCCGAGGCCAGCCAGCCAACCTGGCCTCCCAGCTCACAGATCATGCTCCCGACGAGGAGACCGTGACAGATGAGATCCGAGAATTTTTTGGTCGACGCAAATCCCCGGTCATAGTGTACCGGATTGTAGTCACGGGTGATGTCACCAAACTGGATGACATCGCGCTGCTTAAAGGTGCGAGAGAATCTGAAAGTCATCCCCGGCTTGAGCCCTTCTATCGCCTGTTTTCTCCATTTAGACACTAAACCACCTCCTCTCGCCGACATTCGGGAATCCCATTTTACCAAAAACGGGTTATCTCTGTGGATCCCATTTGCGATGACGCCTTTTTGAAAAGTCAGGAGACAGAAGTGAGTTGTCAGAATCGGTATACAGAAGGCACTCGTCAGCCGAGCCCTTTTCCGAACAGGGGCATCGGTGTCCTGGCAGGTGTGAAACGACACCGTTTCGTGTGGGGCACGCTTAGACGACTCGAATGCCGAGAATCAATGAACCAACTTTAATGGTGTGATTTCCACGGATCCCTCACCCCTGCCCTCTCGTTTTGACGACCGAATCGTGAATTCTGACTCCCGTGCAGACTTTTACCCGTGCTGTTGACAAATCCCGACAATGTCGATAAAAATATGCGTGCCGGAGGCGGTGTAGCTCAGTCGGTTAGAGCATGCGGCTCATATCCGCAGTGTCCGGGGTTCAAATCCCTGCACCGCCATGACTGCAAAGCCTGCCATGTTGCAGGCTTTGCTTTTATGAGAGTTGTTGCTCCGCCCGCCACACTCGGGCCGTTCACCTAGCGATGAGGAAGGACGATGGGAGGTGTTCTGTCGCTGATCCTGTTCCCTGTTCTCCCAGCATTGGTTTTTCCCAGATGGTCGAATTTCTCACGAAGCAAATGGTAAATCCGGTCCAGGTTCGCCGAGTAATAGCGGAGCCGGAATTCGAGGCCAGTCCATACGACGCCACACCATTTAATGGGCGTGTGATACGCTCACATCGAGAGATCGGTCCTGGGCGAGGCAATACGCGTTCGTCGCAAAGGTACTGGACGATCAGAAAACGGAGAGTTACTTGAGTCTCTTGTATGGCAAAGTGTTTGGCCCTCAGGATGCTGGAGGATTCTGTCTGTGAACAAGTCACCGAGACTCCCCCCGCTTGATGCCTTGCGTGGCCTGATCATTATCGTCATGGCCTTGGATCATGCGAATCATTTCATCGCCCACGGGAAGCTCGGCTTCGAACTATGGACGGGCCAATTTCCCAATTACCAGTGCGACGCCCTGGCTTTTCTGACCCGTTTCGTCACGCACCCGGCTGCACCGGGCTTTTTCTTTTTGTTAGGTGCCGGCATCGTCCTGTTTGCGACCTCTCGTCAGCAACGAGGCTGGGGCAAGTGGCAAATTACAGGGCACTTAGCGATCCGTGGTATGCTGCTGATTCTCTTCCAGTTTTATCTGGAGAATCCGGCGTGGAGGATTGGCCAAACCCCCAACCCGGCTATATACTTTGGCGTACTCTACAGTCTGGGCGGGGCGATGATCATCGGCACGCTTCTCTTGCACCTGCCGACCAAGTGGCTGGCAGGTCTCAGCGCTCTTCTCATCGGGTCCACGGAGTTGCTCCTCCCAAATACGAGCACGGGATTTGTCGAGTATGGGCCCGTGTTACGCTTGTGGTTAATTCCTGGCTATACCCGAGGGATTTTTGTCCTCTATCCTGTAATGCCATGGCTCGGCGTGACGGGGCTAGGGATGGCCTATGGGCGCTGGTTAAGCCAAGACCCCGACCGGGCTTACCAGTGGGCGGTGTGGCTGGGAACGTTCGCCGTTCTGCTTTTCATCCCGATCCGCTTGGCGGGCGGTTATGGGAACATCCGCCCCTTGGCGGGGGATGGCTGGATTGGTTTTCTAAATGTCGTTAAATATCCGCCGAGTATCGTTTTTATCCTGATAACGCTGGGGGTGGATCTGCTACTCCTCGGATGGTTTGCGCGGATGCCTCGAGTGCCCGAAGGAATACTTTGGCCGCTGGTTGTACTCGGCCGCACCCCTTTATTCTTTTACGTGACTCATCTCTACTTTTATGGCTACCTGGGCACGTCGATGGCTCCGGAAGGCATCGGCATTCACCGCATGTATCCTTATTGGGCAGTAGGTCTGGTGATTCTCTTTCCACTGTGTTGGCTTTATGGCAAATTCAAGCACAGCCGATCACCCAATTCTCTATGGCGTTTTTTCTGAAGAAGCTACAAATATGCATGGAACGAGCTTTCCTGAACTCATGACACTGATCGTCTTTCTCGCGATAGCATTCCTGATCGTGAAGGCGACTCAAATTCTAAGTCGGATCATCAGACGAGAAGCAGCGGCTATCCACAGAGGGGATATTAACGTCATCATCGTCGCCGTCGCAGTCGCCGTAATCAGCCTTTCAATCCCGAGGCTTACGCCTGTCGGAAAGAATTCCTCAATCGCAAAAAGGCCGATCCGCCTCTCCAAAAATGGGAAAATAGAGTACCCCGTTACTGACAAGAATGGCCACATAACGTGGAAAAAAAAATAGCTGCGGCGAAGTTGGATAGGAAAGAGCGGAAGTATGTTGCATTTGAAAGACTGTCAGGAGACCAGGTACGTGTTACTTTTGCGAGTGCGGAATGTCCAGAAGGTGTTTCCACTCTGGAGACACGCAAAATAGTCGAAATTCCAATACTGGGAGCAAATAGAGCACCCCTATTTCATGAAGGAGAGGTTAGACTTCGCAGGATTTCTGTTTTTGATGCCCATGTGAACGAGCTATTCTGTTTTGCTCAAAAATGGCGACTTCTTCCTGTCTTGCGGAGTTGGAGAAGAATCGCTGCGGAGAAACTGGAATCCAACAGCACGTTCCAACGAAAGCTAACCATTTATGTAAAGAGTACAAGTCAGACGGCAAGTGTCACCCTAAAGGGTTGGATTGATGAGTTTCTTGTAGAATATGCAGAAGTGTTCAAACGACCAAACACAGTTTCCACATTCCCTGAAGCCATAAAAGAGGTGATTCTCTCGATTAACCCGAACCTGGATAAATTGAGCGGAATTCAGCAAAAGGCTCTGATGATTGATACGAGTATATTCAACATATTCTCTTATCCAACAAATGACATCGTCCCCCGGGTAAAAGAAGATGAGGAAGGTATTTGGATTATGTATGGGGCACCAGGTGTGCTCGCGGACCTCATCTACCACCACTGGATAACTGATAACCCCAAATTGCTCGGGCTACCAAAGTCACTTTTTTCCCCGTATCTCAATGCAGTCGAGGAGAGACCGGGGTGACTTTCTACCATTGTTTTTCCCTTGACCGTCACTTCGGACATATGCTACATTCCCTTTGCTCACCTTTGTCTTCGGCAAGTAGGATCTTCCTCCATGGACCGCGCTGACAAGATCGACTCATCTCTCGAGAAGTATGCCAGCGAGATCATACAATCGATAAACTCGAAAGGAAGGGGGGCATGAAGAAAGTCATCAATGAGCTCGCGAAGCGGTCGACTGAGAAGGAATTGGAAGGATTTCGCGATCTGTTGAAGATCTACAGCCCTTCCTGTGTGGTTGCGGATTCCATGGAAAGATCAGGGGTGATGAGTAGTTCCATCCACCTCGTTAGTGGAGATCGTTTCGTTGGGGTGGCTTTGACCGTCAAGCTCTATCCTGGAGATCTGGTAGACTGCCTGGACGCCCTCTCCGTCGCGCAGGCCGGAGATGTGATTATCGTTGATGCTGCGGGTGAAACCGAGACCTCCATCTGGGGAGGCCTGATGGCGAGCCTGTGCCAACAGAAGGGGGTTGTCGGGGCCGTGGTCGATGGCGCTATCCGTGACACCGACGAGATCAAGGACCTTAATTTCCCGATTTGTGCCAAAGCGATCGTTCCTCGTTCGACGCATTCCCCTTACTCACAGCGGTTGGAACCCATTGAACTCAACGTGCCAATCACATGTGGCGGTGTCATGATTTACCCTGGGGATCTTGTCCTGGCCGACGAGATCGGGGTTGTCGTCATTCCTCAAGATGAGGCAGGTGAAATATTGGGAAGAGCGAGAGCGCAGGCGGATAAAGAGGAGACCACCCGAAAACGAATTCGGGAAGGCAAAACGGTTGAGGAACTTCTCGCTGAGTTCGGACGGCTATAAGCAGGTCAGAGACTGCACAATAAAGGTCGAAAGGAGGTGGTTCAAAAGATAGATCTAAAATCAACTCAATCTGCGAAACGTTTCCGAAAGGAGGGCAAAAATGCGAAGATCAAAGTTGTTGATGATCGCAGTCACCTTAATGACTGTCACGATCCTGTTCACCATCATAGGTCCACAGACCGTGATGGGGGCGACAGCTGCGGACCGTGCCCTGAATGGGCTCAAGGCACTGATGGATGCGGGCAAGATCAAACGTGGCGACAATTTCAAGATTATGATCCATTCCGGACAGCGCGGTCAGCTGGCTCCACAAGCGGAGAAGCTTGGAAAACTCACGGGTCTAAACGTGGAAGTCGTGGTCATCGGCGTTGAACCCGATATCCACACAAAGGCAATGAACGAAGCGGTGGTCAAGTCCGGTGAATTCGATCTCTTCTTGGGATTCAGTAACTGGACAGGTGACTTTGCTGAGGCAGGGCTCATTGCCCCACTCGATGAATGGGTCGCAAAATACCGCCCAGAGGTTGACCAGGGTTCCAGTGCTTTTGTTGCTCCCCTCGACAAGTTTACGACCCGATACAAGGGAAAATTCTATGCCCTGGGGATGGATAACGATGCCTTTGTGCTGTTCTACCGGAAGGATATGTTCGAAGATTCCAAAGAGCAGGCCAACTTCAAGGCGAAGTACGGTCGCCCACTTGCTCTGCCCGAGACCTGGGAGGAATTTGACCAGCTCGCGGAGTTTTTCGACCGGCCAGGGCAAGAGATCCGAGGGGCGCACCTCTANNGTTTTGTCTCCAGTGGAGGAATCTACTTCGACCCCAAAACCATGGACCCCATGATCAACAACGCCGCGGGAGTGAAAGCCCTCGAGCGGCATATCGAGGTCACCCGGAAACATATGTTCCCCGAGGCGTACACTGGAGACTGGTCGGTTTCCTATGACCGGTTCCCAGCGGGGCAGATATTCATGGCCGTCGCCTGGCCTTCTCTCGGGCAGTTTGCTGAGGACCCTGAAGTGTCCAAGATTTCAGGGAAGGTTGGATTCGCGAAGTTCCCAGGCACTCGCCATAATGGCAAGCTCATTCAGGCGACTCCCCACGTCGTGGGATGGAGCCTCACGGTATCCCGTTATGGAAAGTCGCCAGAAGCGGCTTACCTTATCGCTCAATGGCTGAACAGTCCTTCCGTCAGCTTAGATGTCATTACAGCAAAAGGAACGCTCGACCCCTTCCGACTGAACCATTTCGAGAACAAGAAACTGATGCAGACATATGGGCCAGAGCTGGGGCCGATCTTGAAGGGAAATACCGAGCAATCTTTCCCCGACGTCTCTCTGCGCGGCGCCGCCGAGTATCTTGACGTGCTCAACCTCAACA